>OJMO01002192.1_pt1 | contig 10993 bp, 9 predicted proteins | sample 1597241 | NCBI WGS metagenome assembly OJMO01 (sample SAMEA2452129, study PRJEB22498) | human gut metagenome | biome: human feces; feature: human gut; material: feces | place: Australia | collected 2012 | reverse complement strand
CAGGAACATCATATTTCGTCTGTACCGTTTTTCTTTTCATAAACCTATAAAATCACGACTTGCGAGAGGACGCTTATATCTGCCCTTCACAACCTATAAAAGCACTACAGGATCTGCGACACTACGCCAATTAAACTCCGGTTACATCAGATCCGCTTTTTCAGGAAGGCGATAAATTTCTCAAAGTTCATCGGCGTTCCCTGAATTTTCTGCACTTCCAATCGATTTTTCTCATTGAATCCGACCAGAATGTTATGATTTGCCTCCGCAAGGTAATCCATGATACCATCAATATCGGATTTTATATTCTTCGGGCACTGGATATACAAATGCCTGTTGGCACTGATATGCAGTGTGTAGGAAATACTGAAATGATACCAGAAAAACTTATGGAGTGTGGAGTACTTATAAATCCATATAATCTGGTCGATCGGGATGATCGCATTTCCGTAAACGGAGGTCTCGATAAAAAAGTGTTCTGTGATAAACATATCTTCCGTTGCAAGCTGGGGCAGCGTTGCAAGTTCCTCCTCCGCCTGATCTAACAGCTTTTTCGGATTGCCGAACAAGGCGAGATCCTGGCAGCAGGGAGAGAGTACCGGGAAGAAAATAAACAGGATATAGAGTACGATACAGAGGATCGCATAAATACTGGTGCCAAATATGACTGTAAAAAGGATCGTATTTATGGTACGATTATAATCCGGTTCACTGATGTAATATCCGGAAACTTTGCTTGTGATTCCACTTTCTGTCCAGCCGAGATCGTCCGACATATTTTTTAAAAGTGACTGGAAAGAAACAGTGGACTTTTTGATCTTCCCGGTAAATGTTACCTCGTCAATGAAAGGAAGTCCCTCTTCACAGGTGGAAGGAGAAAGCAGTACGATGATACATTCATCATTCCGGATCGTGTAATAATAATAACCGGAAGTCCCGGAAAAGTTATTTCGGGTGTATCCTGTGAATTTTAAATCTGTCAGTGTGGTATGCATGTTGGCAGCGTCATTCCGGTAGGCAGATTCCAGCGTAACATCATCCGTCAGCTGCACCGGAAATAAAAGATCCGTCAGTGAAAATACATGCCATAGTACGATCACGATGATCAGATATACAATTGGTGAAAAAAGTCGCCGTTTATATAATGCTTTTATATTTTTTGTGATATAATGGTCGTAATTCTCGGGCATAAAAAACCTCGCTTTATACTATCGGGATATCAAAAGGAAAAAACCTTAAGAATATTGGATCTTGCTTCTCTAGTAGTATAAAGGTTCGTGAAAAAATAATCAAGGAGAGAAAACATTGGAAGCATACAGCAGTTTTGCACAGGTATATGATCTTTTTATGGATAATGTACCTTATGAGGAGTGGAGCAGATATCTTATCAGTCTGTTAAAGGAGTATCAGGTGACAGATGGCACCGTGGTGGAACTCGGCTGTGGTACCGGAAAAATGACAAGGCTTTTGGCAGATGCAGGCTATGATATGGTGGGAGTGGACAATTCTGCCGAAATGTTAGAGATCGCAGGAGAGCGCCAGGAGGAAGAAGAGCGGAATGATATTTTATATCTTCTTCAGGATATGCGGGAGCTGGAATTGTTTGGAAATATCCGGGCAATTGTAAGTGTCTGCGATTCGATGAACTATATTTTGGAACCGGAAGATCTGAAAAAAGTATTTGAACTGGTAAAAGAATATCTCGCAGAGGACGGTGTGTTTATTTTTGATCTGAACACCGTGCATAAATACCGGGATCTGATGGGAGAATGCACCATCAGTGAAAACCGGGAGGAGAGCAGTTTCATCTGGGAAAACTATTTTTATGAGGATGAGATGGTCAATGAGTATGACCTGACGCTTTTTATCCGGGAGGAAAGTGACCTCTATCGGAAATACGAGGAACTTCATTATCAGAAAGCCTACGAATTAGAGCAGGTGAAAGAGCTGCTTTTGCAGGCAGGCATGGAGTTTGTGGCAGCGTATGACGCATTTACCCATGATTCGGTGACGGCAGAGAGTGAGCGCATGTATATCATTGCAAGACCGAAGCGGATTTAAGGAATATGATATAACAGAACAGGCACTTGCCTAATATAAAATAACAGGAAAAGAGGAAAAACATGAACGATTATATTGTAAGAGCAACTGCGGCAGATCATTCCATCCGCGCATTTGCAATCACATCCAAAAACATTGTGGAAGAGGCAAGAAAAGACCATAACACAAGTCCGGTGATCACAGCAGCTCTGGGTAGATTATTATCTGGTGCGGCCATGATGGGAACCATGATGAAGGGTGAGAAGGATCTTCTCACAGTACAGATCCAGTGTCAGGGACCGGCGCAGGGGCTGACTGTGACAGCGGATTCCGCAGGACATGTCAAGGGATTTCCGAGAGTTGCAGATGTGGCGCTGCCACCGAATGCGTTGGGCAAATTAGACGTAGGCGGGGCACTTGGGCTTGGTGTTATGAGCGTCATCAAGGATATGGGCTTAAAAGAGCCTTATGTGGGACAGATCGCACTTCAGACCGGAGAGATCGCAGAGGATTTAACCTATTATTTTGCGACTTCGGAGCAGGTTCCTTCCGCAGTAGGACTGGGTGTTTTAGTAGATGTGGACGGTTCTGTAAAGCAGGCAGGCGGATTTATCATTCAGCTGATGCCATTTACCCCGGATGAAGTTGTGGATGCACTGGAGAAAAAAATCAGCGAGATCGCGTCTGTGACTGAGATGCTGGAAGAGGGCAATACGCCGGAACAGATTTTAGAGATCATTCTAGGTGATTTTGGACTTGAGATCACGGATACACTTCCGGCAGCATTCCAGTGTGACTGCTCCAAAGAGCGCGTTTCCCGTGCAATCTCAACCTTGAGCAAAAAAGATTTAGACGATATTATCAACGATGGTGAAGCGATTGAAGTAAAATGCCAGTTCTGTAACAAGGCATATCATTTTGAAGTGGACGAACTGAAGGAGATGAGAAAATAGTGAGACAGGGATTTGTCAAGGTGGCAGCCGTCACCCCGAAAATTGTAGTTGCGGATACGAAAGAGAACACTGCGTTAATCTGCGCAGAGATTAAAAAGGCAGAGAAGGAAGGGGCAAAGATCATTGTGCTCCCGGAACTCTGCATTACGGGTTATACGTGCAGTGACCTTTTTTTACAGGAAAAAATGCTGCGTGAAGCAAAAAAGTCGCTCCTTGAGATCGCAGCTTTTACATTTGCATTGGACTGTATTGTGTTTGTGGGACTTCCATTTGAATACAACGGAAAGCTTTATAATGTGGCTGCCGCTGTGAGCAATGGAAAAGTGCTTGGTTTTGTGCCGAAAACATATCTGCCAAATTACAATGAATTTTATGAGGCAAGACATTTTACAAGAGGAATGGAAGAAACGGTGCAGGTAAGCCTTGGAGAAGAAGTGGTTCCAATGGGCAAAAAGTTATTATTTACCTGCCAGACCATGCCGGAACTGAAAATCGGTGTGGAACTCTGCGAGGATCTCTGGACACCGGAACCGCCGAGTATCCGTCATGCGTTAAACGGTGCGGATGTCATTGTCAATCTGTCAGCATCGGATGAGACGACCGGAAAAGACATTTACCGCGAGGAGCTGGTTGGCGGACAGTCCGCAAGGCTTCTGTGCGGCTATATCTATGCGAGTGCCGGAGATGGGGAATCCACGCAGGATGTCGTCTATTCTGCGCACAATATCATTGCGGAAAATGGAAGGGTTTTAAAGAAAGCAAAGCGGTTTGCAAATGAAACGGTTTATTCGGAGATCGATGTTCTGCGTCTGAATGCAGAGCGCCGCAGAATGACTACATTTGAAACCAGAATGGACGGTTACACGGAAATTCCGTTTGCATTGAAAATAGAAGATACGGAACTGACCCGATACATCGATCCAATGCCGTTTGTTCCGGGCAGCAAGGCAGACAGAGAGCGCCGCTGTGATGAGATTTTATCCATTCAGGCGATGGGACTGAAAAAACGTCTGGAGCACACGCACTGCAGATCTGCCGTGATCGGTATTTCTGGCGGACTGGATTCTACGCTGGCGCTGCTTGTGACGGTGCGCGCATTTGATCTGCTTGGCATGGACCATAAAAATATTAAGGCTGTGACAATGCCGGGATTTGGAACGACTGACCGGACTTACGACAATGCGGTCAGCCTCATCAAATGCCTCAATGCGGACTTTATGGAAGTCAGTATCAGGGATGCAGTCAATATCCATTTCCGGGATATCGGACAGGATCCGAAAGTGCATGATGTGACTTACGAGAATGGACAGGCACGTGAGAGAACCCAGATTCTTATGGACATTGCAAATAAGACCGGAGGCATGGTCATCGGTACAGGCGATCTTTCGGAGCTGGCACTCGGCTGGGCGACTTATAACGGAGATCATATGTCCATGTACGCAGTGAATGCGTCTGTTCCAAAGACACTGGTACGCCATCTTGTCCGTTATTATGCGGATACCTGTGGCGATAAAGAGTTGGAAGCAGTTCTTCTCGATGTTTTGGATACACCGGTTTCACCGGAACTTTTACCGCCGGAGGACGGAAAGATTTCCCAGAAGACGGAAGATCTGGTCGGACCATACGAATTACATGATTTTTATCTGTATCATATGCTCCGTCTTGGCTATGCGCCGGCAAAGATTTACCGTCTGGCGAAAGTTGCTTTTGCGGGAACTTATGATGATGAAACGATTTTGAAATGGTTAAAAACTTTTTACCGCAGATTTTTTGCACAGCAGTTCAAACGTTCCTGCCTGCCGGATGGACCAAAAGTCGGAAGCGTTGCTGTCTCTCCGCGCGGAGATCTGCGTATGCCTTCGGATGCGTCTGCACGGATCTGGATGGAAGAACTGGAGGCATTAAACACCGAGAGGAGATAGCAGCATGCAATATCGGAAAGATAAATATGGAAACGATATTTCTGCGCTGGGCTACGGCTGTATGCGTTTTACGAAAAAGGGGAACAGCGCAGACCTTGACAAAGCAGAAAAAGAAGTGATGGCGGCAATTGAGGCGGGGGTCAATTATTTTGACACTGCCTACGTGTATGCCGGAAATGAAGTGGCAGTGGGAGAAATTTTACACCGGAATCATTGCAGGGAGAAAATCAACCTTGCCACAAAGCTTCCGCATTATCTGATCAAGTCGATCGATGGCGTGGAAAAAATGTTTCAGGAGGAACTGCGCCGCCTGCAGACCGATTACATTGATTATTACCTCATGCATATGCTGACGGACATTCCAACCTGGGAGAAATTGAAAAAACTGGGGATGGAAGAGTGGATCAGGGAGAAGAAAGCATCCGGGCAGATTCGGCAGATCGGATTTTCCTATCACGGTAATTCCGCGATGTTCTGTCAGTTAGTAGATGCTTACGACTGGGATTTCTGTCAGATCCAGTACAATTATATGGATGAACATTCTCAGGCTGGTGTGGAAGGACTGCGTTATGCGAACCGGAAAGGACTTCCGGTTATTATCATGGAGCCGCTTCGTGGCGGACGTCTGGTGAACCTTCTCCCGGAATCTGCGAAAGAGTTATTCCGCAGGGATGAAAAACATCGCACTCCGGCAGAACTTGCGTTGAAATGGCTTTACGACCAGCCGGAAGTGACCTGTGTGCTCTCCGGCATGAATTCCATGGAGATGGTGGAACAGAATGTAAAAACTGCCAGCGAGTCACTGGTGGGATGTCTCACACCATCCGACCGGGAGCTGATCGAAAAGGTAAAAGATGAGATTAAGAAAAATGTAAAAGTGGGATGTACAGGATGTGGTTACTGCATGCCATGCCCAAAAGGAGTGGATATTCCGGGTACATTCCGCTGTTATAATGCGATGTATTCCGAAGGAAAAAAATCGGGAAGAAGAGATTACCTGCAGTGTACTGCATTTCGAAAAGATACGAGCAGTGCATCCCAGTGTATTTCCTGTGGAAAGTGTGAGAAGCATTGCCCGCAGCATATTGAAATCCGCAAGGAGCTGAAAAATGCTGCAGCAGAACTTGAGGATGTGAAGTATAAAGTTATGAAAACAGGAATCCAGCTACTGAAATTGTGGTAAAAACATAGTTAGATCTGTCTTGGCTTGCGCACCGGTTTTGCAACGGTGACAGCAGCCCAGTTGGTTGTGTATACAACGGAGTACATAAATACGGCAAGTACCATACCGGTGACAACGTCGAAAACGGAGTGCTGTTTCAAAAACATTGTGGATAAGATAATGAGTACCATCAAAACAGCGGAACCATAGCGTACAGCTTTGTTCTTTTTGAAATTGTCACTGTGCCATACGGCAATATTCACGGCGATGGAGTTAAAGACATGTACGCTTGGAAACAGGTTTGTCGGTGTATCCGTTGCATACAGCCATTTTACCATCTGGATAAAAATATTATTATGTTCAAAATAAGCTGGTCTCAGATAGTGACCATTCGGATAGATCGTTGAGATCACAAGGAAAACGGTCATTCCGGTAAAAAGCATTGCACAGAGTTTAAAATATTCATCTTTATTTTTAAAATAAAAATATCCGACTGCCCACGCGACATATCCAAACCATAAAAGATAAGGAACAATAAAGTATTCACAAAATGGGATCCTGTCATCCAATGCAGTATGTATCACATGAAAATGCGTGGTCACGGTTCGTTCCAGATGATGAAACCATGGAAAATAGATACAAAAATAAAGAAGCAAAAAAGCATGTTTGTTTTTCTCGATAAAAGCATTGAGTCTGCTTTTCATATCTGTCTTCAAAATATCACCTTCCTAACAGATTTTTATATAAAAATAAATTCTTTTTCCTTACATTGTGCGATTATAGCATAGTGATTTTTAGGAAACAATTCCCTTTCTCTTTTTTTAAGAAAGATTATTGAATATTTAAAGATTTCTTAAGGTAAATGTCTGTTTTTTGTGCAACCTTACAAACAATTTCAGAAGAAAAATTTTACCATCATTGTTACGAATTAAAACAAATTCATTACGCAAATATTACGATTGCCGCAAATTGTTGACAAAGCCCTTTTTCTACCTATAATAGAGTATGGTTTTGCTGAAAATAGGCGCATATTGATACGTCTTTTTGAATAAGCTACAAAAGAGTGAGAGGAAAAATTATGAAAAAAGAAAAAAAGGATCTGACGCAGAACAATGCAGCAGGAAAATCCGCAGACAAAAAGAGGATTTTTGTCATCGCAGGTGTTGTGGTGGCGTGTCTGGCAGTTATTTATGTCGGATTTGGAATCTTTTTCCAGAGCCATTTCTGCTTTGGTACGACCATCGATGGAATAAAAGCCGGTGGTAAGTCGGTAGAAAAGATGGAGCAGCTCATCACAGAGGAGATTGACAGCTATGTGCTGAATCTCGTGGAACGTGAGGAGGGACAGGAAAGCATTGCAGGAGATTCCATTCACATTGCACCGGTGTTTAATGGCGAAGTGGAAGAATTATTGAATGGACAGAATGGTTTCGCATGGGTGGTTACACTGTTTAAACATGAGAATCTGGAACTGGCTAAGGTTGTGACATTTGATGAGAATGCATTGGATAGCGAGCTTCAGGCGTTAAACTGTATGCAGGCTGGTGCACAGCGTGAACCCGTGGATGCAACGGTTTCAGCGTACACAGCAGATGGATATTCTTTAGTTCCGGCAGATTATGGTACGACCATTGATAAAAGTGCATTCAAAAAAGCGGTGGAGGATTCCATTTTAGTTCTCGCAGATGAACTTGATCTGGATGAGGCAGACTGTTATGTGAAGCCGAAGGTTGAAGACGATAATGAAAAACTGTTGGCAGTCATTGATGAGATGAACAGCTATGTGGGAACTACGATCACTTATGATTTTGACGTTGCAAAAGAAGTGCTGGATGGGGAGCGTATTTCCGAGTGGCTTTCCGTGGACGATGATTTAAATCTTGTGGTGGACGAGGAAGGTGTTCTTTCCTTTGTAAAGGAGCTTGCAAGTAAATATAATACCTGTTATAAACCGAAAGAGTTGAAAACATCTTATGGTTCCACTGTGACGATCTCCAATGGACCTTATGGATGGAAAATCAACAATTCCGAGGAAGTGGCACAGATTTTAGATGATCTGAAAGCCGGAAAAAAAGTGGAACGTGAACCGGTTTATTCCCAGACTGCGAACAGCCATGGCGAAAATGATTACGGTAATTCCTATGTGGAGATTAACCTTACTGCACAGCATTTGTTCCTTTATAAAGATGGTGTGCTTGTGACAGAGTCTGATTTTGTATCCGGAAACGTGGCAAAAGGGCACGCAACACCAGGCGGAGCATTTATGCTTACCTATAAAACATTGAATGCTGTTTTACGTGGACCGGATTATGAAACTCCTGTTACATATTGGATGCCATTTAACGGCGACATCGGAATGCATGACCTGACTTCCAGAAAAGCTTTTGGAGGAGATATTTATAAGACCAGAGGTTCTCATGGATGTATCAACCTTCCATATTCGGCAGCCAAGAAAATCTATGAGACAATCGACAAGGGATACTGCGTCCTTGTTTATAACCTTCCGGGAACGGAAAGCGACAGTGTGAAACAGAAAGAGGCAGCTGCGGTTGTAAATACGATCAACAGTATCGGAACTGTTACATTAGAAAGCGAACCTGTTATCGTGGCTGCAAGAACAGCATACGATGCGTTATCGGATACAGCAAAAAGTTATGTTACCAATTATCAGACACTTGTGGATGATGAGGCAGCGCTGGCAGCCTTAAAGAGTGGCGCTGCAGCGGCTGCACAGCAGCCTGCGGCAGACCAAACAGCCCCTGCAGATGGCTCAACAGTTGCTCCTGCAGATCCTGCAGCGCAGACGCCGGATGGAACTGTGGCACAGTAAGCGGAGTTTGGAGCATTTTGGCATATGCCGATTGTGATGTTATAGGATATCTATAAATTTTAAAATGAAATTTTCACAAAAAAGAGAAGCAAAAATCAGAGGAAAAATGATTTTTGCTTCTCTTTTTTGTGACAGAACAAATGTTCTTGATATTGTGGTACATTTATATTATAATAAGAAAATACATTTGGAGGTCACAAAATGAAGAACACAAGTTATAAAAATAAACAATTCGTACTTTTAGGAATGACTTTTTTAAGCGTGGCTGGCATTGCCGGATGTTCCAAGGTGGAACTCGCGCAGAGCTCAGTGACACTTGAGCTTGGCGATGAGCTGTCGGAAAATGTTGCAGATTATCTGCAGAATCCGGATGAGAAAATCTTAAAGGATGCAAGCCTTGATCTGTCAGCAGTAGATGAAACAAAAGTTGGTTCGTACAATGCTGCCGTTGCATATGATGGAAAAAATTATCCGTTTACGGTAGAGGTGAAGGACACGACTTCACCGCAATGCGAAGCAAAAGATTATATCTACATGCAGCCGGGAACGCTGACCGTGGATGATCTGGTAACGGAGATTAAAGATGCATCGGAAACTTCCAGCGGGATTGTATCTTGTGAGCAGAAGGAGGATCTTGTAGTCTGTGATTATGATGATATGCTGCAGGAAAGAGCGGAGGTAGATACTGCTGATCCGTATGATGGAGCAGATTATCAAGAAAGTGTTCAGTTGGATGATGAAGGCTGTTATGAAGTGACAGCTCAGGTAAAAGATAGTGAAGGCAATTTTACAGATATAACATTAAACGTTTACGTGGATGGCACAGCTCCGGAGCTGGCACAGAATGTGATTGATCTGGACGTGGATGCATCCGGGATCAGTATTGACGACATTAACACGGATGATGCGGAAAGGATTGCAGACATGCTGCATGAGCTTCCGGATTTTACAGATGCGGAGTGGGCGGTTGCGAGCGATGCATTTTGCCAGGACAACAAAATTTCATACGAGTTTGAGCAGAAATCTTTTAATCTGCAGAAAGAAAATCCTATTGAAGTATTAAACGTTCATTGTACTGTTGAGGATCAGGCTGGCAATGCGAATGAGGCAGATTATGAGGTAACAGTGACTTATATCGGTTTGGATGCATCAGCTCTGATGGAAAAAACAGGTCTGATTTTACAGACAAGTGATGATACTTCTAAGGGTGAAAAATCTGGCAATGTAAATGTTGCTGGAAAAAAACAAACTGGAGAGTATAAAGGGAATGACACTGTTAATGATTTAGGAATGACAGATGCTGAATTTGCAGAAATGTTCGATTCAATGACTCCAGAAGAAAGAGAAGCATTCATAATTTCTTTAGGTGAAGGGGATCAGGCTAATGATACTAAGGAATCGGGATATTATAATAGCGATTATGCTCAGCAGGTATTTGCATTGGTTAATCAGGAAAGAGCAAATAATGGCTTAACTGCATTGACTTGGGATAGTAGTATGGCGTCATATTCCGATCGAAGAGCAATGGAAATCACCACTGATTTTAGTCATAACTCCGCAGGAGGAAAAATGAACGTTGGCGAAAATATTGCAAAGGGAGCAATTTCACCAGACATGGTAATGGATGGTTGGATGCGAAGTGATGGACACCGTGCCAACATTTTAAATGCTAATTATACAAAAATTTCTGTTTCCTGCTATTATGATGGTTCTACTTATTACTGGGTACAGAATTTTGCTTATTAAAAGCATTCCTTTAAAAATTTAATAAATTGCATTGATTTTATTGGTTTGATATAATAATTGTAGGTGCTACGAGAGAACGGTAGGCGGTTAGCCCTCAACAGAGGGACTGAACCCTCTGATTACATAGAAATCTTTGTAAGAAGAAATTCGTAAATGGAGGGGATGCTAATGATAACACTGACGGAACTTATTCAGTTCACGAGTTTATTGATAAGCGTTGCCGGATTATTTTACCTGATCGGGAAAGATAACCATGGCAAAAAAAAATAACCGCCCCCGCCAGGATGAACCGACCCCCAGAAGTTAGACCAAAAAATCTAACTATTGGAGGTCGGTTTTC
>OJMO01002190.1_pt1 | contig 11006 bp, 8 predicted proteins | sample 1597241 | NCBI WGS metagenome assembly OJMO01 (sample SAMEA2452129, study PRJEB22498) | human gut metagenome | biome: human feces; feature: human gut; material: feces | place: Australia | collected 2012 | reverse complement strand
ATAGGATACATAATATACAATAGTCGCGTCAGATGATTTAACGCCAAATTGGTTTATGACAGCTTTAATCGTTTCTATAAAAGATAATCCTAATGGGGCTGCTTTCAATTGATCGTTGAAAACATTCTCATTGTCCGAAGTTATTGATGTTGGGTTGTAATTTTTGACAGCATTATCCCTGATGTTTTTATATGAATTTTGGTCCTTGTAAAAATTATCCTTTACAAACTTCACGAATGAGATAAGATTCCCTTTATCTATTGTTAGTTCTTTTGAGTGTATTGGAGTCCTTTTCTTTAACCAATCAAACCCCAATTCTCCTCTTAAATCTTTGATGGCTATGTCTATTGTATTATTAATGGCATCACATTGTTCTTCTGTAATCTGTGACAAATCAAGATTGTAAAGCCAAGAAAAATCATCCGCTTTTGCTACATTACTAAATGCGGAACGTGGTGACTCTTTTGTTACACCAATATTAGGATATTCATAAAAAATATGATTACCATCCACAATAGATTGTATGAAATCCATCTCATCATACTTAATATCAGTCGTATCCTGCTGAAGATCGAATAAATGAGCATTTGAATACGGGAAAATAAACTCGTCCCGATGTGACAGTATTTTCTCACGCAAAACAAGATATTTTTCTTCTTGCGATTTGAACAGATGACTAAAAAGTTGTTTGTCAAAATATATAGTAACCATGTGTGTGCTGAAATTATTTATCTTTAAATCTTTTGATTTCTCTATCAAAATCGCTTTCAAGCAGTTCCATTTCACGTTTGCGGTAGATTTCAAACTCCTTTTCTGCCTTCTCAATCGCTTGTTTATGCGAAATGTTCCCCTTGCCAATTAAGACCTTTCGTTTGTGAGCGATAATCTGATTGTCCAGTGCCTCTATCCAATCTTTCATTGTCATAGGATTCATTTCCAGTGCTTGGAACTCTGCAAAGTCCAAGAAACCGGAAACAAGCAGATTCAGACGTTGAAGTTCAATTTCAGACAAATAGTTCTTGGCAATCTTCACGTCATCCTTAGTTACATAGTTGCCTTGAAGTTTGTCATGCCTACAAACGGTTTTTCATTGTCCACACGATTGTATATGATTTCAGCAGCCGTATTTTCATGGACAGCGTAATGCAGTTTGTTTTGTACGGTGGCGAAGAACATCTTTGTCATCTCATCGCGTGGATCATAATCCGTAGCCGTAGCATAAATATCTGTTACTTGTTGATAAAGATTGCGCTCACTGCTACGAATATCCCTAATGCGTTGCAACAACTCACGAAAATAACGGTTACCGCCTTGCTTTAAACGCTCATCATCTATCGCAAATCCTTTCTGAATATACTCATGAAGTCGTTGGGTTGCCCATCGGCGGAAACGAGTAGCCACTTGAGACTGGACACGGTAGCCCAAGGCGATAATCATGTCAAGATTGTAGTGGTCCACTTCTCGCTCAACCTTACGAGAACCTTCTATTTGAACTGTTCGGAATTTCCGAACAGTTGCCTCCTTTACTAGTTCTCCATCCTCAAATATATGCTTAATATGCTCACTTACATTCGATTTACTTGTTTGGTATATCTCAACTAATTGTCCCTGAGTCAGCCACAAGTCTTCATCGGCAAAGCGCACAGACACACGAGTTATATCGTTATCGTCTTGATAGAGTATTATTTGGTTTTCATTGTTCATTGGCTTGTTTATCTTCTCTTTGAATGCAAATATACTCAATATACTTGGTTTTATGGGCGTTTATGCTACTTTTCTGAAACTCAATGCCGCATTTTCAGATAATATCGCTAAATTTGCATGGCAAATCAAAGTATTGTAATTAACAGGCAAAATCAAGACGTATGGAATCGCAAAAAATAAATAGGTTGAAAGTTGTGTTAGTTGAGAATGGGAAAACAGGGAAATGGTTAGCTGAGCAGGTCGGAAAGAACGAAGCAACCGTTTCACGATGGTGTTCTAACAAAATGCAACCCTCTCTTGATATGCTTGTGAAGATTGCAGGACTTTTGAATGTGGATCCTCGCCAACTAATCAATGGCGGTAATAATAAGTAATAAATGAAAGATATTTTATCATACGAATCTGATATATGGTCATGCGCAGACCTTCTTATCTCAACAGGAATCAAGCAAAGTGATTTTCCGAAATATATGATGCCTTTCTTTGCTTTAATAATGCTTGAAGGGCGTATGCGTAATGCTATGTCTGAGATAGAACAAACCGAAGGAATAAACCGCAAGAATAATCCTACCGAGTTTGTAGAAGCATTCAAAGATATGGATTGTGGTTACAATGAGTATATTGTTAAGGACGGTAAAACATTATCGGACATCTGCAATAACGACAAGACTTTTGAAGATGATTTTCGTAATTACCTTGTTGGTTTTGATGGCAATTTAAAGGAACTGTTGGGTATTGAACGGGGTACAGACGACAGCAAATATCTAAATCTTGACGGTATTGTTGCAGAACTTCGCAAGAAAGGCGTGCTTATGCAGTATGTCACTAAATGGGCACAAATAGACCTTTCCCCTTACAACAACTCTGCCATAACCACTCTTGAAGAGCACATTAAACGTAAATGGGCTGATATTTCAGCAGATACAGCCGGAGAACAATATACACCAGAAGATATTATCTCGTTGATTGCAGAGATTGTATCTGCCAAGATTGAAGTTTCTCGCGATGACTATGTACATCTATACGACCCTACTTGCGGTGGTGCAAATCTATTATTTGGAGTTGCTGACCGTCTCAATAGTGTAGGGTATAAATATATTGCTGCTAATGGTAGTGAGTGGAACGATGCGCTATATGCTTTGGCTAAAATTGAATCTTTATTCCGTGAAGATGCTGAAATCAAATATGGTAATACATTAACGACTTTGCCATTCAAAGATAAGGAGTTTGATGTCGTGGTTGCAAACCCTCCATACGGCATTCCTTGGAAGGGGTATGAAAAAGAAATACGCAATGATCAGACAGGGCAGTTTGCATTTCTGCCTTCTGTGAGTGATGGTCAACTTTTATTTCTTCAACATAACGCTTGGCAACTTCATAAAAATAGCGGTCTTGTTGTTGAAGTAAACAATGGCAGTTCTCTTTTCAGCGGTGATGCGGGAAGTGGTGAAAGCAATATTCGTAAGTACCTTTTTGATAATGATTGGGTTGAAGGCATTATACAAATGCCTTCTGACGAGTTTTTCAATACAGGCATTGTTACCTATCTTTGGATTTTGAATAAAAACAAACCTATCGAACATAAAGATAAGGTTGTCCTGATTAATGCTTTAGACCTGTGGCAACCGCTGAAGAAGAACAAAGGCTCGAAGCGTAAGGAGATGAATCTCGAACATCGCCATCGAATTGTTGATGCTCTTGTGTGTTTTCAAGACAACGACATAGCCAAAGTCTTTGACAAATGGCATTTCTACTTTAATAAGCAGCAGATTATGCTTACTAATGTCGACAGTGATGGACGATATGTAAGCCAATCACTAGGTTGTCCGGGCGAAATATTCAAAATAAAAGATGCCGACATCATTGCCGTCTATTCATCCGGTGCATGGCAATGGCCACTTGACGATGAGACGGAATGGATGAATCAGGATACAATGCTAGCCATGCGTGAAATTTCAGGAACAACTATCGTAAGTACGTCTGGGTTTTTCTATTGGGTTGATAAGATGGACGGTACTATTATGCGTACCTCCGTAGAGACTGGTGTACATGAGACTCTTGGCTATGGAACATTAACAGTTTCTTATGGCAAAACTCGCAGTGGTGACAAGACTTGTACTGTAAAGATTACAGATTCAACATATAAAGATACGGAAATTATTCCGTATAACCCTAATCCGGAGCAAAATGAAGAGGATATTCTTGCGTTTATGCAACGATATATCTTTAAGCCTTATTGCCTTCTTGAAAATATTGTAGGTGTTGAAGTAAATTTCAACAAGGAGTTTTATGTACCGGAGACGATTGATTCCGTTGATTCAATCCTTGCAGAAATTGCAGAGATAAACAAAGAAATTGGTAAACTTGAAAATAATCTTGAATTATGAGTGGGTGGCAAACATATCGTATTAAAGATGTCGCTCAAATAATAAGCGAAAAGACAACAAATTGTTCTATGCCCTATATTGCTTTAGACAACATTGTCAGTTGGGACGCAATATTTACCCCATCAACATCTATATCTGACGGGAATAGTAACCTATGCAAAAAAGGGGATGTGTTATTTGGCAAGTTACGTCCGTATCTTGCTAAAGCTTATATCCCAACAGAAGACTCTATTTGCTCGCCTGAGTTTATTGTATTACGACCTAATAGTTTAATAAATAATAGGTTCCTTCTTTATTTTCTGCTTTCTCGTTATTTCATTGATTATATTAGAAATCAAGTAACGGGCGTGAAAATGCCTCGAACTAACGCATCTCAACTTGGTGCGGTTTCAATATCGATTCCTTCATTTGAAAATCAGAAAACGATAATTGCATATTTAGATGAGAAGTGTGGAAAAATAAGGGGCGAGATTGAATTATTGGAGCGGAAAGCTGACGCTTATAAACGTTTGCGTAGTTCCATTATTAATCATGCGGTAACTCGTGGGCTCAATCTTGATATTTCACTGAAATCATCAGGATTAAGATGGATTTCTTATATACCAGGTCATTGGCAGATTGGTCGAATTAGAAGTTTTTTTGATTATCGCAATGAAAAGGTTTCTGAAAATGATTTTATGCCTTTATCTGTATCAAAGAAAGGCGTTGTTCCTCAAATGGAAAATGTAGCCAAATCAATAGCAGTGGGCAACACACGTAAAAAGGTATGTAAAGACGATTTTGTTGTAAATTCTAGAAGTGACCGAAAAGGCTCTTGCGGCATATCTCCTATGGACGGATCCGTTTCACTTATCTACATTGTGTTAGAACCTAAATATATTGATTCAGCTTTTGTAAACTATTATTTCCGCTGCAATGATTGGATTGAAGAGTTTTATAGGAATGGCAAAGGGATTGTCGCAGATTTATGGACTACAAACTATTCTGTTATGCGTAATATGGAAATTGCCTTACCACCTTATACCGAACAACAACAAATTGCAGCCTATCTTGATGATAAATGCGGTAAGATTGACGCTTTGATAGAAAAGATAGGTATTAAAATCGATCGTTTGAAGGAACTTAAACGCTCACTGATAAATGAAGTAGTAACCGGTCAACGTACCATTAACACCTTAAAAGTATGATAGAACTTGAGTTACAAGGAGAATATGTAATGGACTTTTTCTGTCGCCGCAGCGATGGACTTGGATTTCGTGAGGTGAAAAATAATGCTGTTACACCGGATTTATTCATTCCTGCCGATTTAAAAGAATTTTTGAAAGAGAATTCACGCACCGCATGGAACAATCTGTTGCGACGTAGTGAATATGGAGGTAATGAACAGAAATTACTTCGTGATATAATGGATGACATTCGCCACAGAATAGAAGCAAGTGCCAATGTTGCCATATTCCTTAACAGCACCACAAAAAACAAACCTTACTCTTTTGGTGGAGAAACATTGAAGTTATTATATGTCAGTGGCACAGAACTCAGAGGAGATGAGGATTTTGAAAAAAACATCTTCTCGGCGGTGGAGGAAATGACATATACTTTCCATAATGAAGGAAGAAGGGTATTTGCATTTCGCCCCGACTTATCCTTCTTTATCAATGGTATATTCTTAGGTTATGCCGAATTGAAAAGTAACTTTACGAATCAAACAGCACGGACCAACGGTCGCAATAAGGTTATTACAGACTATTTGGAAGCAGTTTGGGAATACACAAAAATAGCCAAGGGCAACGATGTGCAGCAGACATTGCGCCGCACAATGTTACGTCCGTTCGAAAAGTCCATACATTTGGTTACGACTGACATTTATAATACGTTCATTCTTCGCAATCCCGGTCAGTTTTTTGATGAAGCAAAAAAAGGTTTTCAGGAAAATCTGATTTCAATATCTTCATACCGACCGGTTGTAGAAAATGTATTTAAACCGTTACCGACTATTGCAGGAGAAGACGTAGCCCCTCGCATACGTTTTGAAGAAGCTATGCATTCGCTTTACTCCAAAAAGATGATAGAAAAAGAAATTCTCTATTATAACTTTATGGCTTACACTTACAAGGCTGTAACCGTTACAGAGAATGGTAGGAAAGTGCATAAGAAAGAATACAAAGACAAGACAGGGCGATTGATATGCCCACGCCCTAAACAGAAATTCGGGTGTGACCGTATTATCGAACGAGTTCAGGAATTTCTTGACCATGAAGGCGAACCAAACTACTTCATTGAAAAACTTCGTTCGGAACTGACGGCGATGAATGCCCCTCAGAATTTGATTGAACGGATTGTTGCAGAAAGAGATAGCTATTGTAACAATAAATATGTCTATTCTCTTTTGCTGCAATATGCCGCCGGTTTTGGCAAAAGCAACATCATCGGTTGGACTGCATTACAACTCAAAGATATGCGGTACAATGGGGAATGGGTCTATGACAAAATTTTACTTGTGGTTGACCGTTTGCAACTTAGAGATCAACTTGATTCGATGATGCTTAATATGAACATTGACAAGGCGATGTTTGTAGAAGCTACCGACCAAGATACTTTTGTAAAAGCACTTAGCGATAAAAGACGAATCATCGTTGTGAATATACAGAAGTTTTGGGAGCTTAAAAATGCGATAGCAAAAGCCGACAAGGACTTCAAGAATCTTCGTGTCGCATTCCTCATTGACGAGGTGCATCGTTCAAATACCGACGATGTGCATCAGGAGATGTTTTCGGCTTTCGATGAACTACAGGATATCTTTGACGAAAATGGAGGATTTCTTACCCGTGGTTCTGTAAAGAAGAATTTGATTGTCGGTTTCACGGCAACACCAAGTTCGAGGGTTTTGGCACGTTTCGGAGAGTTTCATCGGGGAAGCAATTTTAACCAATTATGGAAGCCGTTTGATGCTTATACAATGAAAGAGGCTATAGCTGATGGATATATACTTGACCCAACAAAACATATTATTCCAGTCAATGTGAAAATGTATTTTGACATGCCTACGGCGTTGTCCGAGGCTGTTGTCCGAGCTATTCAAGAAGGTAGTGACGAAAAGGTCTCAATCGCCAAACGCAAGGTTTATGAAAACTATGAACGAATATTGGCTATTTCAGGTTTTATAGTCAATCGTCTGTTGTCACAAGTATATGGTAAAATCAGAGGTACAGGCAAAGCAATGCTTGCGGTCAGTTCTATTCCTATTGCCATACAATACTGCAAGGCTATACGTAAAATTATGACGGAAAAGACTGCAACGGGAGCATTTATGAAATATGCCGATTCTCCAGTTTCAATAGTCTATTCGGACAATCAAAACTATGAAAAGTGTTCTTCGATGAATAACGGGATTGCGGAAGATAAGGTCATTGATAATTTCAAGACGGCTAAAAACGGCATAATCATCGTAGTAGATAAACTACAGACAGGTTTTGATGAACCTAAATTACATACGCTTTTCCTTGATAAGGAGATTCGTAGCATTAATGCCATTCAGACGATTTCGCGTGTCAACCGCACTACAAAATATAAAGGAGAATGCCACATTGTAGATTTTTCATTTGAAAATGTAAATGAAAAGAATATCCGAGACGCTTTCGTTGAATTCTGTGGTATTGCCATAACTGATTTTGACCCGATACGTGAAAAATCGGTTATTGAGGAGATATACAGAAGTTTATTGTTGCAGCCGATATACACAAAATGGTATAACCGCTATTGCGCATCTTTATCTAATAAAGAAACCAATGCTGCGCTTTGCCTTGATATGGATGCTGATATTCGATTATGGATCAAAAATATGGTGGATGCTCATGCCCAATATGTTCAAGAAGTTGAAGCGCGGAACGAGTCGGTTGATGTAAACTATGCCGATGACACAGCAAAGGCTTTGCGAAAAACAATAGGACGATATAATTCACGGTTGCTACTTTTGCAAGGTGTTATCGAACTTGACCCGAAATTTTACGACGTACAATTTATTGGCTTCTGGCAGAGATACTGTTACATATATCGGTCTATGTTTGAAAATAAAAGTACACTTGGTTCTATATCTACATCTTTTGATGGAAGTTTAGGACTTCTTGTTGGTGAAGAAATAGAAGTAGAAGAACCGAGTGAACCGAATGGAGAGGAGGTGGCTACGTCTCTTTCCAGCAAGAAGGGGACTTCCACAGGACTTGCTGGAATATTCGAACAACTTGCCAGAATGAATGCCACGGAACAAGAGCGTGAACAAGAAATGCAGTTTTGGTATGGACAGATGGAGCAATTATTTGATTTCTTTTGCGAAGATGGTAAGTTTATGGCAATGTTGCGAAGTCCGAACTTTACCCGTGATGACATCGAGAAAGAGTACAACAAACTCCTGCGACGCTATCTTCGTCAGACAAGTGATACTAAAGTCAGAAAACTTATTGATGAAAATAAAGAAATGTTTCTTGAAGAGTTTAAGACGGAAGTTTTGATGCCTAAAGTTTCGTCTGTAAAGCCTTATGAAATAGCCATTGATGATTATCCATCAATGGTAGCAGAATCATAAAATAATAACTATAAAAAATATCCATATGGCAGATTCTCCTAAAATGTATCTTGATATCTTTTATTTTTCAATAAAGAAAATAAAAGAAAAACGTCCTGTGCGCAATAAAAAGGGATTCAGAATAATTACCGAACCGAAATTTATTCCAATTCAAGATTTTTATAATGTTATTTCAGATGTTGATAACTTTCCAACAGATGAACTAATGAAGTTATTCATATCTAATTTCGACAAGGAGTTTTTAACAAATAAGGACAATTCTAAAGCCATCTGCATTCCCCAAGGAGCATATAAGTTTATTAAATCTGAATCGTTCTGTTTTGGTGGTGGATTCGAGGGTGGTATTACAGGGCGAACTATGGATTTATATGATACTTCGGATGCTTCACAAAAAGTTGATACGATAGATAAAAAGAAAGTTACTGCTTCAACCCTATTTTATCTTTTATGGATACCTAGGGATTCATCGTATGGTGTTTTAATGACGCAGAAATTTTCTAATATGAATTGCTCTTCATCTATGAAAGACGCTGTTTATCATTTCTTTATAAAGTATGGTTATAAACCCTTTTTCTCTAAATACTTGCCAAAAGAAGTTACCGAGAAGTTCTTGAGTGATTGCATCCTTAATAGAATAACTATAAGACATCAGCGAAAAGTAAGCAATGAGCAAGAAGATGATAAGTTATCAGAATTGAAAGAAGCAAAACTTACCTCAACAATAAGTAATTTTTCCATTTCATTAGATCAGTTTTATAAAAATAGAAACCTTAAAGACCAAATAGTATCGTTTGTCGATTCTGTCGATGATAACTATCGTACTGGAGATGAGGTTAATTTGCATTATGTAAATTCAAGAGGCGAATCTGCGAATGCAAAATTAGAAGATGCAAATGATATCATTCCATCTATTATTCTCCCTGATGAATGTTATGATATTGCAAATGATATAATCAATTTCAACGCAATTAAATCCGAATGTCTAAGTCTTCTTTTTAAGATTCAGACTGATAATAGTTATTACCCTGATGAAAACAATTAAAACCCTTGGTGTGATATTGCTTAAAGGATGGTCCATATTCTATGGATGTCATTCTAAAACAATAAAATTATTAGGTTTTGTTCTGTACGTAATTATTATATACATCCTTGTCAATATGGTAACCTTGCCAGATGATAAGATTAACGATATATTATCAAATCTATTGTCTGCTCTTAGCATATTTACAGCGCTCGCTTATGGTATTCTATTTATAGGTCCAGAGAAATTGTTAGAACGAATTTATATATTAGAAAACCGTTTATTAAAGCAAAACCGTTATTATGATGATGCCGATCGAAATTCAATAATAAGGTATGCGAATTTTATCAAATCGTTTAATCAAGACATCTTTTTTGTATCACTTATGTCATTAGTGATAATTTCGCTTATTTTTATTAAATGGTTGATTGTTAATGGATTTATTTCACAATGCCTAATTGTCGCAATTGTGGGGTGCTCCATAATATTATTGTTTTTCTTATTTAAGATTGTTGCAACTTTATATAGGTTAAATCAGGTTAGTATTTCCGATGCTAATATACAAATAAAGGATATTGCTAATATGTATAAACCAAATAGAACAGAGAGCAATAACTGATTTATTTGAAATTCAGTTGTGTAAAACATCAGAATATGACAATAGAAGATATAAAGAAACTGATAGCTTCCGATGAGTCACGGACTCTGGAACTGAAGAAGAGTACCGGTGAGTTAAAAGACGGTATGCATTCGGCATGTGCATTCCTTAATACAGAAGGCGGTTGGCTAATTTTGGGTGTGGCACCAAAATCGCTAAAGATAATCGGTCAGGAAGTAACCGATAGGACACAACAAGAGATTGCTCAAGCTTTGGCAGGGTTAGAACCAGCAGTAGATGTACGAGTGGCGTATGTTGATGTGCTGGAGTATCCGGGCAATAAAGTTATTGCTATGCATTTTGACGGTTGGGTATGGGGTGAGCGTCCGCATACATTTCACGGTTGCCCTTATTACAAAGTTGAGAGCACCACGAAAGTGATGCCACAAGATATGTATGATGAGCGTATCCGTGCCCACCAACCTCAGTTGTATGCGTGGGAAAGGTTGGCGGCTGATAGTGTGACTTTGGCAGACCTTAACGAGAATCTAATCCGTAATTGCATCCGCCGTGGTATTGATGGTGGACGTATTCCTGAGTCAGCATTGTATGAACCGACCGGAGATATTCTTTCAAAATGGAAATTGCTTAAGAATGGCGTACCGACTAATGGTGCGGTATTGCTGTTTTCCAATAACATAGACGAGTATCCGCAAT
>OJMO01002187.1_pt1 | contig 11016 bp, 8 predicted proteins | sample 1597241 | NCBI WGS metagenome assembly OJMO01 (sample SAMEA2452129, study PRJEB22498) | human gut metagenome | biome: human feces; feature: human gut; material: feces | place: Australia | collected 2012 | reverse complement strand
GAGCAGACTTGTCCTCTGCGTCGAGCATTGCCTTTACTTCCTTACGGGTTTCTTCGTCAAAAGCAGGTGTGAGCCACTGCTGTGCTCTTTCTTCACACTGCTTGATCAATTCTGCGTTATTAGCCATAGTTTGATTATATTATGTTATTAATTAATTCTTATCGAGAAGGATGTGCACGAAAACAATGCATAATTTCTCTATTTGCGTACAAAGTTATATAAAAATTTTGATAAACCAAGCAAGAATGAAGTTTTTTTTGTATTTTTGCACTTTGAAATGGAATTGAAAATAGAATAAAGCTAATATTTAGCAATATTGTATTGGTAAGATAGCAAAAGTTGAATGAACAAAATATAAAAACAATAGAATATGGAAGTATATTACACGGGCGTCATCATCGCCGTATCCACCTTTTTAATAATAGGTATCTTTCACCCTATCGTCATGAAGACGGAATATTATACGGGCACCCGCTATTGGTGGGTTTTCCTCGTTGCAGGCATCATCTGCATCGGAGCTGCCTTTCTGGTTGCCAACGTGCTCTTCTCTGCCATACTGGGCGTAGTAGGTGCTTCATGCCTTTGGAGCATCGGTGAACTCTTCGAACAGAGACAACGCTGCGAGAAAGGCTGGTTCCCGAAGAATCCGAAAAGGATAGGAACAGGATATTACAGGGACGAGAAGAAGTGAAGAACGAAGAGTGAAGAACGAAGAGTGAAGAACTGAACTTTCGCATGTGGTTCAAGTACGGGCTGAAGGCCCAAAAGCTCCTAGCCCAGGGCATCGCCCTGGGTATAATGGCAATCAGCAAGGCGCCCTGTAAGGGCAAAAGCTTTGTATATTGCCAGGTATTTGAAAGCTTTTGCCCTTACAGGGCGACAGGTTTGCGCCCATAAACACCCAGGGCGATGCCCTGGGCTAGGAGCTTCTGCCCTTTCAGGGCGTGTGGGGCTTACTTGCGAAACTTCAGTGAAGAATTCAAGTGTATAGGAAGAATATGAAGACAGAACTCATTCTGGTCGGAAAGACCGTAAACAAGCATTTCATTGCGGGCATCAAGGATTATGCCGAGCGCATCACCCATTATATGCCTTTCAACATAACAACCATTCCTGAGCTCAAGAACACCAAGAGTCTCAGCGAACAACAGCAGAAGGAACGGGAAGGAGAACTGATTCTGAAACTCCTCCAGCCTTCGGATACCGTGGTGCTGATGGATGAACATGGACAGGAATTCCGAAGCATCGAGTTTGCCAAATGGATAGAAAGGAAACAGGCTACTGCCCGCAGGCTCGTCTTTGTCATCGGCGGTCCTTACGGCTTTTCACCGTCTGTCTACGACCGCGCCAACGAGAAGATTTCCCTCTCCAAGATGACCTTCTCGCATCAGATGGTTCGCCTTATCTTTACCGAGGCGCTCTATCGCGCATGTACTATTATAAAAGGTGAGCCTTACCACCATGAATAAAGGGTAAAAAGGTAAAAGGGTAAAAGGGTAAAAAGAGCCTTTCCCCCTTGCGCCCCCGTCCCCAGCGATTCCATCGCTGGTCCCCTAATCTTAAAAGAAGAAAGAATATGCCAAAAGATAAATATATAGAAATAAAAGGGGCAAGAGCCAACAACCTCAAGAATATCGATGTGAAGATACCTCAGGGCAAGTTTGTTGCCATTACGGGTGTCTCAGGATCGGGAAAATCATCGTTGGCTTTTGATACCTTATATGCTGAGGGCCAGCGCCGCTATGTGGAGTCGCTCTCTTCATACGCACGCCAGTTTCTGGGACGTATGAGCAAACCGGAATGTGATTTCATCAAGGGATTGCCACCGGCCATCGCCATCGAACAGAAAGTGATTTCGCGCAACCCACGATCTACCGTGGGCACCAACACCGAAATCTACGAATACCTGCGACTGCTCTACGCACGTATCGGAAAAACCTATTCGCCTATCAGCGGACAGGAAGTGAAACGCCATACTACCGAAGATGTACTCGCCTGTACCCGACAGTATTCCCAGGGTACCAGGTTTGTCATCCTCGCCCCTATCCACGTCATCGAAGGGCGCAGTCTGGGCAAACAGCTGGAGATGTACAACCAGGAAGGTTACGCGCGTATATATATAAAAGGTGAATTCGTGCGCATAGAAGACTTCATGGAGCAGGCGGACAAGGATCTGCTGGAAGTAAGCGGCAACAAACTGAGAAAGAGAATGCAGCAGAAGGATGAAGAAATCTTCCTGGTCATCGACCGTGCTTCGGTAAGCGATGAGAAGGATGACATCAGCCGACTGATGGATTCTGCCGAAACTGCCTTCTATGAGGGCGATGGAGCCTGCCGCCTCGTCTTCCTGCCAAGCAATATCTGCTACGACTTCTCTACCCGGTTCGAAGCTGACGGCATGCAGTTTGAAGAGCCTACCGACAATATGTTTGCCTTCAACTCCCCTCTCGGAGCCTGCCCTACCTGCGAAGGTTTCGGCAGCATAATAGGCATCGATGAGAAACTCGTCATCCCGAACACTTCGATGAGCGTATATGACGGATGTGTGGTTTGCTGGCGAGGCGAAAAGATGGGTATGTGGCTCAAGGAATTCATCCGCAGAGCAGCAGAATACGACTTTCCAATCTTCAAGCCTTATTTCGAACTGACTCAGCAGCAGAAGGACTGGCTGTGGCACGGTCTGCCTGGCGAAAAGAAACGTAAACAGCAGGAAAGGGTGAGTATCGATGAGTTCTTCAGAATGGTAAAGGAGAACCAGTACAAGATACAATACCGCGTGATGCTGAGCCGATTCCGTGGAAAGACGATTTGTCCTGACTGCCATGGTACCCGACTCAAGAAGGAAGCCAACTATGTGAAGATTGGCGGAAAGAGCATCACCGAACTGGTTGAGATGTCGATTGTGAACCTGAGCGAATGGTTCAAGAAACTGGAACTCTCTGAGCATGAGAAGGAAATCAGCAAGCGTCTGCTCACCGAAATCACCCACCGTCTGCAGTTCCTCCTGGATGTTGGTCTGGGTTATCTTACGCTCAACCGACTCTCCAACACCCTCTCCGGCGGTGAGAGTCAGCGCATCAACCTGACCACCAACCTGGGCTCATCGCTCGTGGGTAGCGTATATATCCTCGATGAACCTAGTATCGGACTCCATAGCCGCGATACCGCCCGACTGATTAAGGTGCTGAAAGAACTGCAGCAACTGGGCAATACGGTGGTTGTGGTAGAACACGACGAAGAGATTATGCGGGCAGCCGACTATCTCATCGATATAGGTCCAGATGCCGGCAGACTGGGCGGAAGAGTGGTCTACGCCGGTCCGTCATCAGAATATTCAACCACCGATAAGGCTGAACAGGAAAAGCTGCTGGCTGAATATCCGGAGAGTTATACCATCAAGTACCTTACCCACAACGAGGAGATAAAGGTGCCAACGAGCCACCGTGCCTGGAACCAGTATATCGAAATCAAGGGAGCCCGGATGAACAATCTGCGCGGCATCGATGTTAAGATACCGCTCAACGTATTCACCTGCGTAACCGGTGTATCAGGCTCAGGCAAGAGTTCGCTCATCAAGGGAATCCTCTATCCTGCCATGCGTCGCCGTCTGGACCTCGTAGCAGATGCACCAGGCGAATATGCATCGATGGAAGGCGACTGGAAGAGCATCCATCATGTAGAGTTTGTTGACCAGAACCCTATCGGAAAGAGTACCCGCAGCAACCCTGCCACTTATCTGAAGGCGTACGATGCGATACGTGCCCTCTTTGCCAACCAGCCACTGGCTAAGCAGATGGGATTTACGCCGCAGTACTTCTCTTTCAATACCGAAGGCGGAAGATGCGAGGAATGTAAGGGTGCGGGATATGTTACCATCGAGATGCAGTTTATGGCAGACCTCACGCTGACCTGCGAGGCTTGTAAGGGCAAGCGTTTCAAGCACGATATCCTGGAGGTTCGCTATGGCGGAAAAGACGTCAATGATGTGCTGAACATGACTGTAAACGAGGCCATTGAGTTCTTCAGCGATGAAAAGCTGCAGCGCAACGAGGGCGACTTCGACAACTGCCGCATCATCGTAAACCGCCTGAAGCCGCTTCAGGATGTGGGTCTGGGTTATATCAAGCTCGGTCAGAACTCAAGTTCGCTTTCGGGAGGTGAGAATCAGCGTGTAAAGCTCGCCTTCTTCATAGGCAAGGAGGAACAGGAGCCTACGCTCTTCATCTTCGACGAGCCTACCACGGGTCTTCACTTCCACGACATCAAGCGCCTGCTCCATGCCTTCAATGCCCTGATAGAAAGGGGCCATTCGCTGGTAGTGATTGAGCACAATCTGGATGTCATCAAGTGTGCCGACTATATCATCGACCTCGGTCCTGAAGGCGGCGATAAAGGCGGCAATCTTGTTGTTGCCGGAACTCCGGAAGAAGTAGCTGCCTGCAAGGCAAGCCTTACCGGAAAGTTCTTGCGTTAAATTGAAGTTTCAGGGCGTATTGGGTAATTCCACCCGCACAGGGTAAAAATACGATATCAGTGGAATCCGACAACCGCCGGATTCCACTTTTTAATTTAAAAAACCAATTCAAAAGTATTATTTATTATAAAAGTAACCATCATCGAAGGCTGCTTCGATAAGGCGTTGCTTCACTCGGGCGTATTCTGCCGAGTCTTCGATAAAGTACCGAAGAGCAGAAACAATCCTCACATAAACACTGAGCCGATAATCGCCCTTACCCTTTTAGATTGCAAAAATGTTTTCCTTATGCATCCCAGCATAATACATCAGATCAGAACCAGATACATGATGGTTCTTCATCACTTCACTCAGAACAACACCGAAACGGCTGTTGTCTGCAAGAAAATTAACAATCTTCATTGCTTAATTTTTTTAAATTGTTTGTAATTATTGTATACGAGTTCCCACTACGGGAACTCTTTTTTATTTTCTTTTTAGTATCTTTGCATCGTGTAAAACAGATTCAACAATCTGCTTACCTATAATAAAACGAATAACTGATACATATATTGTATAACAATATAAAATTTTTAGGAGATGATGAACATCAGTACATTCATTAACATGGCCAGCAAGATTCCTTCACCTGGCCAGTTGGAAGGCCTGGTAACCTTCATGAAGGAAGATGAGAAACTCAGGTTTTTCACCGAGTCTTACCGGAAAACGGGTAATAAGTCGTACAAGCACGATGCACCCCTCTTCGCCGTAGCCTGCATCTTCGAAGGCGGAAAAGGCAAGGACAACATCCGGAGCCTCACACATCTGTCACTGGTCGACTTCGACCACATCACAGAAAAACCGGATGACGGCACCCTGCGCTCGCTCAAAGAGAGAATCTGCCACGATGCCCACACCCTGCTCTGCTACGTTACCATGAGCGGCAACGGACTGCGCGTCATCTACCGCTACGAAGGCGATGATTATCCCGCCGCCTTCGCCATGGGAAACGACTACTACGCGCATCTCATCGGCAAGGAAAGCGATCCGCTCTGCAAGAACATCACAAGGCTCAGCGGACTCGCCTACGACCCCGAAGTCTATTTCAATCCTGAAGCCACAGCCTTCAGCGCCGAGGAAATCAGCCATTTCCATTCCGCTACACTCAAGACCGCACAGAAGAAAAAGAAACAGGAACGCATCGCCGACTACTACGAGCAGATTGTCAAACCCAAGCTGGAAAGCGAAAAAATCAAGTACGAACCCGGCAACCACAACCAGTATGTGATGCGGGTGGGCTACATGATGGCAAAGAAACGGTACGACAGGAAAGAAGCCACCCAGTGGGCTATCAGGCAGTTTCCCGAATACGACGATGTAGAACAGGTGTTCAAATCGTGCTACGACAACACCACTCACCCACAGAAGATGAAGGCAGAAACCGGAAAGATTCCCTATGCCACCGTAGATGAAATCAAAGACTTCCTCGACGGGCATATCAAACTCCGCTTCAACCTCATCACCCTGCGCTACGAGTATCTGAAGGAGAAATGGCGAATCCTCCAGGACCGCAATCTGAATACGCTATGGAGCAACATGTCACTAACCGCAAGGGTGAGCAAGAGCGACATGATCAATGTCATCGAGAGCGACTATAGCCCGCCCTACAATCCCTTCACCGATTATCTGGAGAATCTCCCACCCTGGCAGGAAGGCGACAAGGACTATATAGCCGAACTCGCTGCCACGGTAAAGATGAAGGGAGACCCCGTGATGCCCTTCTGTGAAGCCCTCAGGAAATGGCTCGTGGCGATGATAGCAGGATGGATAGACGAAGGTGCCGTAAACAATGTCATCCTGGTATTCATCGGCAGACAGGGCGCCTACAAGACCACCTGGTTCAACTATCTCCTGCCGCCGGAACTGAAGCAATACTTCTATACGAAGGCGAATGCCAGGCGCATGACGAAGGATGATATCATCGCCCTTTCGCAGTATGCACTCATCTGTTATGAAGAGCTCGACACGATGAGTCCGTCGGAACTGAACCAGCTGAAGGCTGTAGTAACGATGCAGTATACCAACGAAAGGGCGGCATACGGCCATTATGCGGAGCAGCGCAAGCATATCAACACCTTCTGCGGCACGGGCAACAATCCCGAGTTTTTGAGCGACCCTACCGGTAACCGTCGCTGGCTGCCCTACGAGATAGAGAGCATCCTCTCACCCCGTGAGCATCCGTTCAATTACGAAGGCATCTACGCCCAGGCTTACGCCCTCTACAAGAGTGATTTCCGCTACTGGTTCACCGATGAGGAGATAGAAAAGCAGAACCGGCACAACCGCGCTTTTGAGGCGCCCAGACTAGAACAGGAACTTGTGGATCTCTACTTCCGAAAGCCAACGGAGGCGGAGACAGGGGAGTTCGTGTCCATAGCCAGAGCGATGCAGATCATCAGTTGCAACATCTCTCAGAAGCTGAACAGTTCGAAACTGGGCAAGGCTTTCAATGATCTCGGATTCGAAAAGATGCGCACCAAGCACAGCCGTGGTTACAGGGCAATCGTCCGTACAGCCGAGGAAATCAAGGCTTACCAGGTTTCCGTCTGCATCAACCCGCCGCAATGCGATGATGATGCCCCCTTCTAGCCGTTCCCAAGCCATCGGTTCATCCGGTTCAGGGTGACAGGGTGACACGGTGACACGAGTTTTTCAACTTTTCGCCTCGCACGCGGGCAGGCAGGAACTTTCGGCCTGATTTTTCCTGCCTGCCCGCGCGAGAGTAAATCTTCAGAATTCCCTGTCACCCCTGTCACCCTGTCACCCAGAAGCCAGTTACTTCCGAAACGGAAACCAAGGACTTACGGTGCAAAAGTCAGAGACTTAGGGTTCAAAAGTCAGAGACTTATGGTTCAAAAGTCAGAGACTTACGATGCAAAAGTCAGTAGCTTATGAACCGCACCCTCATTCATTAACCCTCATAAAAATCAAACAAAACTATGGATTTAAGAAGTTATACCAAGCAAGAGCTAGCTCTTCTGTATTTTCCCGATGCTACTCCAGCGGTAGCCAGTGCTCACCTGATGCGATGGATCCAGCGCATCCCCGACCTTCTCCAGAAGCTCGCCGCCACCGGTTACGGCAAGAACTGCAAGGAGTTCACCCCGATGCAAGTCTCCTACATCCTCTACTTCCTCGGTGAGCCCTAACCCTGTTCCACCTAATCTGAAAATGAGGCAACGGTCACCGACCGAAGGGAAAGGTAAAGGGCAGATGCTATCATGTAAGCCCCACGCGCCCTGAAAGGGCAGAAGCTCCTAGCCCAGGGCATCGCCCTGGGTAATTACGGACGCAAACCTGTCGCCCTGTAAGGGCAAAAGCTTTAAAACTCCAGGCAAAACATAAGGCTTTTGCCCTTACAGGGCGCCTTGTGCTGATTGCTATTATACCCAGGGCGATGCCCTGGGCTAGGAGCTTTTGGGCCTTCAGCCCGTTCTTGAACCACTTGCGAAACTTAAGTAAAAAACATGCAAATACTACTTAATGATTCCGATTAATAGTAAAATAACAATAACAGGTAACTAATTGTTGCTCAAATATTTGGAATTATCGTTCAGAAAGATTATCTTTGTGAAAGATAATAATAAAGCATAACATGATGGAATATAATAACGAAGAAGCTAAGATACTTCTACCTGAAGACATCATACAATAGGAAAAAGGGGCTATATGCTTATCCAAAAGATAGCATATAGCCCATTAGCGTTTTGATTGCGAACTACGTTTAATATAACTTTACCAGACTCTAGTGTCTCCCATATGGATTGGGAATTCTTTACTATTTCATTTTCTACTCAGGGTTTCTACAATAGTCATCACCTTTGTGAAATGGAATCTGGTCATACAAATCTCCCGGGTCATCCTCTGGACGTGCATAATTAGAAGATGCAGCCAAGATGCTGGCAGCCTCTATCTGATAGCTGCGCATCTCTGGTTTCATATAATTTTTCTTTGTCATACTTATCAATTTATTAATGGGTTCATATTACTTTACATACTTCTTACCATCCTTGATGTAGATACCACTCGTAGGCTCTTCGCTAAGCTTGCGTCCCTGCAAGTCATAGATGCCTTGACGTGAAGATGATGCGTCCTCAGTGTCTGTCTTGACATAGATGCCATCAATGCCCGTAGTATCATCACCACCAATCACATGGATGGCGATACGGCTCAACTGGACAGATGGATTCAGCTCGCTACCTGTTCTGTCACTGGCGTTGAGATACCATCTCTGTGGATTAAGTTCCGTATCACTTCCAGCCTTCCACAGTTCACCTTTATTAATGACGAAGTCACTTGTTGTGTCAAAGCCAGTCTTTGCATTGAGAGTACCCAAGAACTGATAGTAGCGTGTAACGCTGGCGCAGTCTATTTTCTTGTCAGCAGCAGCGGCAAACGATACATTTGTAAATTGCAAAGTCTTAGCCGCAGCAGTTTCTGGTGCCTGCTTCAAGCGGATGAGGCAAGGGGTAAGTGCTGGTATGGTGATGCTATTCTTTACTGGTTTTACCTCCAACACAGTATTAAAGCTGCCATCCTTCTGCTCAAACTCATGGAAGTTGTTGATGGTTGCCACCTCATAATCAGCAGGTATCTGATCGCATTTAAGTTCGAATGGTACATATACCGCTTGCCATCCATCATGCTTGAATGTGCGGTTGTAGGTCAATTCCTTTACGGTAAATTTCGCCTTGCTATTGTATACTGTGGCATCATTCAATGTGAATGCTTCCACGGTGAAAGCACTTGCATCATCGTTTGGCTTAGCCTCGATGCTGCCATCGCTTGTAGCGTAATAGACATGATAATCACAATCTGTTCTTGTACATCCTTTCTGATAGATGCTCTTGCTATCATTGAAGGTAACATCCTCAGACATGTTATGTCCAAGGGCTGGCAATGTCTTTGTATAGGCATTGCTAAAGATAGCCTTGGCATTGAAGGCATAAGAAGTCTTATAGTACTTATGACCATCTTCTGTACAAGTAGCCTCAACATTGACATGCTCAGCATCATGCTCCACAGTCATTTGCGGTTTTTCGGTCTTTCCACATACCTTGCAAGTATAAGTTACAGCCACCGAAGGTACTTGTGTCTTATCCTCAGCTTCCGTCCAAGTATATTCACCAGCCTCATAGCTCAAGTCATGATTACCATTCGCCTCGTCTTCAGCCTCAGCGTTGTAAGCTACAGAATGCTGATTGGCAACCGTATTACTAAAGAAACGATCTTTTTCACCATGATGATAAGCTTCATAGACTGTATTCTCCCCAGTTGAAGTCAAGACAGGATATGCATCGCCATTCTCACCCAACTTCTGATACCATGCCAAGGTGCTTCCTTCGGTAGGAGCAGATGTGGAACCATTCAGCAGCCATGCCACCTCGCCGCTCTTTATCTGCTGCTTGGTGAAAGCCTTGACCACGTCAGCTTCTTCCTTTCCGTCGTCGAAAGTCAGACTTCCTTCACCAACTATTTTGATGTTATCAGAAGAGTTGTTCAGCAATGCTTCCTTGTTGTAAGCTACAATGCCCTTTGCGGTTAGTGTACCACCCTCTACATAACCTATAATGATTCCTGAATTGCCGTTTGTCTTCGTCACATCTCCATAACTGAACACATTCTGGATACTGCTATTTTGCATCATCATTCCTGCTATGCCACCGGCATAGCACCCTGTAATCTTGCCATAGTTGGCACAATCTTCGATACTTGTTCCATAAGCCAAACCTATGATTCCACTAACATAATAGCTATTAGCATTGTTTTCAACGGTTCCATAATTGGTGCAGCGCTTGATGTTTCTCCCATTGCATTCACCTGCAATTCCGCCAACATGACTCTTGCCCTTGACGCTGGAGTGATTTTCGCAGTTTTCGAGATTTATTTCGGCACTTCCAACAATACCGCCAGTATTATCTTGTCCTATTACAGTACAATTGTTTGTGGTTTTAATACCCTTTATATGTGATGGAGAATCCCCGTATGCATATCCTGCCAAGATACCGGTGCAATCTGTCTTCTTATTTGTTGTGCTCACATTCTCCACCTTGGCATTGTCAAAGATAAGGTCTTGGATAGTCGCACCATCAGTAGTATAGCCGAAAAATCCCACATTTTTTTGTGCTGTCTTGATATAGAGGTTGGAGATGGTGTGTCCCTGACCGTCCATATTTCCCTCCCAACGATTAGAGTAATTGCCTATCGGAATCCAGCTCAAGAGTTCCTTTCCGTCTTCTGCCGCATGACAGTAGTTCTTTAGGTCGATATCCGCAGTCAGCATGGCAGATGCTGAAGGGTGAGTAGTTCCAGCTGCTTTGCCATCGTCCACGATAGTTCCGTTCACATAGTCGCGGAACCACGCCAGTTCGGCAGCTGTGGATATCTGGAAAGGATTGTTTACTGTGCCATTACCTTTGGCAGGCCGCTTCGTTGTTTGTGCCCATGCCCCCCCCATAAGGCATGAGGATAGCCATCACGAGCAGCAGCATCGTGAATAGCCT
>OJMO01002176.1_pt1 | contig 11104 bp, 8 predicted proteins | sample 1597241 | NCBI WGS metagenome assembly OJMO01 (sample SAMEA2452129, study PRJEB22498) | human gut metagenome | biome: human feces; feature: human gut; material: feces | place: Australia | collected 2012 | reverse complement strand
GGAGTTAAGGAGTTATCGCTCCCTGCGGTCGCTGAGGAGTTAAGACAAATGCCTTTGTGGATTTGATTTCAAGCAATAAGACTGTTGTCTTAACTCCTTTAACTCCTTAACTCCCCTCTAAACTCCCCCATTTACAAAAAAGTTTCACCCCTTCACCTTGCGGAAAATCGGACTGTCAGTGTCAGCACCTTCCACCTTAGCCACATATCCACGGTGCACCCATTGGTGTATGGCATCCCTGATGCGCCTGGCATTGTCGTTGTCGAAGCCCTGAGCACGACGCACCTTCACGTAGTCGTCCATGGTGAACTCGTCGGGCAAGAGCGACAGCAGGTTCTTAGGACCGTTGGGTGCTGTGCGGCTCACCTTGTCTTGCTCGCCATCGGCATCGTAGATCATTTGTCCGAAGAGCTTCAGCTTGCACCACAGGTCGTAACGCTCGCTCCAGCGCACGAAGTCCTCTATCGACTTCTCCCACTTCATGCCGTTGGCGACATACAGCACACAGGCCTTGAGGTAGGCGATGACGTTGGCACGGAAGGAAAGGTTCTCGAACACATAGTTCTGCGACAGACGGGCAAACTCAGCGTTCTCCTCCATCAGCTTGCGGGCGAGCCTGAGAGCCTGGGGGCAGTCCACCAGTCCACGGGCCTTCAACAGGTTGTCGATGTAGGGTTTCAGCTCCTCGTCGAAGGCGGCGTCGTAGGAGCCATAGACGGGAATCTCCGAACCGCACGGGCGTCGCTCGATGGTGGCAAACGAGATGCGGCTCACGGGTCCGTCGGTCACCACCCTTCGGAAATAGTCACGACACTTCTTCGGTGTGCAACAGGCATTCCAGTTGAAGCGCACCTTCACGGTCTCGGTCACCGACTGCACGCCCACTCGGTCTTGTCCATAGTTGCCCAGGTCGAATGCCAGTTCCATGATGCGGAAGTGCTGGTTGGTCTTGCCCTTGAGGGCATCGAAGAGGTTCAGCTCATTCACTTTGGCATAGAGGAAGTGCCGTTCAGCCTCCTTCATACGCAGCACGAAGGCAGGGTTGGTCATGTCGATGTTCACCTCCTGGATGACGAGTCCTTCGGGTCGTTCACGCTTGTCCTTGTTGGAGCCTTTGCGGTTACATTCGTCCTTCCAAGCCCTCTCCCGCTCACGCTGTTCGGCGTCGCGTGCCCTGATGTCCGCCATGATGCGGTTGATGGGCTGGGTGATGCTCTCCTTGCCGCTTCCTGTGGGAGCACAGAGGATGTTCATCAGCGTGGCCTCATGCTCCACGTTGTCGATGTAGCGGAAGCGGGTGTCGCACAGATGGCTTGCCAGTGCTGGGAAGACGGCTTGCGACACGGCAGGCTGATAGATGGCGGGCGTCTTGCTCACGAGCAGACGGATGAGGCGGGGCAGTTTCTGTGGCATCTCGTGTATGCGATAGAAGTAGGAGTCGGGGTTCTGGATGTCGCCAAACTCGTCGGCATCATAGTCGGCGGCTTTTCCCCTTGCCTGCTCTTGCTGGCACAGGCTGATGGCCTTGCGCACAATCATGGGCATGCGGTGCGACTGCTTTCTCTGACAAGCGCTGTCGACGGTGGTGAAGGCCCGCTTCTTCTCCTCGCCAAAAGTGGGAATCACCTGCTTGATCCACGTGGCGTTGTCGTCGCACAGATAGCGCAGATAGCAGCTCAGGGTGAAGATAAACGAGTTGCGCGAACCGTGCTGTGGCTCACCTCCGAGCAGTTCTACGAGCTTGCTTGTTATCGCCTCGTAGGAGATTCCGTCGTATTCTTGGGCGAAGTCTTGTTGCTTCTCCTCTCCGCCATGATTTTGATCCACTCCATGATTGCCGAGATGATGATCATCAGCACGATCATGATTAGCAGACTGGGCATGCTCAACAGCAGTGCCAGCAGGAAGAGCAGCAGAGCTATTATCGCTCTCAGGTCGATGTTCTTTTTCGGTCTTGTTTTCATTTTCATTTGGGTTTTCATTTGTGTTGTGGTTAGTGTTTTCGTGGGTATTCGCATGAGGGGCAGCATCGTCAGCATCCGAAGGGGTTTCCACCTCTGCGAAGAGCCGTGCCTCGTCGATGAAGAGGATGTATTCTTCGGGCACGATGAACGACGGCCGTGCCAGGTCTTTCACACACACGTCGTACTCCTCGTCGCCGAGCTGTTGCGACATCCACTTCTGAGCCTCTGCCAGGTTCATGCCCTCTGGCATGACGAAGACGAGCCTGAGGCCCTCCAACGACGGTGTGACGTGCACGAGCAGTATTCTCGCCAGCACCTGAGGATTCTTCACTCTCAGTTCTTCGCTTTTCGCTTTCCACCATCCCGTAGGGTCGGCGATGTGGTCTTTGTCGTAGATGCTGAGTCCGCTGGGTATGGCGTCGGCGTTGAGTCGTCGGCCATTGCGAAAAGTGGCGTGGGGCGTGAGTATGGGCAACTGGCTCTTGAGCCGTGTCTTCATCGTGTCGTAGTCTTCCTGCCCTATCTCTCCCCGGCGTTTGCGCTCCAGTGCATCCTCTATCTGTGCGCAGACGTCCTTCACCCTGCTGCTCTTAGTAGCCTGGTGGAAGAGCTCGGGGGTGCATACTTGCACCTCCCTGCTCCTTACGCTTTGTGATATTCCAAAAGCCATGGTTGTATCGTATTTAATGTTTAATTATTTTTTCGATGTCCTGCACCAGGATGTCCTGATACACCTGTCCCTGATACTCATGGGTCTGAAAGCGCAGTTTCACCACGACCACCTCTCCGGCATAGAACCTAAGTTGTGCATCCTTGCCAAGCATCACCGCGGCAAACTGGTTTTCAAACTTTCCGCCAAACTCCTGCAACACGATGTTGCACTTGGCGAGTTTTCCGTTCTCACTCTTCTGCGAATCGACGAGGGAAGTCTCTCCCTGCATCACTACTTTCATAATCATTGTTTCCATATTTTTTTAAAATGTTTAATGGGTAATTGTTTTTAATTTTGAGGAGTTATTTTCGGAAGTTATTTTTCAGGAGTTAAGGGAGTTAAGGAGTTATCGCTCCCTTCGGTCGCTGAGGAGTTAAGACAAATGCCTTTGAGGGCAATGTTTTAATGTTTGATTTCAAGCAATAAGACTATTGTCTTAACTCCTTTAACTCCTTAACTCCTTTAACTCCTTAAGAATTCTCCCTTAACTCCCTAACTCCTTTAGCCCTCAGATGAATAAACTCCCGTCCCTTCTCCGTCCACACGAGGTACATGCGGGTTAGCACGGTGTCTCTTCCCACAAAGAGGTCATAGTGGGTTCGGCTCTTCGCCAGTCCGCGGTGGGCATAGTCGGCATAGAGCATATACTGTCCGCTCTGGTAGTACTGAATCCGTTCTGCGCAGAGCCAGCGGTTCAGTTCCTGTGCCGTCATCCCCAATTCCTTGGCTATCTGCGTGGTGGTGTAGCACGAGATACTTTCGAGCACGCTGTCGGTGTAGAGAGCCTTGGGCAGCAGTCGGTCGATTTCCACATCCTGCTCAGCGATCCGTCTGTTCTTTTGCTCCAGGAGCACTTTCTGCTCGCTGATGAGCTTGTCTTTCTGCTCCAAGGTCGCTTTCAGCACTTCCTCGGCACGGCGGCGGATGTCCTCGTCGGTGTCTCCCTCGTGGGTGAGGATGTATCCACCATGCTTGCGGATGGAAGGAAGCACCTCTCCACATACCCAGTCTTGGAATGGCTCAGCCATCGGTTTGGTGGAGCGCATAATCAAGCGATAGAGGTTTTGCTCAGAGATGAAGGTGAGGTTGTCCATGAAAGCTATGGTCTTGCCATGTTTGTTGGTGAGTTCTGAACGTACCTCAAAAATTTTGATGCCCGTTGCTTTCAGCTTTCTCTTCGCCATGCTCGTGTTGTTGAGTTCCAAAACCTTGCAGATGTCCACGAGGCAGAAGAGAGGTTCATCACTCGTCCCCGTCACTCGGATTTCGCCGAACTGAGGATGCCCGAACACTTGAATTTTAAAATCCTTTGTTGTCATAATCCTATGAATTAGAAATGTTGTTCAACTTTACTTTCCCGAAAAGCCTTTGGCGATTCCTCGCCTCGACTTTCGTCATTCTCATAGGATGCTCTCTGTGTAAAATGGAGTCTAATTCCTTTCTCCCTCTCTGCGCGCTGAAATATATAGAGGAAAGAGAACCTCCTTAGGCACCAAAACAAAAAAAGCACCCAAAACCAAGAACCATCATTCCACAGATGGTTTCTGATTTCGAGTGCAAAGGTAGTGCAAATTCATGGGGGCATTCGTAAACCCTATGTAAACCCCATGAAAAAAGTTTCTTTACTTATAGCAGTTGTTCCAGTCTATGTGAGTAACCAAATCCATCCAATCCTTAAACTCCATGTGGAGGTCAGTATATATCGCTTCGTAATAATCCTTTACGATGTGCATGGCTGGTATGGTTTTACGATACTCAGTGTTGAGAAAAGGCTCTATCTCATGAAGAAGTGCTTGGTCGTCGATTCTTACGACTTTACCGTTTTTCAGGCAAGAATCAACAACATGAGTTTTAGGAGTGCAGGCTTTCGGTGCATCAGTAGTTTTTACTTCTGGTTCTTCCTCCATTTTCTCGGATAGAAACAAGACATAAGCATCCAATACATCTTCTGCATTTACGCCAGTCACATAGATGGCTGCCTGTACGTCTTCTTCCGCCAAGAAACGCTTGACGGCATCCTCATATTCGAGAATGGAGTCGCAAGCAAGGAATATCTTACGGTGGCAAGAGAAGATGTTGCGATTGATGAAAGTCTTAATCAACTTGCAATATTCTTCGATGTCATTACATCCGTTCTGTTCCAAGTACTTGGCAAAGGCAGACAGATTCCTGCTGTCATTAAATATGCGATAAGCATCATTGGCTTCTTTTCTGCGCTTGCTACCGATGGCAACATATTCTGTGTTGTCAGGGAAATAGACGGCGAAGTTTACCAAGTAAGAGTTGAGTTGGGAGCGAGGGAATATCAACACCTCACCATCATTATTGAGTTGCTTGCGAACAAACTTGTCTTCATCATGTGCTTCCTGCTGACCAGACAAGCGAGAGTAGAACGAAACATACTTGGCCTCGTTCAATCTTTGCTTGACTACATGCGGATTCCATGTGGCATAGACATCGTTTTCCGAGTCATACCCTAAGAAAATAAAAGGGATGGGAGCGGCTTTCATTTCATCGAAATCCTCACGTTGTGGCAACTGCGCTCGCCACACATCTTCGCTTCCCTTCAATTGTGCGCTCGACAATACCTTCACATAGACATTGAAGCAGGAGCCGTCCACCATGATTTGATATGGCATAGTTCCGCCCAATAACTTATACGTTATGTTTCCCACAAGTGCTTCCTCAAGCAGTTTCTTATGGTCGTTTGCTGATAATCTTGCTACCATTACATGATACTTTTAAACAACGGACTTTCCTGATATTCACTCTTTCGCTCAGGCGAGAAGGCTTGCGGTATGCCATCGAGCGAACTGGCAAATTTCACCTCTGTCACCCCTGCTGGCACATCCGACTTCTTGATGTGTGGAATGTCCTTGGCGCAGAAGTAAGCCAAGGTATCGGTAGCCTCGACATAATCGAAATGCACGGCATCCAACTTGCTGATGTTGTTGCCTACGGTCTCAGCCACTATTTGATACAGGTGGAAACGTTCCTGTACGCCCACCTTTTGATAGATGGCATCGAAGAGGTCTCGCACGGACTTGCCTCCGTTTCCCTCTCCCGATTCCCTCACCGTTATGGAAGCGATGAGCAAGCGAGAACTTGGCGATGGGTTCAACTGGTCGATGGAGAAATGATGGATGCGGTTCTCGCTCGATGTGGTCTTCACCTCTATCTTGTCTCTGCCCAAGGTGAAGTCGAACTTGGCGTTAGGCGAAGAGTGCCAAGCGTTTACTAAGGTCTCAGGGTATTTACTTTGTTCTATTACCAAAAGTTCTCCCCATAGCCCCTGCATCTTCTTGACAGGAGGGTTTACCAACGCTGAGAAGATGGTAATCAGTTTCTCCACCTCTACTGAGAGAGTCTTGCGTGATGGCACTGGCTGTATCTTCTGGAGCATGAGCACCACGATGTCGATGAACGAGGATTGTAAAGCCCATTCGGGTGAGCGGAGAATGATAATGGAATACGATTTCTCTATGTCGCCCTCTTCCGAAGACAAGCGGCATAATTGGTTATACTCCACAGACAAGAGTTCACGAGTGATATTCTTGACCTGCGAAGTGGTTTCATTGACACAAATAAAAAACATAGGATAACCTTCGCTCGACTTGCCCAACTTGTGAGGCAAGTATTTAAGAGAAAGCACCTTGTAGGAGTCATCTCCATTGCCATGACATCCCAAACTTTTGTATTGTTCCTTGATATTCTGTTCCATCTTGTTAATCTTCATTACCGTCTGTTATACCATCGTCTTCTTGATTCTTTTCCTCGTTAGAGCAGTAGGTGGTAGCCAACTCATCGGGATAGTTGATGGCAAGTGTGTATGCCGTGATTGGGAAACCTGGCTCTACGCCACCCTTAAAGGCTATGTGATGCAACTGTATTGTTATCGAATCACTTTCCACAATTTTGTCATCGCCTGGATAATCCGTTGAGTCTGTCGCAGATGAAGGACCTGCAAACAGTCGGGTATTTGGCGCAAAGCGTTTGTTGTCAAAATCAAAGCTACGCTCACGAGGCACGGAGTCCCACGCCATCTGAATGAAATACACATATTGCAGTGGATTCTCCTCCAGACTTGCCAAATATCTCAGATACCTTATCGTTGCGCTCTTTCGGGAAGCATCGGGATAGTTCTTGAAGCGGAAATCGGTCAAGAATGCGATAGCTTCTTCTATTTGCAATCGCATTCCTCGGTGAGTTCTGTCCTTGGTCGTATAGGTATAAGCCAAAGTAAAATCATCTTTGTGCTTTGCCAAGAAATCCTCCACTACTTTATCATTATGAAGTATCGTCTCCTTGCTCTCGAATGCTTGCATCGCACAGTTGCCACGAAGTTTTGTGTTGACAACGGAGATAGGCAAAACATTAAACCTTGTTGGGCGAAGCTTTGGAGACAACAATATCTGTCGCTCGGCTGCTTCAAGCGTATCGCACTGAGATAGTGTCAACCTCAGTTCTTCCTCGTGGTCAACATATTCCATGTAATTGTCTATGGAGCATTGAGGCAAGAATACACGACAACTCTTGATGTAGCTTTCCTTGTAACCGAAGAATCGGCAACGTTGCTGTATGGTGTCAGCGTTCGTAGGTCCTACTGTATAGCGTGGCATGTAGGTGGTGGCAAGTTTCTCCACGGTAAACCCACGGTTTAGCATTTCCGCTCCCACTAAGATGTGCATACAGTACTTATCCCAGTCTATCTCTTTATCTGCGTCTTTGTCCGAGTTGACCAGATAGACCTTCTTGTCATTGAGAATATCTTTTAAGAAGGGCTTGATTTTATCGAATGTTGGTCGTTCCTCAATGGAGTAAAACTCTATAGCCATCGGGAAAAGACGCTCGAAATCTTTCAATAAATCTTCCTTGTCCTCCTGTCCTTCTGGCTTTGCAAGCAATTTGCGCCATTGAGTCAAGTCCGATTCTATCCAACTTTTAAACTTCTTGTTGTTAGCCACGCTCACATCTGGGTGAACCATCATGGAAAGAAAATTGATTCCATCTACCTCCATCCACTTCACAACAATAGCAACTGCCAATATATGGAGCTTCAAGGCATCCTTCAATGACTGAGGGCATTTCTTCAACCTGTTTCTCTTGTTATGAAACACTTGCTCTTCTGGAATTGTAATAATCAAGCCGCCATTGAACAAATCATGGTTGACATCCATTCCGAAATATTTCTTTCCACCAATATACCCCTCTCCTGGAGTAAGCAAAGTGTGGCTCTTTGGCGAAAGAATGTCCTGCATACTGATGAGGATGTTGGCTTGCGGCGTGGCGGTATATTGCACGTACGTATTGCCTGACAGGATGGCACGTAGTTTTAGAATGGCATCGTATGTGGCGGAGGTCTCGTCCTCTTCATCACCTACATTCTTGCTGTTGGAGCGACCGTAGCTATTGAGCGAGGCTTGGTCAGCCTCATCATCAATGATCAGCACCGTCTCGCCAGCCATAGCCTGCTTGAAATCTTCCATCTCAAATATCTCTTTCAGATGCTTGATGTGGTCGTAATGCTTCAAGATAGGAATCAATATCGTAGGCTTGCTTGTCATACTCAGATGCCCGATGATGTCCTCTGCCTCACCCACGGTAGGGTCTTTGTGAATCTTGTAGGCATTCTTGCCCAATGAACTTGACTTTATCAAGTCTTTCTCCAAACGCTCCGAGGTCTGTTTCAAGAGGTTCAACTTGGTTCCTGCGAGATACACCACAATTCGATAGCCATTGTCGTGTGCCAAGGCAGTAAGCCCTGTGAACGACATGGTTTTGCCGCTCTGCACATAGCCCACCACAAGATGGGTGGTCTCATCGTTGCCGATGGCATCGTGAGGATTGCAATGAGCCAAAATGTCCATCGTTTCTTCACGGAGGTTTGCTACACCTTGCGCCGTGATACCTTTGCTTTTCTGTCGGTCCACGAAAGATTCGAAGCATTTTCCCAGTTGAACATCTTCATTGAGGATTCTTCCGTGGCGAATGCCCGAATGAACCTCTTCCGTATGCTGTATAATCTTGATACTTTCCTCCATAGCTATACCTTTGTTCGTTTGATATATTCGTTGAAATATTCCACCATCTTGGCGGCATCGTTCTCTGCCTCTTTCTTGGCGGTGTATTTGGCGATTGCCAATGTTTTCAGCACGGCGATGGTCGCCTCGTTGGGCTTGCCAAAATGCTCGAAGAAGACATGGCTTGTATTGATGTGGCAAATGATGATGTTCTCCGCTTCCTTGCTCACATCCACCCAGAACAGGTCGGAATCCCCACCTTCCAGTTTTACTTGCAGCGTGTATTCCTTTCCGTTGATTTTATATTTGTCCTCATACTCGCCATACACCGTAGGCGTGCCAACAGGTTGCACCACTGGCTTTGGCTGCATCTCTGGGAAAAGAGTAGGCGTAGGCTTTGGCTTCACCGTGGAGAACTCGATGGTCTTTCGGGATTTTTGTGAAGAAGTATCATGCTTGGTTACGAGTTTCTTGGCTATTTTCTTGCGTTCATCCACACGGTAGCCTTCCGCCTGTGCGTAGAGGTCGAATTCCTTGGTGTGTATCACATCTTGCAGTGCCACCATCAAGGCATCGAGGTTTTCCTTGTCAAGGATGTCGTTCTTGTTGAACGAAACTTTGAAACCCTCCAGTTCCAACTCTCCGAAAATACGCTTATAGCGAGGCGAACCCACATTGCCACACAGTGACTTCGGGAAGTATCGCTGTCCATTCTCCGCTCCTTTCACCACACGACCACGGCGAAGTAGCACAAAACCATTGTTCTGGCTGCTCATTTCCTTCAATACACCAATATAACCATGTGCCTTGTATTGTCCCAAGTCGAAGTCTATATCTTTCTTCCAATACACCTCTGGTCCTGTCGTGTCCTTGTAGAAAGGTGCCGTCAGAATCTCTGGGTCTTTAAACTCCAACACCTCTTCATCGACCACAAGACGCATTTCTCCACTTCTGAGCGACATACGGTAGATGCTTGCCAAGTCTTTCTTTATCTTGGCGATACCTTGCGACTTAGGCGAGTTCTTGGTGAGCTGGGTAATCGTGAAGATGGTGTAATGCTCCGTGGCTGGGCGAAGCACATGCCCTACTGGGAGAGAGTTCAAGTCGTTCTTGGTCACTTGGTTGAGGTCGAAGTGGATGGTGCGCTCCTCCGTCTCGTTCAGAGCCTTGGTCTTCACTTCCCATACTTCCCCGAGCCAACAAGCAGCCGTTTTGAATCCCATGCCAAACTCATTGAGTCCTGTATTGTTCTCTGGTGTCTTGGCTGGCATGAAAGCCGTCTGGTAACGCCCCATGCTGATGCCGCAAGCATTGTCTGCCACTCGTATCTCCTGTATTTCCTTGCCTGTCTCATCACGAATGAACTCGATATTCACAGAGAAGCGATAGTCACCGTTTAAGGAATGCAGCAGTTCCTTGTTGTCACGGTATGACTGCAAGGCATTATCGACAAACTCAGCCAACACGTTGGAAGGTGTGTTGGTCAAGTCCTCGAAACGCCCATACATATTGGCTCCGATGCTGATGTTTACTGCTTCTATTGAATTATTCATCTGTTTATCATCCTCCCTGCAATTAGTTGAACTATCGTAACGTTGACCGCATTTCCCAAGGCTTCGTAACAGCGTGAGATGGTCAAGCCGAACCCTTCCCCTGAGAAACGCAAGTCTTGCATACCTTGTATCTTGGAAGCCTCATGTACGGTCATGTATCTGCCTGTCTTCTCTGAGCCTATTCTTGATTTCTTCGGAAGTTTTATCCAAGGGAATATCGGTATCTGTGTACCCACGAGGTTGAGTGCTGGCGAGAACGTTGGCAACTTGATGCGTATGCCCGAAGCTCGAAACTGGATGATTTTGTCATCCAACACAGGAGGAACGTCTCCGCAGTTCCATTCCATCTTCTGATGGCTTGGGGCAAAGTCTTTGATTTTCTCCTTCCACGGGTCGAGCCAAGCCTTGTTTGCTTCGTAGAAATCACGGTTTTGCTGTATATATTTCTGTTTCCAAGAGGGGAATCTATCTACGTCTTGCCTCGAATAAGGGGGTATGCAGGCCAGACAGCGCTTTCTTGTCCTTCCTGTTATCGGCATTCCAAGCGTGCCCTTGGCTCCACGCAGTTGCTCCAACGAACTGCAACTTGGTGTCTTGCCGTCCTCGTAGTCGTAGGTTGCTCCAAACTCCATCGCCTATACTGGGAAGGTTGGCACCTTGACATGGTGGTCGGCGCAAAGCCCCAAGAACTCTCTCCATACATCCAATTGGTGACGAGTGTCCGCTTTCAAATGCTGGTAATTTGTCTCGTCAGGGTCGATGATGCTGTTGATGTTGCATTCCACTTCGTCTTGTCCCTTAGGAAACTCAAACCTCTCCAAACAACCATAGTCCTCATTCTCGCACACGATGTAG
>OJMO01002175.1_pt1 | contig 11105 bp, 9 predicted proteins | sample 1597241 | NCBI WGS metagenome assembly OJMO01 (sample SAMEA2452129, study PRJEB22498) | human gut metagenome | biome: human feces; feature: human gut; material: feces | place: Australia | collected 2012 | reverse complement strand
TTTAGTCCTCATTATATTTTAATAATAAATTTTTATTTTATTTCTTTTCAATTTTAATTGAATCAAAAATTGTTTTTACTTCTTCCTCTTCCAATAAAACATCAATATCATCTATTGATTCATCTAACACATATATCGTTGCAGAGAACTGTGTATTTAAGCCATCTGTTCTCATTCCATCTGTATTATAACATCTAGTCATTCCAATATATTTTGAATTTTTACTAACATATTTTACAACAACGTCTTCTCCATTTATTTGCTTTACTGTACCAGTCATACCATTTATTTTTTCTGTTGTAGCTTTTTTAAAGTCTTCAAAATTTGCGTCAGTTTCTCCATATTTTTCTTTCCATGCAATACTTGTGTTATATACATAAGATGTATTTTCAAATTCTATGATAAATCTTTCACCTACTAATGTAAAATCAGCATCCCAGTTATATGGAGCTTTTTCTGATTTTCCTTTTATTAGTTCATAACCTTTATCTTTAGGTACATCAATTGATGCTTTATAAAATTTAAGTTCATTCCAAGTTAATGTTTCAGTTTTTATTTTTGAATTGCTTCCTCCTTTGGTCATAAGTACAATTCCTACTATAACAGCTATAACAGCAATAACTGCTACTATTCCAATTATTACTTTCTTATTCATTTTTAATCACATACCTTTCTTACTTATATTTTTTATTAACATTATTCTCCTAAAATTCTTTTTTCAACATCATTCGCTATTTGTGAATATTTAGGTCTATTGTCAAAAGCTAAATTCATAGTTGCTTCTTTAAGGTCTTGTTTTTTCTCTTGTGCTTTTTCAATATCTCCTTCATTTTTTGTTATTTTAGCTTTTAGCATACTTCCAGCTGTTCCAATCACATTCTTCATATGTTCTCTTTGTCGTTTTTCCTTTTCAGTTCCTGTAAATGATGATTTAATATTTCCCAATAAGCTTCTATCTTCGTATCTATTGAATAACTTATCTAATTTATCTATAATTCCATTTGTAGATCCTAAATCATTTACATCTTTTCCTGTTGGAATTTTTAATTCATTTACATATGGATGAACATCAGGTGCTTTTGCATATACTCTATTATTGCTGCCAAACACATCTTGTACTGAAGATTTTATATTAACAATAACTCCAACTTCGGAATATTTTTTACCATTTTGTGAATCTATACTTGCAACATTGTATGTTTTATAGTTTTCAATTTGGTCATATCTAAATAGTTCTTTATAAACTTTTTTATCCCCTTTTGGATCTACAACTTCAAACATAGCAATATCATCTGCAAAAATAAGTCCTCTAAAACTATGAATATGTCTTTCTTTTTTCTTCTTGTCAAGAACTTCATAGGCTTCTTTGTATATTTTATTTTGTTTTTCCATATATGATATGTGTTCTTTAATTCCTTCTGGTGTAAATTGAGATACATTAATTAAAAAACTACACTTTTTTTCACATTCTTTGCATATATATCCACTCTTATTGACTAATGTTTTTCTACTAAGAAATCCTACTTTTGCCCCACATAAATTGCATTCCTCTTTCGAAAAAAATCCCATTTGCATTTTCCTCCTTTCCAATTATATTATTTATATCAAATTTTTTTGAATTTGAATAACTACTTACTATGTGTCCATTTTCTCTTTCAATTCTGAAATTTATTAGTTTTTATTTTCTAACTCCATAAGGTTAAATGTATTTTCACAAAATTTTATTAAACTTTTAGAGTTTTTAAATCCTGTAATTTTTGCAAAAAACTCTACATACTTTGTATCTTCATCTACATATTTTAATTCTATTGCTTTCCTAATATTATATATTTCTTTATTAGAAGTGTTTTTATCTGCTAATATTTCTTTTAATGTTTTTTGATATGTTGTATCTTCGTTTTTCATTTTTGAAATGTTTTCATTTGTTAGTATACAATCATCTATTAAAGTATTAACACTTTTTAATGTAACTATTTTGTTATTACTCTCTTTATTGTATGTTGTATTTACTATTTTTTCTGAATATGTAACAACTCCATCTTTTACACTTCCTGCATCTCCATATTTATTTCCCAATACTCCTTTTGTAAGTAACACTATTAGGAATATTACTGCAATAATTGTGAAGATTATAATACAAAATTTTTTTTTGTTTTTTATAGTTGTTTTATTCTTTTTAGCGTTTTTTTTCATATTAACCCCTTCTCTTGTTATGAAACAAATAGACTAGCGTTTTATTTGCTAGTCTATTTTAGCTTTATCTTAATGTCTTTTTGCTACTTTGTTTTTATTATATTTTACTGTAATAGCAATTCCTAAAACTGATACTATAAACATAGCTACAAATATTATTATATTATCACTTGTTTTTGGATTATTTGTTATTTTTTCTTCTACTTTTTCTACTGTAAAATTAGTAGTTGCTTCTCCACCGTCTGTGAAAGCTACTTTTAAAGTATGTTCTCCTTCTGATAATGTATCAATATAACTTTGTTTAAATGTAATAATTGTACTACCACTTTCTGAAGTATAATTTTCAGATTCAACTAATACATCATCAACATATACCTTACCATCAAATAAATTATAATCAGCATTTATTTTAAATTTAGCTTCAGTATTTTTAGTAATAGTGTATTTTTGATTAGCACCTTCTGTTACTTCATAAACAATTTTTTCTACTACTACTTCGATTTCTATATTAGAAATAATATTTTCTAATTTTAATTTATCTTCTGTCATAGAAGAAGTTTTATCAGCTCCATCAACTAGAACTTTCACTAATTTATAGCCAGTATTAGCAGTTATAGTAAATTCTTTATTATCACCATAATTAACACTTACTGCACCATTTGGAGTAATTGTTGCTCCTGTTACATCTTTAACAGTTATAGTAAATGGTATTTTCTTATAACTTACTTCAACATCTTTATTATCGTTAACAATTAACGATAATTTATTATTAGTAACTTCGGTTACTGTTCCATTTACTAGTACTTTATCAATCATATAACCAGTATCTGGAGTAAATGTTAATTCTACAACACTTCCTTCTATTACATTAGTTTTAGAAGAAGTAATTGTACCATTTCCTCCATTAACTGAAGTATTAACATCAAATAAATCTTTTGTAACTACTGTTATATCAATATCAGTAATAGTTTTATAATTTAATGTATCTTCTGGTGTATAAGTTGCTTTATAAGTATGTGTTCCAACAACAAGTGCTGTACTTGGTACATTCCAAGTAAATCTTCCACTTAAAGTAATATCTGCAAGAGTATCTCCTTTGACGCCTGTTAAATTAGTAGGAAGTTCATAAGTTGGAGTTGCTTGAATAATTTTCCAATTAAGAGTTAAATTTCCTGTAGTACCATCAACCCATTCATAATTGGCACTATCCTTTAATGCTACTGTAGTTGTATAATCACCTACATTAGTAGCACCAGTTGTTCCAGATAATTCTTGTAAATCAAAATCAAGATTATCCATTGCTGGAAAACTTCCTAAACCATTATATACAATTTCATCAGTTCTTAAAGTTACTTTTTCTAATTTAGCTTTATTGATTTTAAAGTTATAACTAACGCTTCCAGAATAATCAGGATTAGAATCAGCTATCTTATAAGTTACTTTATAAGAACCTGCATTAACTGGTGCAGTAGTAGAATTATAGCTATTGTCAGTTCCTTCATATAATACTTCTAATTCACTTACATTAACTTTATCATCTGTTATAGTTAAATTACCAGTTGGAGTTTTTGAAGTTCCATCATAAGTGAACTCTTCATTATTGTTTAGTCCACTGATAGTTAAAACTTCTTTATCGGCTATTTCAAATGTTGCTATTCCTGTACCTTTATAATTATTTTTACCAGTTACAGTTACAGTTGCTGTACCTATATTAGTATTATCAGTATAACTTACTGTATAATCAGTATCTTTTATTAATGTTCTACCATTTACTACTACTGTTGGTTCTGGTGTAATTGCACTACCTGTTACTCTATATGTTGCTTGTGGTAATGTTACACTTGCATCAGTAATAGTAGCTTGAATAATTTTCCAATTAAGAGTTAAATTTCCTGTAGTGCCATCAACCCATTCATAATTGGCAATATCTTTTAATGATACTGTAGTTGTATAATCACCTACATCTGTAGCACCAAGTGTTCCAGATAATTCTTGTAAACTCCTATTATAATTATCCATTGCTGGGAAACTTCCTAAACCATTATATACAATTTCATCAGTTCTTAGAGTAACTTTTTCTAATTGAGCTTTTTTAATTGTAAATTTTACTTCCTTATTACTAAATGTATAATTGCTATCAGCTACTTTTGATATTGTTGCAGTTGCAGTTCCAGCATTTATATTGTTTGAATATGTAACTTCGTAATCAGTTCCTTCTATTAATGTTGTTGAACCATCTTTTACAACAACTGTTGGTTTTATTTCTGAACCAGTATATGTTTGATCAGAAATATTTTCTATTGTTGGTGTAATTGTTTTAGCAACTATCTCATAAAATACTGAAACATCAGAAGCTGAGTAGTTTCTATTAGTAACGCTGATTGTTACTTTATAACTTCCAATACTTGTAGGTTTATCATCAACATCCTGATAACTTTCTCCTACTTTTTTAGCATATTTAAACTCATAGTCACCTACACCTAATTCTGGAGCTCCAATAATTGTTGGAGTATATTCTTCTCCATAAGTAATAGTCCCTTCAATTTCAATACCAAGATCAGGTAAATTTTTAGCACCTACATTAAGTGTTACAGTTGCTGTATATGCCTTATCTGACATATCAGTAACAGTTATTGTTGCTGTATAAGTTCCTGCCTCTAATCCATCTACTGGTTTAATAGTAAATGAAGTATTATCAGTTGCTTTTGAGGCAATTGTTGGTTGTGTAGTTCCAATTACAGTAAATTTAGTTGGTTCATCTACGGTAACACTTTTAACTTGTAAATCAGTTGTTCCTCTATTATAAATAGATATTCCTTTAGCACTTACACTTGTATAGTCATAATTAACACTATCAAATGTTGGTGCAGTTACATCAAATCCATCTTTTTTAACAAGTTTTATACCAGCATAATTAAGATTTGTGTAGCCATCAACATTGTACCATAGAGATGAAGGAACTTCTGTGTTAACTGATGTACTTCTTTCTGCAATCAATACTTGTTTATCTTCTGATGAATTAAAAATATAGAAATTAGTATCTTCTGGAACAACATCATCAATAGAATAAATCTCATTGCTTACAATCAAACGATTGTTACCAGATTTAAATGTTAAATTATCAAATGACATATTAAATGTAACATTGTTTAACTTCATATCGTTAGCTAGAATAATTGATGACATATTAGTAGATACATGTTCAAAATATCCTTTTGTTATTTTAAAATCAAAAGTTATTAATTTATCTTTCCAATAGTAAGAATTGTTAGTATTAAATTCAAAAAACCTATTATATAAACCGCTTGTTCCATAAAATTTTCCACCATCTATTGTTAACTTGTAATGCATACCAGTATTTGATGCGTTTTGTTGAAGAACGAAAATAGGGTTAATTCCTAACTTAATCGTTCCTGTTTGAGATGCACTAGTGTCTGTTATAGTTAAACTGCCTGAAGTAAAATTCTCAATTCCATTACTTCCATATCTAATGGTCATATTAGAATTACTATTAGTTATATCTAATGTATACCCATTTAGATCAAATGTAAAATTATTAACAACAGATATGCCCATTCCAGCTGAAGCAGGAATTGCAATATCTGCTCCTAATTTTACTTCCGTTATGCTAGTATCAGTAATACCATCATTATGACCATTAACAGCTTCTTTAAGTTCATCATATGTTGTTACTGTTACTGATGTGGCTTCTACCTTATTCATTCCTATAAGCATAAATGCTATAAATAGAAAACCTAAAATAATTAAATGTTTTTTCTTTAATTTAAACATTTTTCTTTTTCTCCTTTCAAAATTTGTGAATTTATCACAATATATATTTAATTTTTAATGTTTTCTTAATAATAAATATAAATTTCTTTTGTGTTATTATTTCCGTAAGTATTTTTATTAGAAAACAATTCTATTTAAAAACTGTTTTCACCTCCAATATAATAAAATAGACTAATCCTTTTATTTTATATCATATATAAAATAAAATAACAATGTCCCTAAGGTGCAAATTTTTGACTTTTTTTGCCCCCAAAGTACAAATTTTGTTAATGCTCAGTAGTTCTAATTAAAATTGTATAAAATATTGTAGGGGCGCCCTTTGGGCGTCCGTTCTTCGAAGGTCATACTAAAAAACAATTGAAATAAAATATAAAATAAGATATAATACATCAAAATGGGGGGGCAGAAAGGAATAAAATGAAAGAAAATCTGCCTAAAAGGAAAAATATAAGATTAAGATATTATGATTATTCAGAAGAAGGACTGTATTTTATAACAATATGTACAAAAAATAGAGAACAGTTATTAGGAAAAATAACAGAAGAAAATCAAATAAAATTGACTAAAGTAGGAACAATAGTAGAAAAATCTATAAGAAATTTAGAACGAATATACAGCAATATCACAATAGATGAATATGTAGTTATGCCTAATCATATCCATATAATTATTATAATAAATGAGAAAAATGATTTAACAATTTCTAGGATAATTAATCAGTATAAGGGCGGGATTACTAAGAAAATAGGCTACCCAATTTGGCAAAAATTGTTTTATGAACATATTATTAGAAATGAGAATGAATATTATAAAATCAAACAATATATACAAAGTAATATAGCAAATTGGAAAGAGGATTGTAATTTTTAGTATTAGTCTAGCCTTCGAAGAACGGACGCCCAAAGGGCGCCCCCTACAATATTTTATGACCTACTAAACATTAACCAATTTTTTATATTGTCTTTTATTTTTCTCTATTTTGTGATAAACTAGATGTATCGTTGATAGGAGGTGTTTTTTTGTATAATATTATTGTAATAGATGATCATCAAATGTTAAGAGATATGATTTCCGAAACACTAAATTCCCAAGATGATTTAAATGTTGTCGCAACTGCTGGAAATGCTAAAGATTCTCTTGAGCTATGTAAAAAATCAAATCCTGATTTAGTATTAATGGATGTGTGTACTGAAAATAATTCAAATGGAATTGCATATTCTAAACTTTTAAAAAAACAGTTTCCTAATGTAAAAGTTATTATTATGACAGGTGTTTTGGATTTAAATTTTATAAATGACGCGAAAGAAGCTGGAATTGATAGTTTTATATACAAAAATATTAGTAAAGACTCACTTATTATGACTATAAAAAATACTTTAGATGGATATTCTATGTATCCTAATGATAAAAATAATTTGTCAAAAGATAATATATTATCTAATTTAACAGATGTTGAATTAAAAGTTTTAACTTTATATTGTAAATTGTTAGATAGAGATGAAGTTGCAAATCAGCTTGGAATATCTACAAGAACACTAAAATCTCATATTTCTTCTATATATAAAAAAACAGGCTATGATAATTTGGCTAAACTTTCTATCTTTTGTGTATCTAGCGGATTAATTGTTCCTAACCTTGAATCGCCTGAAGAATAATCTAAAAATAACTGCTATTGTTAGCAGTTATTTTTTATTGATACATTAACCGAAAATTCTGGAACTGTTGAAACATAAAAGTAACCTTTTATTTCTTCTACTTTTCTTCTCATACCTTTTATTCCTTCATTTTCTGTAATAAATTCATTTGGCTTTTTGCCATCATTTGTAATTACCATATTAGTTTTCTCTAATGTTTCTTTGATTTCAACAAATATTTTTGAACTTTCTGCGTGTTTTATAGCATTTGTTGTTGCCTCTCTTATAATCTCAAAAAACACTTTTGCTTGTTTCTCGTTTTCTGGTAATTTTCCTTTTATAATAATATTAGTTCCATTATTTTGGTGTATTTTTATTAAATTTTGTAAATTTGTATTTGAGTCTTCTGTATCTTCTATATCAATAAACATCTTTTTTATCATAAATTTTATTTCATCAAAATTTTCTTGGTTTATTTCTTCTTTATTTAGGTATTGTTGTAATACAGAAAGATTTTGCCCTAGTAAATCGTGATATTTATTTTTTATCTTAAGTAGGTTTTTCTCTTTTTCTAGTTTTTCTATGTTTTCCATACTTGACACTAATTCTTTATTATTAAGTTTTATTTTTTCATTTTGCTCATCTAATTCTTTTTTTAAACTATATTCTTCTGTTATATCAAATGCTATTACTTCATTTTGGTTAATAATAAATAGGTAATATTTTTCTTCAACTTTGACAACATAATTTCCTTCCATTTGTTCTTCACTTTGTTTTATTATGTTAGCTATATAGTTCGTTTTTATATTTAATTTATTCAAAATTGCATACATTGTATTGTTTATTAAAACACTTTCATTACCTTTTAATACTAAAATCCCAAAATCAGATGAATCTATTACTTTTTTTATAGAAAATTGATTTATTTTTTCTTTTTTAATATATTTAAAATACATATATATGAAAGATATTACTTCATATAATAAACTCATAATTGTAACTAATAATAAAATATCAAGAGAAATACTTTTTTCAAATATTAGTGTTAATAATATTATTATTGCTACAACATATTCTATATAATAGTCTATTAAGTTTTTATCAATTATATTTGTTTTAACTATAATTTTTATTATCTGTGCTACTAATATTAATGATAGTATTATTAAAATAGCAATCATATTTAACTCTCTCCTCTTAATATTCTTACTTCTAATTTTGTTTCTTCTTCATTATTTTTCTCATCTATTACAGTTATTCTTTCCAATTTTAGTTCTTCTAACTTTTGTTTTAATCCTTTAATATTTTTATCAAATAGATACTTTAATTTTATGTATGTATTGTTTACTTCTATATTTAGTATAAAATTAATATCTTTTAAGTTGTATATTATTTCAAATATTATTTCATAAATCGCTGTTGTTTCACTACTATTTATTTCAAAATTATTTGTTTGTAATACGCCACCTACATTTAATGTTTTTACTTCTGTTAAAAGTTCATTTATAATAGTTTCTATTCTTTTGTTGTTATATTTTTCTTTATTATAATTTGAAATTACTAAACTACTCATTCTTTTACAATAATTGATTAGTAGCTTTATCATATACATTTTTTCTATATCTACCTCTGTCATTTCATCTAGCATCTTATTTATTTGTTCTCGTTTTTCATCTATCTTTTCATCTAGTAATTCTATTATCTCTTTTTTTATTTTTACTTCATAAATTTTTTCTTTTATTTTCTTTTTTAGGCATTAAAACACGTTGCTTGATCAATTCCTCACGGATTTCTCCTGCATCAAATACGCTACAATGCTGTAATTGCTCTTCAAGTTGTGTATAGTATTCAATATCTTCTTTACATTGATTGATTTGTTCTTCTAAAATCACTAAACTTCGTTTCATCTTATGATATTTCTGATAGTATTTATTCGCATTTGTTTTTAGATCATAACGCATATCAATTGGAATTGTTACATCTTCATTGGTTTCAAACGAAGGTAAGATGATTGTCTTTTCTTTTTTGATTTGGTACATGTACGCAAAAATCAAATCCCCATATTCTTGATATTTATGATAGTCTTTACCATCTTCTAAGGCTTGTTCAAGCTTTGGAAGTTTTTTTATTTGTTTATTTTTTTCTTTATCGACCATACGAATAATATCACCATATTGTTCTTTAATACGTTTCTTTTGTTCATCTTCTTCATATAAATGATTTAAGCCTTCCATGATTGTATAGGTTTTAGCTTGTTCATTTAAATGTTTTAATTCAATGCAATGAAAATCTTTTTTATAAATGTATAAAGTATTTGAATTCACCACTTCATTTAATATGTCGATATATTTTTCGTTATTGTTCATACGATACAAAAATTCATTTGAAAGTAATGGAGAAAAGCCATAGATTTGTTTGACTAGACTTTGGTCTAAATCAAGATCTTGAACCTCAAATGGATTTTTCTTTTCTGGTTGGGTAGGAGCTACATATTTTGCACCAGGATGAATGAATCGTTTTGCATTTTCATATATGGGAATACGTTTTAATGCATCTACAATTACACCCTCTTTGACTAAAATAAGATTGGCATATTTACCCATGAGTTCGATATTTAAATCGTATTTTACTAAATCTTGAAATTCATTACGACAAGATAAATGTAAACATAAAATACGATCATAGCCAACTTGTTCAAAGGATTCGACAATGGCTTGGGAACATAATTTTCTTAATACCATCACAAAGTTGGATGGTTCGGGTTGAATGCCTGGAATAAAGTTTGCGATATATACACGATTTGTATTGGAATGTACGTTGATGACAAGTTTTTGATTTCCATCATTACGCGTGTGAAGATGGATCAAAATTTCTTCATCGCTGATATTTTGTATTTTACCAATTTTACATGTGGTATATGCGTTTAATTTTTCTTGAATATTGTATAAAAATAATCCGTCGATTGCCATAAAAACCTCCTTGGTCTGATAAAAATTATAACATAGTTAAATAAAATTTGACACACATGGTTTGGACTTGTAAAATTGATGGAAAAGAGGGAGAGCAAGATTCACATGGAAAGAGGTCTATTAATTATTTTGAGTGGTCCTAGTGGTGTAGGTAAAGGGACAATTCGTAAATATTTTGAAAAAGATGAACGTCTAAATTTAGCTTATTCAACTTCAATGACTACACGTAAACCGCGTGCTGGAGAGGTCGATGGAAAAGATTATTTTTTCTCAACACGAGAAGACTTTGAGAAAGCCATTCAAGAAGGTGGTCTTTTGGAGTGGGCTGAGTTTGTTGGAAATTACTATGGAACACCTTTAAAAGAAGTTAATCGTTTACGTGATGAAGGAAAGAATGTTTTATTAGAAATTGAAGTGCAAGGTGCTATTCAGGTACAGGAAAAATGTCCGGATGCCGTTTCAATCTTTATTATTCCACCTTCAATGGAGGAATTAGAAAGACGTATTCGTGGTCGTA
>OJMO01002162.1_pt1 | contig 11157 bp, 7 predicted proteins | sample 1597241 | NCBI WGS metagenome assembly OJMO01 (sample SAMEA2452129, study PRJEB22498) | human gut metagenome | biome: human feces; feature: human gut; material: feces | place: Australia | collected 2012 | reverse complement strand
CTTTGGAAACTGCAAGCTTTTGAAAAAGCTTGAGCAAAACTTTTAATTGTCTTGGGTGAGTATGTAAGCTAAACGGTAGTTCATTGGAAATTACTTCGACCGTGTCAACAAGCTTCCATTCACTCGCACCGAGCGAGACTTGTCGAGCGATTCCGCGTCTTGACTGCGGAGGCACTCCGCCTCGAGCGAAACTTTTGAGTGTCTCAGATTAGTGCGTTAATTAAACGGTAGCAATCTGCTTAAAGCTGTTACAAAATTGTTACACTAAAACGCGGATTTCGACAGAAAATGTAATTTCGCAAAAATGGTAGCTTAGCCACGAAATATATCATATTTGAGTTGAAAATGGCTTTGATTGTGAGAGAAAAGGCTATTTTGTATTATAAAAATTAAGTGATTTTATAGGATTAACATTTGGGAAAATATTGTAAAATGATTAAAAAATCTTAACAAAGCTTTTAAAATGAAATTTAAAACGATTGCACAAAAATAACAATGGAAACTTATGGTAATTACATCAAAAAGCCGATAAAATAGCGAAAAAATACTTGATTATTTAGGAGCTAATCTACTTAATATGTATAAAAGTGACCTTTTAGGGAGTCTTTTAAGCTTGTTACTTATTTGTAACATTTGATTTTCTGCAATTTGCACAGACTTTAAATGAAATTAATTCTTAAAAAGAAGTATAATCCAATAATTATAGTTTATTCGACCGAATGTTCGTTCGAATTGTCGGCAAAATGCACAATTGTTAACCTCAAAACCTGTTTGACATAATGCAAATTCAAGACTATAATAGCCACATCAACTAAAAGTTGTCCAATCGTTAGTGTTATTATCAAAGTAACGATTTAAGGACAGTCGTAAGGAGATTACATAATGAAGTTACCTAAGAAGAATTATGTGGCAAAAAGAGAAAAGAAAACCACTAGTAAAGCGACTGGTAAAATCGTTAAGATTGCTGTCTTTTCTGTAATGGGTGCGGTATGTCTTTCGGCGGCACTTTCAGTCACAGCTCTTACTAAGACTGTTAAAATTACAGATGGTGAAAATACAACAGTTATAAATACAATGAACCTCGACCAGAACGCAATCCTTGAGCAGGCAGGCGTTGAGCTTGGCGATAATGACAAGGTTGTTCTTACAGAAACAAGTGGCAACGGCGTAGAGGTTTCTATAATGAGAGCCTTTAATGTAAACCTTGAGGCTGATGGCGATGTTAAGAGCGTTGTCTTTAGCGAAGGAACAGTTGCAGATGCACTCAAGGCTGCAAATATTAAGGTTACTGCTTCTGATTCAGTTACACCTTCCGCAGGAACAACACTTGAGCCTGATATGAAGATTAAGATTAAGCGTTGGTACACAATCTCAATTAATGACGCAGGCAAAACAGTTTCTAAGGATGTTCCAGAAGGAACAGTTGCAGAGGCACTTGAGTTCCTCGGCATTAAGCTTTCGCCAACAGATAAGCTCAATGTGAAATCTGATAGTAAGGTTGAGGACAATCTCAAGCTTAAGATTGACAGAATTACTTATAAAACAGTTCAGTCAAAGAAGGCTATTGCCTTTAAGGAAGTTGAAAAGAAAACTGATAAGCTTTATACAGGTGAAACAGAGGTGCAGACTGATGGCTCTAATGGTACAAAGCTTATAACTTCACAAGAAACATATGTAAATGGCAAGCTTACATCTGCAAAGAAGATTTCTGAAAAGACAACAAAGAAAGCTGTAAATAAAGTTACTCTCGTAGGCACAGCAAAAAGACCTGAGCCAGCTCAGGAAGAAATAGCTTCAGAAAGTTCTTCAACAAGCGGTGAGAATTACTTCAATAAGAATGCTGCTGATTCAGCATCATTCAGTTCAAATGATGCGGAGCAGACCTTCACAGATATGAACGGCAACACAATTAAGTATCTCCGTTCATACACAGGCTCTGGCACAGCATATTATGCACCAGCAGGCTCTTCAACTGCGTCAGGCAGACCAGCACAGCCTGGTAATGTAGCGGTTAACCCAAATCTCATTCCATACGGTTCTAAGCTTTATATCGTATCTAATGACGGTCAGGTTTGCTATGGATATGCAACAGCCGCAGATACAGGCGGAGCACTTTTCGATGGTTCTGCAATCGTAGACCTTTATTACAACACACTCGGTGAATGCACACAGTTTGGCAGAAGAGATGTTACAGTTTATGTCATCGAAGAGGGCGACAATGCCTATGTTGGCTGATAAATAATAAAATATTCAAACGCTTCGTTTTATGTTGAGGTGCCGTAACGAAGGTTCTGAAAACAAGTTGTAAAGACAATCGGTACGGTATATTGCAGAAAAATCTAAAAATTACATTTGGAGGAGACTGCAATGAAATCATTATTTGAACAAATGGGTGGCACTTATCGTGAGGAAAACGGTTATCTCATTCCCAATTTGACCTTGCCCAGTGGAGAACAAGTTGAAATTGGTGTATGGGGACAGCGACATTTGAGGTATATCAAGCAATACCACAAAGTGAGATATATTAATCTGCTGACAAGCGGTAAGTTAAACGGCTATCTTGCTGACATTGACAAGCAGGCTGAGGATATGTTTTTTCGGCTTGTAGAACAGATGACAGAGCGTGAAGGGGTTACCGAACGACTCAAAGCAGGAAATCAAATGGAATGGGTTGCTCGGATGAATAACATTCGCAGCAGAGCTACAGAAATTGTAAACCACGATATAATTTACAACTAACCGAGAACGGCGGCAGGGAGAGCAAAATCTCCTTGCCGTCATTTTGCTTCGCAAAAATGGTAGAAAAAGACGCAATTATATGGTATAATAATATTGGTATAGTATATTCACCGCAAATAAAGTGTTTTTGGAGGACAAAGATGTATACTGCAATTAAGAATTACTGTAATAACGGCAATAACAACGGCTTGTTTTTGCTTGATATGCCCACAGGATACGGTAAGACTTACTCTGTTCTCAAATATATCTACGAAGCATCGTTGGATGAGTCTAATAGCAAAAGGCGATTTTTCTTTATAACAACTTTAAAGAAGAATCTTCCTATTGAAGAACTTAAAAAGTGGTTTACAGAAGCAGGTCAATTAGATAAGTTTAATGAGAAGTTTCTTTTTATAGATGCCAATGCAGATTGTGTAATCGATGGTCTTACAAGTGAAATAATCAATGAAATACCGAGCAAAATCAAAAAGACTGATGAATATAAATCCTTTGTTCAAGACGTAAGATTCTTGCAAGAACAAAAGAATGTAAACAAAGCTGAACTGCGAGGTTTTATTGGAAGCATAAAGGATAACCTTCGTAGTAAATCCGAACCCAATTTTAGAAGATTACTACAAACAATGTTAGCAAAGGAATTTTCCACAGTCAACGAACGCATTTATGCAATAAAAACGAATAAAAGATGGCAATGGCTCGGAAAACTATATCCCGCAGTATTCACACGTGATAAGCAAATCATTTTTATGAGTATGGATAAATTTTTAACGAGAAATGCTACAATTGTAGAACCTTCATATATGTTCTACAATACTGACATCATTGATAGTGCAGCTATATTCATCGATGAGTTTGATGCGACAAAAGAAACCTTATTAAAAAACATCATACAAAACGGACTAAGAGATAAAATCGATTATATTGAACTGTTTAAGGACATTTACTCCGCTCTACATACTAATGAATTTCCTACTGTACTTACCACACCGTCTAAACAAAGGAAAGAGAGCAAATATAAGGATCAAACATTACAATCTGTAATAGACGGAATTCGGGAAAAAGCCGATGCAATCTATGAGAATTACACCTTACAGTTTAGCCATAGAACCTCAACAGATGTTGCAGATAATACTAAGAATTTCTTGTTCCAGGACCATCAATTCCACTCTATTTTAGATGGAAATAATTCTTATATCACAACTGTAAGCGACACGAAAAATCGCATAAACGCCATTCGCTTTTCCCCCAATAAGCCAAATGCAGAAAAGAATAATATTCAAGTAATGCTCGGTAAATTACGGGGCTTTATTAAGTATTTTCAAATTGGCATCAATATACTTGCAATAAACTATATGCAATGCAAAGCTGAACGCAAACAAAATGGTGATGATGAGTTTACTATGGAATCGGCTATACGCTCTGTTTTAGCAGAGTTTAGGCTTAATTCCATATATATTGATTATATAACATCACAAATATTGATTGCTTCACATAAGGTGAAAGGCGATATAGAAAATTCTGATTTTGATCTTTCTTTTTATGAGAACGGGTTCCGATTTTATTCATTTGAAGATGATGCCGTTCACGATATGCAGTCAAAAATAATGATGTGTTCTTTTCAGACTACCCCTGAAAAAATCCTTTTACGATTTTGTGAAAAGGCTAAAGTTATTGGTATATCGGCAACAGCGACTGTACCAACCATTATTGGAAACTATGATTTAGATTATCTTAAATCGAAAATGCAAACTGCTTTCTTGTTGCCGAGCGAAGCAGATAAGACACGCCTTCGTTCCGATTTTTCAAACTCACTTTGCGGATATGATAATGTATCCATAAATGTTGGATTGTTAGGGGGGAATGTACGGGATAACTATTCTGCTTCCGCTTGGAAAATAGTATTTGATTCAGATGAAATTTCAGAAATGATTTTTGACAGAATTGAACGAGAGTTGCCCGATATTAAAGATAGCTATCATAAAGAGCGCTATATTAGAATCGCTTTAGCTTACAAGCAATTTGTGATGCATAATGATATTCAATCTTTTCTTTGCGTTCTTACAAAGCATCCAAGGAAAGGTGACAAATATCTTAACAAGGATGTTCTTGATGAGATTTTTAAGTATATCATTGCAGAAAACAATGCAAGTACAAGCGTAAACTCCTCCGTTTATCAGTTAGACGGCGATGAATACGATATAAAAAAGGATAAAATAACTCGCAAACTTTCGGAAGGTCAAAAACTGTTTATTATTTCGGTTTATCAAACGATCGGCGCGGGACAAAATTTACAATATAAGATCCCACGTGAATTAGAAAAAGAAGTAATCAAAATTAATGACCGCCCATCTCGTGGTGAAAAAGATTTTGATGCTATCTATTTAGATAAGCCTACTAATCTTTTGGTGAACTTAGGCAACAATCTTTCGGAAGAAGAGTTTGTAAAATATTTGTACCATACTGAGTTTTTTCAGGAAACATCTGAACTATCTATGTATGATGCATTTCAACATATTAAACGAGCCTTCCGTTGTTATATCACCGGAAATGCATATCAACTCCCGTATGCCCAAAGTGTCTATAATAGCAAGAGTGTTGTTCTTCTTTCCACAAGAACAATTATTCAAGCTATTGGACGTATTTGTCGTACTAATCAAAAAAGAAAGAATATTTATGTTTTTGCAGACAATCGTATTGCAGAAAATATTGACCTATCCATTTTGAATGACAGATTGCTGAATAAGGAATTTATTTCCTTATTAGATAAAATTAGAGAGCAATCAAACGCACAGATAGCTGAAGGTTCTTATGAAAATAGAGCCGCCCTTTTATCCGTAAGAGCCAATAAATTCATCAACAATATGTTGCGAGAAGATTGGACTGATGATCGTATAGAAAAATGGCAACAGTTGCGTGAGCTTGTGCTTACAGCTCCTACTATGTCTGAGGCGGAAGTATCGAAAAATTTTGTTGCAAAGAATTTTTATGTAAAACTTCCCGCCAAAAACAATCATCTCTTTTATAAGCAGGAAGAAGATTATAATAATATTCAAATCGGTTTTACTAAGAACAAAAAGTTGAATTTGGAGGTCTCAGCTGTTGCGGCAAAATTAAACATCTTAATGAGTATTCCCGAACTTAAATACTTTTTTGTTAAAAAAGGTTGGGCAACTCATTTTGAAAAAAACGATTATATAATGTCGCCCACTTTGTTTAATAACATATATAAAGGTGCGTTAGGCGAAGTTGTAGGCAGATATTTGTTCTGGTGGGTTTTGAACCTTGAAATGGAGGAAATCAGCGAGCCTGAACTATTCGAATTATTTGACTATAAAGTGTGCAATCTTCCCATTTATGTTGATTTCAAGAATTGGCACGAAACTACCGTTTTCAACGATGAAGAAATGCTAAACAAAATTGAAGATAAGGCAAATAAATGCGGCTGCAAATGCGTTATTATAGTCAATATTGTTTCAGAAAAAGAATGGAAAACACACCGTATAGAACGAAATGGTTTAACGATTGTTGAAATTCCGTCTTTGCTAACAGGCAACGCTTCTCTTAACCATAACAAAGAGGCTTGGAACGAGATAAGAAGGTGTATAAATGAGTGCTCCGATTAAAACAAATCAACTAACTTATACGTTTGATAAAGAATTGTTTTCAAAAAACTATGATATATTTTGCATTCGTACATCGGAGAAGCATTTTAAGAACGGAGCATATATTATTGATGCACCGCTTCTGAGCAATAATGTTTGTTCTGTGCTTTTTAAGTCCGGAAGAGAGATTTTTGTACTAATGAAAAGCAATGGTTCAAACAAATCATTGTTAAAGAATGCAATATTAAAAGAAAATGGTGCTGACCGCATTACTATCTCTCAGGTTACGCCCAACTCTTTGAAAGATGATATTGTATTTCAACTTATGCTTAACAGCTTAGGGAATTATGAAAGTCCGTTACTCAAATTTAACAACCTAACTGGACATTTATACTGTTTTCATCCAAATTGGTTAATTAGAGGAAGAAAAAGCGAGGCAGACGTTGTTTTCAAAGTTCCGTGTTTGGAACTGAGGTTATCTTCTGAATTTCGCTTGAATATGGAAGTGCATACATTCACCTCAGAATTGTTGCGTAATAAAATAGAATTTAAAAAGAAAAAGTTTGACGAATATCCCAAGTATATTTTTTCGGCACATAACACATTGCGCAGAAAATTGAAAGATGATGTGGGATATAGTTTCATTATGCGACAAACTAAAAATGCAAAGACCGAAATTGCTTTTTTAGATATTCAGAATATAGACCGTTTCAATCAAAGCAAGATGGGAATTCTTACAACTGTTTTAGAAAACTTCAATGATAGGTTTTCATCTATTGCTCACCTTGATTTTGAGAGTATTACAGACTATAAAGCATTGGATTATACCCGCTCGGTTGCGAATGAAAACAAACAAGCAATTTCTGATCTTTTGAGTATTAAACCAATAAAAATAGTTGATTGTATTGACGATAAGTACTCTAAAATCTTTTGTAAAGAAATATGTGACTTGCTTCTCTCAAAATACGGTATAAAAACAAGTTGTGGTAAAAGAGTTGCAAAGGATCATCTAAACATCAGAGTGATACATAATGCTGCTTTTTATGCAGATAGTGACGATCCGCATCGAATATTTAATGATGTTGCGGTACAGCATATTACCTTTGAAGATTTTTCTGAATGCAGTGAATTTGCAATTTCGACAGTCATACACGAAATGCTAATCAAGGCCGATCTTGTTAAACAAAAAATATCTCTTTTTGATTGGAATACATTAGGCTTGAAAGATGATATTGATTTTGGCATTGAAGTGACAGATGAACAAAACACAAAATATATTTTTATGACGATTCATCCTGACGGCACTTTTAATATTTCCGAACAAACTCTTAATTTGTTTGAAGCTAATAAATATAATCAATGTGTCGAAATCTTTGAAAATGCAAAAATGAATTCTGTGAAAGTACACGGCATCATCAGAGATGCATTAGGCAATATAAATATTATAAAAGATACAGAATGGTTCACCATTCCTGAAATATATAGTATCAAAGCTGAACTTGCTAACGGAAACACAAAGTTGCGTGGCAAAGAAAAACGTAATGAATTGCTTTCATCGTGTTTAGATATTAAAATGTTTAACGATGGTGTTTCAGAATATTATTTTGTTGGCACAATAGGAAACGGAATGCGATGGCTACTCAATAGAGCTGCAAATATAAGGAAGATTGAGCCATTTGAAGATTCTATCTTGATGTTTGAAAAATTGTTGCCACTGATGAATGTCACATTTGTTCATAATGGGCAGTTAACAATTATACCATTCCCATTTAAGTATTTGAGAGAACACTTAAATAAATAGTATTTCCAAAAATCCGAAAAATATTCAAAACCCGTCGTAAATTTCTTGATTTATGGCGGGTTTTGTGGTATAATATAATCCCTCTTATGAGGAACTACAACTGAATATGATGTCTTCGTAGAGGTATAGTTTGGCTACTGCCCACTATACCGATGGTAATCTCTTTTAGAATACCGTGACTCGCCACCGTGAATTTTTTGTACTGTTTAAGGTGGAGTTGAGTCATCAGAAACAGTATGGTCTTTTGAATCAATTCAAAGCCGTTACATATGAGCATCTGATTTGAAGCGAGAGCTAACGCTCCCGCCGATTATTAGTGTTAATATGTGACGGCTTTTTATTTTTACCCAAAAGTCAGTTGTACTTAAAAATTGAATGACCGTCTGAATGGGATACTCCGCCAAGACTTCCCTTGTAGGAACGAGCGAGAAAACGCCGCTGAAAAAAACAGGGGCAGGAACGACATTCGGGGAGAACGGCAAAGAGAAAGCATTATACCTGTCCACAGGTATAGCGAGCATCGGATTTTGACACCAAAATCCAATCCACACCCTAAAAGGATGTGGACTATAATACCCCGTTAAAAGTAAGCAACAAAAGCAAAGGAGATGATTTTATGAAAAACAAGGATTCCGTTCGTATTTCCGTGCGGCTATCCGAAGAAGAAAAAGAAAAGTTAGAACGCTCGGCAGACATATGCGGATTATCGCAATCAGAATTTGTGCGGCAGCTATGCAAGGGCAAAACACCGAAACCGAAACCCACAAAAGAGTTTTGGCAACTACTTGAAACACTTTACGGCGTTCATAAAGGCTTTAAGGAGTGTGCAAAGTATGAGCCATCAGCACTAAATATCTGCAAAGAAATTGAGTGTCTTATCCTCGATTTACAGGAGGTGAGATGATGGCTACTACGAGTTTGTGGCATATTGAAGGCCGGCTAAAAGACCTTATTGCCTACGTGGAAAATCCCGAAAAGACCGTAGCAAATAATCCGAGTTTGCAACCGCTATGGGAGATTATGTCCTATGTCAGCCGCCCCGAAGCTACCGAACAGGGCGAGTATGTTTCCACCATAAACTGCTTAAAGGAAATCGCCTTGCAACAGATGATTCTAACGAAAAAGCAGTATGGCAAAGAAAACGGATATATCGCTTGGCACGGTTATCAGAGCTTCAAGCCGGACGAGGTTACGGCAAAAGAAGCACACGAAATCGGATTGCAGACCGCAAGAGAAATGTGGGGAGATAAATACCAAATTATCGTCACCACTCACCTTGATAAAGACCATCTTCACAACCATTTCTGTTTCAATTCCGTATCTTTCATTGACGGTAAAAAGTACGATTATTCCAAAGCAGAGCAAAGAAAACTCCGTAGCGTATCCGACCGTATCTGTGCCGAACACGGCTTGTCGGTTATCAAAAATCCGCACAAAGCACCGTCAAGACAAGTGTGGCTTGATGAGAAAAATGGTAAGCCTACCCGTTATAACGTGTACCGTGAAGATATGCGAGAAGCCATTGATTACAGCCGAAGTCCAAAATATATCGAAGAATATCTACAGAGAAAAGGATATATTACCGACTTCACCGGCAAGCATTGGAAGATACGATTACTGCAGTACGAGCACTTCACAAGGCTTGATACCTTAGACGAACGGTGGACGCCTGAAAATATTCAGAGGACTATGGGAGCGTATGCAAGATACGGAAACCGCAGGGCAACAATCAGTTATCCGCCGCAAATGCCGCAGGATTTGAAGAAATGGTTTCAACCTTTTCAAAAGACAAGCCATATCTACAAACTGTATCTGCATTATTGTTATCTGCTTGGCGTTCTGCCTAAGAATACGGAATACAAGCCGACAAGTCCATACCTTAAAGAGGATTTACGGAAGTTGGACGAGCTTTCCGAACAGGTGCGATATATGGGCAAATACGGTATTGAAACCCTTGAAGATTTATATGCTGACCGTAAAACGATTGAGAGCAATATGGAAAAGCTCATAGGTACTCGAACCAAGCTGCAAAACAAAATTCGCAGAGCGTCACCAGCCGAAAAAGAAACTTTGCGTGAGGAAAAATCTAAGGTTACGGAACAGATTACCGCCTTGCGAAAACAATTAAAGCTGAATAAAGGTATAGAAACACGCTCGGTGAGAATTCAGGAGAAAGCCGATCTGCTCTATGCCAACGAATACAGAGCAAAAGAAGAACAGCAACACAAAAAAACACAGCGAAAGGAGCGTGACGCACGATGACAGACAACATTCTTTATCTTGACGAGAAGGGCTATCCTTGCGATGATTACAGAGATATTCACGAAGCGATTGATGAAACGACAAAAATGCTTCTTTCAATGACAAAAGAAGAACGCATAGACTGGTTTCGCAAAAGTCAGTATCCGTATCCTATCAACTTTGATATGGAAATCGGCAATACGGTCTATTCCGTATCCAGTCATTTTAACAGAACCGCAAACGAGAGCTTGCAGGAAAAAGCACAGCGAATTATCTTGAACAAGCTGTAAAACTTTCGCTCTATCACATTAAAGCGTTGAATTTTAGCGACAGATATGGTATGATAAGTACACCTACAAATCCTATCATATCTGGCTGCGGAAAGGAGTTATATGAACACAAAACAGTCAGATAAACGAATTACCGCCCTGTATGCAAGACTTTCCCGTGATGATGAGAAAGACGGCATTTCTGGCAGTATTCAAAATCAAAAAGCCATTCTCGAAAAGTACGCAAAGGACAATAAGCTGCCCAATCCCCGTTTCTTCTATGACGATGGATTTTCGGGTGTCACCTTTACAAGACCGGCATTTATGGAAATCATGGAGCTTGCCGAGCAGGGTATGATAGGAACTATCGTTGTCAAAGACCATTCCCGTCTTGGCAGAAACCGTCTTGTTGTCGGTCAGCTTCTGGAAGAAGATTTTGTCCGTTTGGATATTCGATATATCGCCATAATGGACAATATAGACACCGAAAAAGGCATCAGCGATATTG
>OJMO01002159.1_pt1 | contig 11184 bp, 10 predicted proteins | sample 1597241 | NCBI WGS metagenome assembly OJMO01 (sample SAMEA2452129, study PRJEB22498) | human gut metagenome | biome: human feces; feature: human gut; material: feces | place: Australia | collected 2012 | reverse complement strand
CGAACGGAAGTATGTAATACGGAGAACTCCTGCATTTGTTCCAGCTGAATACCCAGCCCGTCAAGAATCGAACCGATTTCTTCGAACGTCAGAATATAATCCACGGCTTCATCGCGGCGTACTTCTTTTCGTTTTGCCACACAAGGACCGACAAATACAACCTTAGCATCCGGATGCTTCTCTTTGGCAATCCGTGCGGCGTAGTACATCGGTGATCCGGTGGTAGAAACATAAGGTTTCATATCCGGAATATGTTTCTCTACCAGTTCGATATAAGAAGGACAACAGGAAGTAGTCATAAACTTCTGTCCCTCTTCCAGTTTCTCCAGTAACTCGTGTGCTTCATTACTGGTGGTTGCCATAGCACCTTCGGCCACTTCGATCACATCAGTAAATCCAATTTCCTTGAAAGCACCGTACACTTGTCCGATAGAAGTTTTAAACTGTCCCAAAATAGACGGGGCGATGATGGCGACCATCTTTTCCCCTTTACGGATGCGCTGCAATACATCGAATGTTTGCGAGATTTCGAAGATAGCACCGAACGGACATGCATTCATGCATTTTCCGCAGTAGATACACTTGCTCTCATCAATGTGTTCTATGCCGTGTTCATCTTTGCTGATAGCTTTTACCGGACAAGACTCTTCACAAGGTACGGGAATATATACAATAGCGTGATAAGGACAACTCTTGTGACAAATACCGCAACTGACACATGTGTCATGGTCAATCATTGCCTGACCGTTTTTCTTGAAACGTATCGCATCTTTGGGGCAATTCATGTAACAGCTACGAGCCACGCATCCGCGACAAAGGTTGGTTATTTCATAATTGATCTGTACACAGGAAGAACAGGCCTCGTCGATGACGCACATGATATTTTCCTTGTCTGGTTCGGGACGACTCAATGCCAATCGTGCATATTCGGAAAGTGGGGTAACTTCGTCGTGTTCGTCTGTCATATCCAGTCCCATCAGGGGAAAAGTCTTGTATCTCCACACTGCGCGTTCTTTATGTACGCAACACCGTCCTAGGGGTTTCGATTTTCGTGGACTCAACTCAATCGGAAGTCGGTCTATCTTTTCCACTAATTCGTCGTTTTTCCAGAGTCTAACAAGGTCTGCCAGCAGTTTATGCCGGACAATCATAATATTATTCGTAAATGCCATATTGTAATAAAGAGGTTGTTAGTTAGTTGGTGCAAAGATACGAACAGAATTTCAATATTTAAGTTTTTTGAAACATTCTTGTAACTTTTTTGTAGCCCTCGCGTGTTATCTTTGTAGTGGACAAAAAATAAGAGGAGGCAGAGTTATGAATAGCAGTATTTTTGAACAGCGCAGTCGTTTTGCCATGATTGGTGCATTGATGGTTATTATCAGCCTGATGTTTTTATTCTACATGGGAAGTTCTTTGGTAAGCTCTACCAAAAAATATCTGGAGCAGATACAAGGGATAGAGATCACTTGTATCGACACAGACGAATAAAAACAAGCAACCGAAAGGTAGGATAATCCGGAGGAATTCGTATTTTTGCCGGGAGAAAAACAAATCTTATGGAAGAGAAGAATAAAGCCTGGAAAACGGTAAGTAGCAAATATCTATTTCGCCGTCCATGGCTGACTGTGCGTTGCGAAGATATGTTACTTCCCAATGGGAATCATATCCCCGAGTATTATATCCTTGAGTATCCCGACTGGGTAAATACCATTGCCATTACCAAAGATGGTCAATTCGTTTTTGTCCGCCAGTACCGTCCGGGAATCGAACGAACTTGTTATGAACTCTGTGCCGGTGTCTGCGAGAAGGAAGATGCTTCGCCGTTGGTGTCCGCCCAGCGTGAATTGTGGGAAGAAACGGGCTACGGAAAAGGAAACTGGCAAGAGTATATGGTGATTTCCGCTAATCCGAGCACTCATACCAATCTGACTTACTGTTTTCTTGCCACAGACGTGGAACTGATAGACCATCAGCATCTGGAAGCTACTGAAGATATCACCGTCCATCTGCTCACATTGGAAGAGGTGAGAAGTCTGCTCGATAAGAACGAAATTATGCAAGCGCTGAATGCTGCTCCATTATGGAAATATATCGCAAATCTGTAATTGTGTTTGGAATTCTGTAGAGAAACAATAACTTTGGAGAAAATTTAAATCATCTTATTATGAAAACAGTTTTATGGAGTATGCTTTGTTTGTTTCTCTCCGGATGGGGAAGTATGCAAGCGGTATTGGCACAGGACTTGAAAGAGATGGAAAAGAACTTGTCCGCCATCAACGAGGAATTGAGTCAAAAGACAAAAGAATATAGTTGGCAGCTTGCAGCTGCTTACGCAGATTATTGTGAAGCAAACAATAAATATATAAGTTGGAATGATTTGCCTTATCTGCAACAGGTTGTCGAATATGAGCGTCCTGCTTCTTTGGAGACTTATCGTCTGGAACATAAAGCCAGTAAAGAGGAACTGGATAAGTTTTTAAATACATACAAAGAATATAAAGATCTGGTGAAGAAGCAAAAAGAAGCGGTAACCAAGGAAGAGAAAGATGCTGTATCAACAGCCTTTTCTGCATTCTGGAAAAAGTTGAGAAGTGAAGAGAATGCTTATAAAGATTTGTACTATGCCGAACGAAAGGCTGTCTGCAAATATAGATCGGAAGCTTTGCGATATGCGATTGCCTATTATAAAGAAAAGAAGCAGGAGATTCCGACTTCTTATATAAAATATACTGAACGGTCTTATTTATTGCAGAAAGGTTCTGCCTTGGAGTTATTACAAAAAGAAATAAGTGCATTGGAAAGCGTACAGAGAGAGATAATTCAGAATATAACGAGGGCAAAGTATGGGTTGAGTGAAACCGGAGAAAATAAAAGAGAGAAGATATTTGATTGATAAGAGATCATCTGGGATAAAGAAATCCCTTTTTATAATTGGAGGTCTGGACTGAAGAGTTCGGACCTCTTTGTTTTCTCTCTCAAGTACATATAGGTAAGTTTCTTTTCATCCTATGCCAACTTCTTTTGCATAGGGAGAAAACTTGTTTAGAGTATAAGATAAACTATAACCACAAGTTCTGATTATATAACTGAAACTTTTGATTACATAACTGGAAGTTGCAGTTTTATAACCGAAACTTGCGGTTATAGTTTGGGATAAGGGAAAAGCAACTTTTCCCAAGGAAGAAAGTAAGTTTCCTCCTTATAGAGAATATGTTTTCTAACCATATTTCATAAGATAGATAATAAGAATCAGGGAATGGCGATGCTGATTTGTTCAACGGTTATTCCAATACAAAAATAATAGTTTCATTTACGGGGGCCCAGTCATAGATAAACTTGGCATGGGAAGTTGCATTCCGCACGCACATGTGTGAGCGTGGAGTAGTTCCCAACGACGGACTATATTCTATCTGCGTCTTGCGGGGAGCATTGACCGGTACTCCGTGAATATAGGCCCCGTCCGTGAAACGACTCGCATAAGGAGCATAACCTCCCGTTTCTTTCGAGCCGTCTTTTAGAAATACCATTTTTACTTTCTTTTCCTGTAAAACAAACATTCCTAAAGGAGTTTCCTGTGCATACGGGGGCAGATGACGTCCCGTAGTGGAAGGATTCATGCTGCGAACCACCCATTGCCCTTTTCCGCTACGTTCAAGAGAAGCGATATTCTGATTGTGGCGGTCTACGAAAACAGCTTTGTTAAAAACAATCGTATCTCCGATTACTTTGACATATTTTTTAGGAATCATCCATTCATCTCCGGTAAACATTGGCTCTGCTTTTATGAATTTCTCTCCATCTTCGATAAAACGGGTTAATTCCCCATCCTGTCCGTAACGTTCGGGTACTAATGTGTCAGTCAATAGATAAAGCGGAACGGATTGGTAACGTTCTATGCCAAGAGTATCTGCCACTCGTCCGTAAGCGTTTCTTTTGAAACTTCTCACAAGTGGTGCTTCTCCATTTCTGTTTTTGTAATTCTGGAGAATGGCCCAGGTGGAAGGCTGCAACTGTATATTTTCGAGTAATGCCAGCTGTTCTTTGATTTTATCCCACTGAAACTGCCGGGTAGTGTCTTTATAAGGATAGGTATCTTCCAATGTGTATTGGTCATACAATAAATCTTTGGAGATTTCTATCTGCTCTGCCGTGAGTTTTTTATTAACAGGTTTAACCTCGGGTTGAACTATTGTATCCTGTGACAGCGAGTCTGTTTGTTGTTCGTGTACAGGAGAAATCTCTCCTGTACACGAAGTGCAGGAGTAGAAGACGCAAGAGGCGATGATGAGGCCGGATGCTATTCCATTCATATTATTTATACAGTGCATTTGATGGTTCGTTTACGAATATACGTCATTATAAGGAATAATCCTTTTGTTTTGTTTAAAAAGTAGGTGACAAATATACTTTTTTGCCATACAATGCAAGTTGTCAGTCATTTTGTCAGTCTATTTCTGACAAAGAATCATTTATTTACTTTGGCACGCTTTTCGCAATAACTTTAGCGTTCCGCCTGAAAAATGGCGGGTAACATCTACTATTAAATGTATAACTAAAATATAACAAGTAACTATGAACATTAAACCATTAGCAGACAGAGTGCTTATCCTCCCTGCACCTGCAGAAGAAAAAACAATTGGTGGTATCATTATCCCTGATACAGCAAAAGAAAAACCTTTGAAGGGTGAAGTTGTGGCAATAGGTCACGGTACGAAAGACGAAGAAATGGTATTGAAAGTAGGCGATACAGTTCTTTATGGTAAATATGCCGGAACAGAACTTGACGTTGAAGGTACTAAATATCTGATTATGCGTCAGAGCGATGTTCTCGCTGTTTTGGGTTAATTAATAATAGTAAATAGTAAATCTTTAAATAGTAAATAAAGAGATGGCAAAAGAAATATTATTCAATATCGATGCCCGTGACCAATTGAAAAAAGGTGTCGATGCTTTGGCAAATGCAGTAAAAGTAACTCTGGGCCCGAAAGGACGTAACGTTATCATTGAGAAGAAATTCGGTGCTCCGCACATCACAAAAGACGGTGTGACAGTAGCAAAAGAAATCGAATTGGCAGATGCTTACCAGAACACTGGTGCACAGTTGGTAAAAGAAGTTGCTTCTAAGACAGGTGACGATGCCGGTGACGGTACAACTACTGCAACCGTTCTTGCACAAGCTATCGTAGCTGAAGGTTTGAAGAACGTAACTGCCGGTGCTAGCCCGATGGATATCAAACGTGGTATCGACAAGGCCGTTGCCAAAGTGGTAGAATCAATCAAGGATCAGGCTGAAACTGTAGGTGACAACTATGACAAGATTGAACAGGTTGCCACTGTATCTGCAAACAACGATCCGGTAATCGGTAAATTGATTGCTGACGCTATGCGTAAAGTTTCTAAAGACGGTGTGATTACTATCGAAGAAGCAAAAGGAACAGACACTACTATCGGTGTAGTAGAAGGTATGCAGTTCGACCGTGGTTATTTGTCTGCTTACTTCGTGACAAATACGGAAAAGATGGAATGTGAGATGGAGAAACCTTACATCCTGATCTATGACAAGAAGATTTCTAACCTGAAAGATTTCTTGCCTATCCTCGAACCTGCTGTACAGACTGGTCGTCCTCTGTTGGTAATTGCAGAAGATGTAGATAGCGAAGCGTTGACTACATTGGTAGTAAACCGTCTGCGTTCTCAATTGAAGATCTGTGCTGTGAAAGCTCCGGGCTTCGGTGACCGTCGTAAAGAAATGCTGGAAGATATCGCTATACTGACAGGTGGTGTTGTTATCAGCGAAGAAAAAGGTTTGAAACTGGAACAGGCTACCATCGAAATGTTGGGTACTGCTGACAAAGTTACAGTTACTAAAGACTATACAACTGTTGTAAACGGTGCAGGTAACAAAGACAGCATCAAGGAACGTTGCGAACAGATCAAAGCACAAATTGTAGCAACTAAGTCTGACTATGACCGTGAGAAATTGCAGGAACGTCTGGCTAAATTGTCAGGTGGTGTAGCTGTTCTCTATGTAGGTGCTGCTTCTGAAGTAGAAATGAAAGAAAAGAAAGACCGTGTGGACGATGCTTTGCGTGCAACTCGTGCTGCTATCGAAGAAGGTATCATCCCGGGTGGTGGTGTAGCTTATATCCGTGCTATTGATTCTTTGGAAGGAATGAAGGGTGATAATGCCGATGAAACAACTGGTATTGGTATCATCAAACGCGCCATCGAAGAACCGCTTCGCGAGATTGTTGCTAACGCTGGTAAAGAAGGTGCAGTAGTTGTTCAGAAAGTACGTGAAGGAAAAGGTGATTTCGGTTACAATGCCCGCACGGACGTTTACGAAAACTTGCACGCTGCCGGTGTAGTAGATCCTGCTAAGGTTGCTCGTGTAGCTTTGGAAAATGCAGCTTCTATCGCTGGTATGTTCCTGACTACTGAATGTGTAATTGTAGAAAAGAAGGAAGATAAGCCAGAAATGCCGATGGGCGCTCCCGGAATGGGAGGCATGGGCGGAATGATGTAATTCCGGCTTTCGCTGAATGAATATGAAAACGAGGGTGTCCGAAAAGGGTACCCTCGTTCTTTTTATTATCAATCTATTCTGCAAATTGATCTTTTCAAAACATCCTTGCTTTATATTTTGTTTGGTCAACGTATTCTTAGTAATGAGAATACTTCGTATATTTAGAATCAAATTTATTAATAAAAGTGAGATGTTGAAAGTATTAACATTTATGAAGCAGGTAGCTAACGGGCTACAGGTGGAGGGAAACTTCGGTACTGCACACGTTTATCGTAGCAGTCTGAATGCCATCATTGCTTATAGTGGGAAAGTGGACTTCACCTTTGATGAAGTGAGTCCGGAGTGGTTAAAGGGATTTGAAGTATATCTTCGCAGTCGTGGTTGCAGTTGGAACACCGTTTCCACTTATTTGCGCACGTTTCGTGCGGTTTACAATCGTGCCGTTGATCTTCGGAAAGCTTCTTATGTACCTCATCTGTTCCGTTCTGTTTATACCGGTACTCGTGCCGACCATAAACGTGCATTGGGCGATGAAGATATGAAAAAGGTATTTGCAAAATTGTCTCGTACGTCCGGTGTGCCATTAGCGGTATATCAGGCGCAAGAGTTATTTATTCTGATGTTTTCGCTTCGTGGTATGCCATTTGTGGATCTCGCTTATTTGCGTAAGAGTGATTTGCGTGATAACGTAATAACGTATCGCAGACGTAAGACAGGACGGCCATTGTCAGTGACATTGACTCCCGAAGCGATGATCCTGGTGAAGAAGTATATGAATCGTGATCCTTCTTCTCCTTATTTGTTTCCATTGTTGAAAAGCCGTGAAGGAACCAAAGAGGCGTATCGCGAATATCAGTTGGCATTGCGCAGCTTTAACCAACAGTTGATGTTGCTAGGTGAATTATTGGGATTATCCGATAAGTTGAGCTCGTACACCGCCCGCCATACCTGGGCTACCCTTGCCCGTGACTATGGAGCACCAATTTCTGTGATTAGTGCCGGACTGGGGCACACTTCGGAAGAAATGACACGTGTCTATTTGAAAGATTTCGATGTGTCCATGCTCAACCAGGTGAACAGCATAGTCACAAACTTGTCCAGGTGAAATGATAATTTGTAATATAATCCGTTGAAAATTAGCAGATATTGTATTTTTGTTTATCTTTGCAGCATTGTAATCTATTCCGTAATAGAGATTATATTAAAATCTCCTTGTTGTTTTGAACTGTTTCACGCTGCAAAGTAAGCTTATTTATTTATAATAGGAGTTATCATAAAGTACATATTTTTATTCATTTTGTACACGTGGTATGGTTATCTTCATAAACAGGGTAGTTTCCGCTCTGGCAGCGTTCCACCAACTGTTTGGCGGTGCATCCGAAATACAGTTTGCAGTGACGGTTGAAGTTGCTCTGCGAGTCAAATCCCAATTCTTCAACGGCGTCTTTTATACATACTCCCGGTTCGGTCATTTTTTCGAGTATCCTCCGGTTCTTTTGTTTCAGCATCCATTGTTTGGCAGTCATTCCGAACACCTCGTTGAATTTGGAAAAGAAGCGGCTTCTTCCCAGGTTCGACAGTGAGATGAGCTGTTCTATGTTATCCACTCTGGTATGGTTGCGCATGACAAAATCCTTGAAGTCCATTTCTTTCCCGATGATGGGATGAAGCAGGGCTGCAATCTCCCGCTTTTCATAAAATCCGCGCAGGAGAAAGAAAAACTCCCGCTGCATCAGGGTGTGCAGGTGGGCGCAATTCATCCCGTTCCTGATGCAGTGGGTCAGCACTTCGAGGAACGGTGTCAGCGGGTAGTGTATCCCAGTGGGTGCGAAGTCATATTCAATGTGGTCGCATATACCTGATAAAGACTGCAATATGAGCTTGTCACAACTGTTTTCGGGCATGTCGAAAAACATGGAGAGCAGGCTTGAACCGTTTTCTCCGGTTCCCTTCAGCCGGGAAGAACGGGGGATGAGTATCATCTCTCCGGCATGAAACGATCTGTTGTGGAACTGGTTGCAAGTTATGGTGAAATCACCTTTCAGGAAGAATAGAAGATAATTCTTACTTGTAGTGTCTTCCTCAAATTCTGTGTTCTTATCGAACTCCAAATACTTGAATCCGGTTTCAATCGTTGTCATGTAGTTTTGGCATGACAGGTGTTCTTCGATGTACAGCAGTTCGCTTTTCATAAGTTTTGATTCCATGGCAATAACTGTTTTTATTGTTTGGCCTGTTAGTTATCCGTTTGTTTCACAATTGTTTCAGTATCCATGTTTTTAATGAATTATATATCAAAATATTATTTTCCGTTTTGTCTGCCATGATTCATTATTTCATGATACTGAAACGTTGTATGGTTGTTTTATGTAATGCAAATCATTGATAATTAAGTTTTTATTGTCTGTATTCTTTTTGAAATCTCTATTACGGAATAGAGATGCAAGAAAAGCAACAATAAATAATAAGATGACATGAAGAAATATCTATGTTTAATCGGTGTCTTGGGAGTACTCCTTTGCAATACGGCCAACTCTTACGCCCAAAAGGTTGCGGTAAAGACCAATTTGCTTTATGACGCTACTACTACAATGAACCTGGGGCTGGAAATAGGCCTGGGCAAGAAATGGTCTCTCGACTTATCCGGAAATTATAACCCCTGGAAGTTTGATGATGAAACGCGCCTGCGCCACTGGGGCGTGCAGCCGGAACTTCGCTACTGGCTATGTGAGAAATTCAACGGTCATTTTCTGGGTCTGCACGGACATTACGCCAAATACAATGTGGGCGGAATGTCATTTTTGAGTGATAACATGGAGCGCCACCGCTATCAGGGACATTTGTGGGGCGGCGGAATATCCTACGGTTACCAGTGGCTGCTCGGCAGCCGCTGGAGTCTGGAGGCTGTGCTTGGAGTCGGCTATGCGCGGCTGGACCACTCCAAATATCCCTGTGCCACATGCGGCACCGTTCAGAAAAGTGAGAAGAAAAACTACTTCGGCCCGACAAAGGCTGCCGTGAGTATCATATACATAATAAAATAGGCAAATGATGAAAAGAATCTGTATATACGTGGCCTTGGGAGTGCTGGGCGCATTTTCCGCCCATGCCCAGGAGATAAATATCGGACAGACCGTTGCCCGGAAAATAAGCGACGACAAAGTGGAAGTGTCATTCAGTATGGATTGCAGCACGCTGCGTCTTCCCTCGCGCCGGCAGATGGTAATCACTCCCTTGATAATCAGCCGGTCGGAAAGCGATACGCTCGCCCTGCCTTCAGTCTGCATTGCAGGCAGAAACCGTTATCGCATGAACAAGCGGAAAGAACGTCTGTACGGCAAGGAGCATGGCAAAGCACCGGCTGGGGGAGAGGGACAGGAAATGATTCGTTTTAACAGGAAACGGGATATGTTGTTAGAATATAACGAAACAGTTCCGGCACAGGAGTGGATGTCCGGGGCACGTGTCGAGATATTCCGTGAACTGCAGGGATGCGCAGGTTGCGGGGAAGCGCTGGGTAATGCCCCCGTTGCCGAACTTCCTCTATTCAAAGAGGAGGTGGAACGCCCGAATCTGCAAATAATGTTGGCACAGGCAGAGGAGAAACGTCGTTCTTTCACCCGCAGTGCATATCTTAATTTTAAAGTGAACCAGTCGGCATTGCTTGCCGATTATATGAACAACCCTGTCGAGCTGGCTAAAATCTATTCGTCCATTGATTCCATCCGTGAAGACAATAATTATCGCATTGCCCGGATTGAGATAGTGGGCTACTCGTCACCGGAAGGCAGTTATGCCGCCAACGCGCGCCTTTCCGAACAACGCGCGAAAGCGTTGGAACAAAACCTGAAACATGCCTATCAGCTGGACGACAGCATGATAGACTGCCGTTCGGTGCCGGAGAACTGGGAAGGGCTGGCTGCATGGCTGCGCGAATACCGTCCTTCCTATATGCAGAAAGTGCTCGACATTATCGGGCAGACTCCCGAACCGGACGCGCGCGACGCGAAGATAAAGGCTATCGACGGTGGAAAAATCTATAATGCCTTACTACAGGAGGTATATCCGAAGCTGCGCCTGGTGGAATATACAGTCAGCTATACGGTGGTCCCGTTCTCCGTGGAGCAGGGACGGGAAATCATCAAGACGCGCCCCGACAAGATGAACCATAACGAAATGTATCAGGTCGCAGTCAGCTACGGCAAAGGTTCGGACGAATACAACAGGATTATCCGGATGATTGCCGCCCGCTTTCCGGGTGACAGGATAGCTAACAACAACGCCGCTATCGTGGCTTGGGAAACGGGAGATTACGACGCTATGCGGGTGTACCTGAAACGTTTGGAAGGTATAAAAGCTGAATAATATAATCTGAAACTTATACTTAGTAATTAACATTTTAGTATTCATTAAATTTTAAAACAATGAAATTGGACAAATCTTTTTTAACGCTGTTTGTCGGACTGGCGATGGCAGCATGTAGTAATGATGAAGAGATGGCAACCGGCGGACAAAACCAGTTGCCGGTAGACGGTAGGGAGGCTTATATGTCCGTGTCTGTGGCAATGCCTAAAAGTACAGGAACACGTGCTCTGGGAGAACATCATGGGACAGCGGACGAGCAGAACGTAAAGGAAGTGCTTCTCGCGTTGTTT
>OJMO01002155.1_pt1 | contig 11194 bp, 9 predicted proteins | sample 1597241 | NCBI WGS metagenome assembly OJMO01 (sample SAMEA2452129, study PRJEB22498) | human gut metagenome | biome: human feces; feature: human gut; material: feces | place: Australia | collected 2012 | reverse complement strand
GGCAGCAGGAATCCCCGGCAGAGGGTGCTGAAGTCACTTTGCCGGCGGTTGCGCTCACGGGTGGTCTTTGTCAGATACAGGTAACAGCGGTGGTTCAGGTACGGCCTCTCGTTGAAGTGCCGCTCATAGCTGCGCGAGAGGAAGCTCTGTTCCTCCCCGCCGTTTTGGGGACGGTAGCTCTCCTTGGTGAACCAGTCCTGCTTGCAGACGATGCTGTGTTCGGGCAGAACCCTGGCGGCTTTTATCCAGGTGGAGTGCATGGCCTCATACTCTTCTGCCGTCACCGTGTACAGCTCGGGAAGCTCCACCTCGAAGGCTACGGTCAGGTCGGCGTCCTTGCTCACGATGCAGCCGTTCTCCACCGAGAGCAGGGGGAACTTGCGTTCCAGCGTTTCCGCTTTCAATACATTTCTCATGATTGTCGTTTTTTTCTTTTTGCAAATAATCTGAAAACTCTCTTGCGGTGGATCAGGTAGCGCGGATGGCGTTTCTCCGCCAGCAGCTTCATAAGACCGTGTTCGCCGTAGCGGGCGTTCAGCCGGAACACCGCCCATGCCAGCAGACCGCCGGATACGGTCCCGAAAGGGATGCATATCCATTGGTCCACGCCTGCCAGGTAAAGGATGACCACCGCCAGGAGCACCGTCACCAGACCGCCCGCGAAGACGAACAGGTATTGTGACTTGAGCCCCTTGAACTCGACGGGATTGCCCGCCCCCTTGTTTACAGGATACTCCATACCGCTTAGAGGAAGAAGGAACGCAGGATGGTGGCGGCTACAATCAGAAAGATGCAGGCAAAGAACCAGCTGGCGGCGGTTTTCGAGGTGTCGGGATCACCGCTGGAGAACTTGCCGTAGGTCTTGATGCCGCCCACCAGGCCGAGCACCGCACCGATGGCATAGCACAGTTTGGTGGCGGGATCGAAATACGAGGTCATGAGGCTGGTCGCCTCGTTAATACCGGCAAGGCCCTGGCCTTGGCCCTGCGCGAAAGCACCGGCGGCAATCGCCGCGCACATCACTGAAAAAAGGATTCTTTTCTTCATTGTCGAATCGTTTGGGTAAGACATAAATTTGAATTCGACGGCGAAGATAAAAAGGGATAATACGCTGTGATTCAGAGGTGTCATCAGATGTCGCCAGATGTCATCAGATGTCATCCAACAAGTGCTTTTGCGCGTCTCTACAGAGATTTTCAACATTGTTTTACGTCATTGCGGAGACGCTTACCTCAAGCATAATACATGATTAATTGATGATTTTGGCACAAACATGGATTGTTCAAACGGTTACATGTTTTTCTGTACCATTTATATAATTGCCATACAAAAGCCAGCAAATTCCATAAAGTTGATTTCTTGTCAAAAACGACTATTATTGATATTGGATTAAAATAGCTATATTTGCATATCAAACGCAGTTTTATGGCCAATGTAAACAGGTTAAAAATAGTGTATCATGTAGTAGTGTATAAAGAGAGTAACAATATCACACCTTGATAAGGCATTTTTAAGTAATATATCTGTTTATATTCAAGAACAGCCAAACAGAGAACAATAACTTTCATACTTATAAGTATGAACAATGAAATTATTGTGCCTGAAACAAAGCGAACAAAATATGAGGCCGTAAAATAAAGCATGATGCAACAATTGCTTATGGGCAAAATATTTAATCAGTTAGTGTATGAAGAAAAACCTTAAAGATTTGTATTGCCAACGCCCTCATGTCGTGATAGTTGGAGCTGGTGCTTCAAGAGCGGTCATGGGAAAATCTTGCCCGACGATGAATGAAGCCATTGAACAGGTCGGGTTAGATAGAATCCTTGAAGGATTTATGTTAGAAACGAAAAGCAAGAATCTTGAAGATATATATAGTGAGCTGTTTAGACGTGGTGATGAGTGTAAAAACGCACGGATAGCAATGGAAAAAAAACTTTATGAATATTTTTCAAATGTGCAGCTTCCATCTTTCTTGACCATCTACGACCTTTTGATTCTTTCGCTCACAGAAAAAGACTGCATTGTATCCTTCAACTGGGATAGTCTGCTTATCCAAGCATATAACAGAGTGGCAAAGATTACCTGGAACAGACCAGAGATTCTGTTCTTGCATGGAAATGTGGGGGCTGGTGTGTGCAAAGACTGTATGACCTTTGGTCTTATACAAAACTATTGCAGAAAGTGTGGCAAACCATACAACGCTGTTCCTTTGCTGTATCCTGTAGAACAAAAGGATTACAACAGCGACAGCTTTATCCGTGACCAATGGAGTGTTGCAAAGTACTACATATCGAAAGCAGGCAAGGTAACAATCTTTGGGTATAGCGCACCTTCTTCTGATAAGGAGGCAAGTGAAATACTTAAAGCTGCATTCTCTAAACATGATGGTGTTCATAGATTGGATGCAGTGGAAATAATTGAACGTCCCGGATTCAACGCGAATGAAATATCAGAAACTTGGCAGTATTTCTTTTCATTGACCAATTACCATTCTGACATTGTGGACTCCTTTTATAATAGCTGCTTGGCGCAGGCACCTCGCCGTACCTTGCAATACCAATACCAACAATTCATTAGAGGATGGTGGGGACAACCAAAGATACACTTCTCAAAACAAGATACTTTTGAGTCGGTGGAAACGCTTTTAAAGCCACTTCTTGTAAATGAAGAGCAAGGAGATTATTCTATAATTTAAGTCAATAACACTAACATCATCATTACAACCGAATGAATAGACTTGTTATCATAGGAAACGGATTTGACATGGCACATGGCTTTAAAACAAGTTATATGGATTTTATCAACTGGTATTGGGACCAACGAGTGTATACTTTTTCCGGTAATACTACAAATGTATCAGAAGATTGCCTTTGCCGTTTGGTTATCAAAGATAATGTAGGCATTAATTGCTGGAATGTTTTTGTCTTCAACAACTCATGTTTTTTTAAGGATATCTATTGTAAAGAAAGATACTCAGGAAGCGAAGTTATTCAGTATATCAAGGACCAACCAAACATTTTCTCTATTGAATGTTGCCCTTTTTTTAAAACTATTCTGTAATCAATAGAAACCAAAGGATGGGTGGATATTGAAAACGACTATTACCAACTGTTGAAAGTTGGCATGGATAGCCCTGGTTGTAATTATACAATCAGTGAGTTGAATGAACAATTTGCATTCCTTCAAGAAAAATTAATTGAATACCTCCATACAATAGAAACAGACAATGTAAGGAATGACCTTCAAAATGCAATAATTGACTTCTTTGATCCTGCTGATTTCTCAACAGAAGGAAAAAAGAAAGCTCTGGATAGCATTGGGCTGAATATATCCAGCCTTGCAGATGTTGAATACAATTATGGAGAACGCGATAAACTTATCCCTAAACGTATCATGTTGCTGAGTTTCAACTATACAAAAACAGCTAAGATGTATGGTAACTTTAATATTACCCACAATTATATTCATGGCGAATTAGAAAAACCTGAAAATATAATTTTTGGCTATGGGGATGAACTTGACAAAAGTTACCAGTCTATTCTTGATATGAATGACAATGAGTTACTTAGATATGTCAAATCCGTTAAATATTTAGAAACAAGACATTATCATGATTTGCTCGAATTTCTTTTAGCTGCACCTTTTCAAGTTTTGATAATGGGGCATTCTTGCGGAAATTCAGACCGAACATTACTAAATACCGTCTTTGAACATGAAAACTGTGTTTCCATAAAGCCGTTTTATCATAAATGGGAAGATGGCAGAGATAATTACTTGGAACTTGTTCAAAATATTTCCCGAAACTTTACTAATATGAAGTTATTCAGAGATAGAGTTGTGAACAAGGAGCAATGCAAAACCATGTAATGGAACACTAAATTTAAATGTGATTTTTTCTATGATATCTTGTTATGCACATAAAGTACGACAAAAATATTGTGCAAAAGGAAGCAGGGAAACGGATTTTCATCCATTAGAAAAAGTAAGGAGCTGGCTTGGTAAGCAGCTCCTTACTTTTTTATAGTCGTTTATAGGTCTCTTATAAAGAAATTTCATTTAATAAATTGAGTTATAGTTTTTCCTGTCAGCAAATCAGGATAATTTCATTCTTTTACTTTTGAATCGTAAGCAACAGTGAGGAAGTATCCGATTTTCTGAGTTGTCCCCGTGATTTCTATGTTTTGAGTGTTTGTTCCTTTCTATTACCCTTAACAAAAGACAAACTTCAACCTTTTTCATAGATTATAGAAAAATACAAAGTTGGGTACATAATGAATATCCTATATATAATATTCAACAATATGGAATTTTGTGGCATAATAGCATATTACTTTCAGACCAGCTTCCTCCAATCTGCGACAGGTTTGGAAACGTTCCTCTCTTTTTTTAAAGGCAGAGCATTCCCTTCCTCATCCACATACCTTTCCATCAACTCCTCTATCAGTTTCTTGTTCTCCATCTGGGAGGAGAACAACTCGAACATGTCCGTTTCCCGGATGGCACGCAGTGTCATGGCGGCCCGGTATGATTTGTTTTCATCTGAACCGGCACCATCCAAATTGAACAGCACGTCACCTACATTGAGCAAGTCGGCAGGAGTAACTGCCGGAACAATGGCTTCCGTCTCGGGAGAACGGCTGTCCAGTTTTTCCTGTTCGTCTTTCAGCATTCTCATCTCCTCCAAAGGCAGTTTGCATTCCACTTCATCTTCCGGAATATCCTCATCCTTGCCGATAAGGTCGCTTCCCATTTCCAATTGCTGGCTCATGTAAGGGGCAACGGTCTTTCCGGCATTCTCATCCAGATAGACAAAACGAGTGGCACCCATCACATCTGCCGCATTTTCCGGATTCCGGTGGTGGTCCTTCTCCATTTCCGGTTTCTTACGGGGAGTATAAAGCAAGTCACATATCTTACCTATTCTCTTCTTCTGCTCCCATACCTTATATAATAGATAAGCGGTACAGCCGAGCCGTATCGATAAATAAACTATTTCTTCCATTCTATCGGTTTTTGTATAGCTTCCTGGTTATATATCTCGTTGATGATGTCCTGATACCTTTCCAGATGGTCTGACAGGACACTGTTTAAAAACATCGGGACGGACATATCCGGAGCAATGACCGGCAATACTTTGGCAACAGTCCTGTATAATGTATCGTTAACATAGGTCTGCCTTCTTGTACCCGCCAGCTTTGCTTCCAGAAAACGTAGCCGGTATTCATTGGTACCGGTTACTTCATCCGGAAATTTCCTCGTTTGCTTTTTAGAAGGACTGGCAGATGCCTTTTTATCTTGCGTCTCCCGGAAAGGGACGGCCTCTTTTTCCAGAGCCTCAGCCGGTGGAACTGTTTCCTCCAATGCCGTGACATCCCCTGCCATCATGCGCTTCAAGGCATCCTCGTCCACCCGGTAATCCATTCTTCTCTTGGTAGTCATAATATTATCTATTTAAGTTTCAGTATGGTTTCCATCTCCGATACTAGCAAGTCCAGGTTGCTGCCTTTCAGTGCGGAGGAAGATGGAGGGAACAAGGTGCTGCGGAACAGAGGCCCCTTCATCCCGGAATCTTTGTTGTAGCGTTCCGCACTGGGAATGACGGTCTCCAGCACCGGCAGTTTCAGAGAGCGGAAAATTTCGGTATAGCCGTTATACAGCCCTTTGGACACCCGTTTGTCCATCCGGTTCCAGAACATATGGATGCCACGCAAGGGTACGTCCGCATGCCGGTGCATGTATTCCCTGATGGCAAGGACAAAAGACATGCTGCTCCGCATTACCATCCTTTCCTGTGTAATCGGAGTGAATACATAGTCCATATTGATCACGGATTGGAAGACACCAGGCACATTCACGGTACCGGGGAGGTCAAAAAGGACAAGGTCATAGTCCAGCTCCGACTTTTCGAGAAAGCGGCCGGCCGTCTCCCTGGCTTCCTCCGGGGTGGAGTTCAGGATGCTGTAGGCTTTCCTACCGCTTGTTCCGAACTGTTCCACCAGCTGGTTTTGCAGATGCACGTTCTTTTCAATGTTCCCCACTTCCCAGTCCCGCATGGTACTGATGCTGTGCTGTGGATAATCACAATCCACCACAAGTACGTTATATCCGTTCAGGTAATGGAAATAACTGGCGAGCAACACGGTGAACGTGGATTTTCCCACACCGCCTTTCTGGTTGCTCAAAGCGACAAATAAAGGATCTCTCTTCATAGGCTTGAATTTAGAGTGTATAACTTGTTTCATATCTGTCTGGATTTTTTCGTTTCATCACACGGCAATGCATCCGTTGGTATATGGCAATTACGCATTGCTTGCCTGTTTGCATGAATACATTGCATACCATATTGCATCAGTGTAATGCCGGTTGCCGGAGGGTGTTGCCGTATAAGGTGCATTGCATTCATGCAATATGGAGTTCAATGTACCCCATACTGCATTGCACGGATGCAATGTGTCCCGTCATGCAGGACTGCCATGCGGCATATATGGCATTGCGCATACATGGATGATACCTCATTCGCGTCATGCACCACCTGTGGCAGGCAAGCAATACATCTTACAGGACAATGTTCCAATGTATGCCCTCATGCACTGTGCCAAAAGTAGCGGCTATTCTTGAAACTTCCGCCAACATTTCCCCTACCTGACATCAGATGTCGTCAGATGTCATCAAATGTCATATCAAACGCTGTTTACCAATCGGTTATCACTGTCTAATTTTGCAAAATCGGAATCAGACAATGGAAAGGAACTGACTTCGCTGGATCACAGCACGCCGCAAGCGTCACGCAGCAATCCGACCATAGGAGGATTCTCTGTTCAAGCGAACAGAGCAAGTTGTGTCCTTGTCCGACAAAAAGTCTTTTGTCCGACAAGAACCAACTTGCCGGCTGAAGCCGGGGATTTTTCTCCAAAGTCGAAAAATCCAATCAAAAGGAGTCCTGATGTGAACATGGAAAATGGAACGAAAAAATTATCCTTGGTAGCTTTCTTTCCAAGAAAGAGGAAACAATCAGTATGATTGACACACTTGCTGAGTTCAAGGAGTTGAAAAATATAGATAAAGATACGATGATCAGCGTGTTGGAAGACTCATTCCGTAACGTGATCGCTAAAATGTTCGGAACGGATGAAAATTACGACGTAATTATCAACCCGGAAAAAGGTGACTTCGAAATCTGGAGAAACCGTACGGTTGTTGCCGATGACGAACTGGAAGATGAGAATCTTCAGCTGACACTGACCGAGGCCCGCAAGATCGATGCCGACTGTGAAGTGGGCGAAGAGGTGACAGACGAGGTGCATTTTGCTGATTTCGGGCGTCGCGCCATCCTGACCCTGCGCCAAACGCTGGCTTCAAAGATACTTGAATTACAGAAAGACAGCTTGTTTGCTAAATATAAAGATAAAATCGGCAACATTATTGCAGCCGATGTTTATCAGGTATGGAAGAAAGAAATCCTGTTGTTGGACGACGAGGGTAACGAGTTGCTGCTCCCGAAAACAGAACAGATCCCGACAGATTTTTACCGCAAAGGAGAAACCGTACGTGCTATCGTACAGCGGGTGGATAACTACAACAACAATCCGAAGATCATCCTTTCCCGTACAGACAAATTATTCCTGCAGCGTTTGTTCGAACTTGAAGTGCCGGAAATCAACGATGGCCTGATCACCATCAAGGCGATTGCCCGTATTCCGGGAGAGAGAGCAAAAGTGGCCGTTGAGTCGTACGATGACCGTATCGACCCGGTAGGTGCCTGCGTGGGTGTGAAGGGTAGCCGTATTCATGGTATTGTCCGCGAGCTTCGCAACGAGAATATCGACGTTATCAACTATACGTCCAATATCCAGTTGTTTATACAGCGTGCCTTGAGCCCTGCCAAAATTTCTTCCATCCGCTTGAACGAGGAAGAACGCAAGGCTGAAGTGTTCTTGAAACCCGAAGAGGTGTCGCTGGCTATCGGTAAAGGAGGTTTGAATATCAAGCTTGCCAGTATGTTGACTGAGTACACCATCGACGTGTTCCGCGAGTTGGATGAGGCCATAGAGGATGAAGACATCTACTTGGACGAATTCCGTGATGAAATAGACGGTTGGGTTATCGATGCCATCAAGGCTATCGGTATCGATACGGCTAAGGCTGTGTTGAACGCTCCCCGTGAGATGTTGATTGAGAAGACGGACCTCGAAGAAGAGACGGTGGACGAGGTATTGCGCATTTTGAAACAGGAGTTTGAAGAGGAGAATGAATGATTTACGATTTTACGATTTACGATTTACGATTAGAGTTTGATTGTAAATGTAAGTCGTTCCGCTCCGAGTATTATCAATCGTAAATCGTAAATGGTTAAATCGTAAATAGAAAAAATTGATGACGATAAGGTTAAACAAAGTAACAAGAGATTTAAATGTAGGGATTACGACGGCTGTCGAGTTCCTGCAAAAGAAGGGATTTACCGTTGAGGCAAATCCGAACACAAAAATTACGGATGAACAGTTCGAACTGCTCAAAAAGGAGTTTAGTACAGATAAGGACCTTAAGATAAAGTCGGAGCGTTTCAGCCAGGAACGTCAGAGCAAGGACCGCAACAAGGCGTCCGTGTCTATTGACGGCTATAGGGAAACGCAGGAGAAAGCGAAGCCCGAAGAGATTAAGACGGTTGTTCCGGAAGACGCACGTCCGAAGTTCAAGCCGGTAGGCAAGATTGATTTGGACAAACTGAACCGTAGACCTGCTCCTGCTCAGGAAAAAGAGAAAGAAGCGGAAAAAGCGGTAGAGGAGAAGAAGGTGGAGGAACCGGCAGTTGTAGAAACGCCGAAACCGGAACCTGCTCCTGCTCCCCAACCGGAACCACAGCCGCAACCGGAGGTACAGCCGGCATCTGAACCCGAGCCGCAGCCCGTTTCGGAACCGCAGCCACAACCCGTTGTCAAGGAAGAACCTGCTCCGGTTGTAGAGGCTCAACAAGAATCTAAAAAGGAAGAAATGATAGAAGCGCCTGCTCCCGCACCGGCAGCTGAAGAAGCACCGGTTGAAAAAGAGGGGAAAGAAGAAGGAGAAGAAATCTTCAAGATACATCAGCCTGAGTTTGTTTCGAAGATTAATGTTATCGGACAGATAGACTTGGCGGCCCTGAACCAATCCACACGCCCGAAGAAGAAATCGAAAGAGGAGAAACGCAAGGAGCGTGAAGAGAAGGAAAAGATTCGTCAGGATCAGAAGAAGCAGATGAAGGAAGCTATCATCAAGGAAATCCGCCGTGATGACAGCAAGTTGAAGGATACCGCTGCCGGTGATGCCAACGGCAAGAAGAAACGTGTCCGTATCAATAAGGAGAAAGTGGACATCAACAATGCTTCCAACTTCCAGCGTGGTGGCAACGACCGTGGACACGCAGGTGCCCAGCAAGGTCAGGGTGCCCGCCCGCAAGGTGGAAACCAGCCTGGTGGAAACAATGCCAATAATAACCGCAACCGCAATAAGGACCGCTTCAAGAAGCCGGTCATCAAGCAGGAGGTTAGCGAGGAAGATGTAGCAAAGCAGGTAAAGGAAACTTTGGCACGCCTCACTTCCAAAGGAAAGAACAAAGGTGCCAAGTATCGTAAGGAAAAACGTGACATGGCTTCCAGCCGTATGCAGGAATTGGAAGACATGGAAATGGCAGAAAGCAAGGTACTGAAGATTACGGAATTCGTGACGGCCAACGAGTTGGCAAGCATGATGGATGTTTCTGTTACTCAGGTCATCGCCACTTGTATGAGCATTGGTATGATGGTATCCATCAACCAGCGTCTGGATGCCGAGACCATCAACTTGGTGGCTGAGGAATTCGGCTTCAAGACAGAATATGTAAGCGCAGAAGTGGCGCAGGCCATCGTAGAGGAAGAGGATGATGAGGAAGATTTGGAACCTCGCGCTCCGATTGTAACGGTGATGGGTCACGTAGACCACGGTAAGACTTCATTGCTCGACTATATCCGTAAGGCGAATGTGATTGCCGGTGAAGCGGGTGGTATCACACAGCACATCGGTGCCTACCACGTGTCGCTGGACGACGGACGTAAGATTACATTCCTCGATACTCCGGGCCACGAGGCGTTTACCGCCATGCGTGCCCGTGGTGCCAAAGCTACGGATATTGCCATCATCATTGTGGCTGCTGACGACAACGTGATGCCGCAGACAAAGGAAGCCATCAACCATGCCATGGCTGCGGGTGTTCCTATTGTATTTGCAATCAATAAGATTGATAAACCGACTGCCAATCCCGACAAGATTAAGGAAGAGCTGGCTACCATGAACTTCTTGGTGGAAGAGTGGGGCGGTAAGTATCAGTCGCAAGATATCTCTGCCAAAAAGGGTATCGGTGTACCCGAGTTGATGGAGAAAGTGCTGCTCGAAGCAGAAATGCTGGAGCTGAAAGCAAACCCGAACCGCCGTGCTACCGGTTCCATTATCGAGTCCTCATTGGATAAGGGTCGTGGCTATGTGGCTACGGTACTCGTTTCCAACGTCTCCCTCTATGAAGATATGATTCATGCTCCCGATTTTAAAGAAGAGAAACGCTATACGCTTTCAGTGGAGATTATGACGGATTCTTATCTGGACGGGAAACTGGTGGACGAACTGTCCCTGCCGGAGCGTTGCGTCATTATCAATGTACATCGGGATGGAAAAAATCTGGTCCCCGCAGGAACTCGTTTGATTCCGGGGGACCAGGTACAGATTGAGATGGACTCGCAGGACATAGAGAAACTCTATGAACCGCTTGTCAGTATGGCGAATATCTATTAAGCCAGATTGCCTATCTCGTCCAGATTCTTCTGGATGTCGGCATCCGTCAGCTCGTAATTCACTAAATCGCCGGACAAATACTTGTCGTAGGATGCCATGTCGATAAGTCCGTGACCGGAAAGGTTGAACAGAATCACCTTCTCTTCACCCGTTTCCTTGCATTTGTTTGCTTCGCGGATGGTGGCGGCAATGGCATGGCAGGACTCGGGGGCGGGGATGATGCCCTCTGCTTGCGCAAACAGACAACCGGCGTCGAATGATTCGAGCTGCTTGATGTCCACCGCTTCCATATAACCGTCTTTCAGCAGTTGTGATACGATGACACCTGCACCGTGATAGCGTAGGCCGCCGGCATGGATATTGGCAGGGGCAAAGTTGTGTCCCAGTGTAAACA
>OJMO01002137.1_pt1 | contig 11244 bp, 8 predicted proteins | sample 1597241 | NCBI WGS metagenome assembly OJMO01 (sample SAMEA2452129, study PRJEB22498) | human gut metagenome | biome: human feces; feature: human gut; material: feces | place: Australia | collected 2012 | reverse complement strand
TTGCACGGATGGTACAATTTAGTAGTTTTTTAAGTTGGCTCAAGGGCAATTAGTTACCCCACCATGAGCCGTGGAAACATATTTTACTTTTACATCAGCCGTCCGAGATATTTCGGGCGGCCGGTTTTGTTTTTTTTAGTTGTTGTAGTGCCTGATACTACCCCAAAATCCCGCAGGACGGAAGGGGCAGTTTGTGTAACGAAATTTCGTAACCGTATGCGTAAATCGGTGACATTTTGCCGCAATATCGATGGTAAATTGTTTTGCGGTCAATGCATTTTGCGGCGATTTTTTGACAAAAGTTGTCTTTTGTGGTACAATATAACCGATGAAATCTCTTAAAGAAAATTTACTTGGCGGAGAGGCCGCCGAACAACTGCCACGCACTCGTCGTGAGGCATTTGTGTTTTACGGAAAGCAGCAGTTTTGGAAATTGTTGATTTGCGGCGCACTTACTTCGCTATTTTTTGTGCCTTTGCTCGGGTGGCTGTACGCCATGAACTACGTCAAAGCGCAGGCAATTGCCGCACTGGATGTCGGCGCAGCCGACTACGCCGACTTGTACGGTCAACTGTTGCTGGGGTGGTCGCTGAAAACCTACCTTGTTTCTGTGCCGTTGGTTATGTTGTTTTTTGTCGGCTTGGGCGGGCTGTTCGGATTGGTAAAGCGTATTTGTTTTTACCAATCGAGCGGATACGGACAGTATTTTGCAAGCATAAAGGACAGTTGGTTTCACTTTGCGTTGTGGGGCATGCTTTTCGGCATTTCAATGTTTTTTTTGCGCTTCAACGTAACCTTTTATACTGTAAGCAAATTTTCGCCGATTGCCAAAGGTTTGCTGTCGGGGTTTGCTGCAGTGCAGTTTGCCTTGGTGGCGGTTGCTACGATGTACTTTGTAACCGGTGACGTTACCTATCGTTACACAATGTGGCAAAGCGTAAAAAACGCTTTTTTGCTGACATTCGGAGGTTTGGCACAAAACATACTTTTTGCCGCAGTCGGACTGGCTCCGTTTGTCGTTGCGCTGTTTGTGCCGTCACCCTTTCAAACGCTGTTGCTTGCCGTTGCCGGATTGGTATATCTGAGCTTTTTGTCCTTGCTGTGGACAAACTACTGTCAGGGAGTGTACGACCGAACAATCAATTGTCAACTTAGCGCGGATTGCGTCGGCAGAGGACTGGCAAAGGCTCAACAAGGCGATGTCGTCGGCAATATGTAACGTATTGCTCGCGACCGATATGGCACAAATACGGTAAAGTATTTTCAATGCACGGTGTTGTAAAAAATTATATACGTATACAAAAGTTCAATACAAAAAGCGGAGTTGTGAATGATACACATACTCCGCTTTTGCAGTAATTAGGCTAGGTTTTTAGTAGATTTATGCGGTGACGATGAGGCTTTTGCGCACGGTCAGCCGTTTATCTTTTTGATGTAGTTCAGTATCTGGTCGAAGTTGTCAAAGTACTCGTTGCAAAGGGCGCGTGTACCGCTGCCGTTGATGTTGCCGCCGTCAAAGCCTATTGTCACGTAACCTGCCAGACGCACGCTGCATACGCCTGCGCCGCTGTCCTCGATGCCAAGCACGTGGCAACGGTCGGTTTCGGCAATGCCCAGTCCTACCGCGCCCGTTTCGGCATAAAGCCACGGGTGGGGCTTGGGGGACAGTTCGCCGAGCGTACCTACGCTGCCCTTCATCAGGGGGAATCCTGCGGAAATAATGCTGTCGTAAAAGTCTTTCGGGTCGCCCATTTCAAGGGTGTCGAACGCCGACTTGATTTCGGGATAAGCCTTTTCGTACAGACCGCTTGTTACCAGCCCGATTTTTACGCCCATGTCCTTAAGCTCATACAGAAAGTCCTTAACGCCCTCCGTCGGAGTAAATGCGCCGTCCTTTCCTCTGCCTGCCATGATCTCTTCCATCTCTCTGTGAGTGTGCTCAAAGTAAAAATCACGAGCCTTGTCAAGGGATGCACCGGGACAGTATTTATCAATGCAATACTGAAGATGCTCGGAAACAGAATGACCGGAAACAAACGGAAGGTCGGCTTCTTCAAGCTCAAACTTCGGATTGCCGAGAAGGCTTGCAATGCTCATTTGAATTATCCAGATCCAGAATTCCTCACTTCGAACCGTTGTGCCGTCGAGATCCATAAGAACAGCCTTAACAGGCTTCTCAAGAGTAACGGGCGCAACGGGATAATATACGGGGTATGCGATTGCCGATTTTACACAGGCGAGAGTGTGTGAGCCGAAAGAGACGAACTCGACCTTGCTGTCACCCGTCGAAACTATATCGACAACTCCGTTCTTACCGACGGAAAATTTTCCGTCCTCAGTAGCGTCCAAAACGTGAAAGCCGCTGTCTGCACCGATGTCTCCCAAATCGGGAATATGAATTGTTTTGTCCAAAAGCATATGATACTTCCTTTGCTTTAAATAATCTTAATCAATTTATACTATCAAAATCATTTAAAAAAGTCAATATATTTAAACCACGAATATTGTTTTTTCTAAGCTTTTTATTTGACGTTGCAGGACTTTCATGTATTGACTATTACATAATGTATATGATATAATTTTCTATGTGCAAAAAATTAATGAGAGGATTTTCGATTTGAGGAAAACTGTTATTGAGCCTAACGGAAAAAATCTCCAGTATTGGAGAGATATCTGGAATTACAGAGAACTTGCATATAACCTTGCAAAACGTGATATTACGGTAAGATACAAGCAGACAAGAATCGGTCTCGGTTGGGCGGTTATCGCTCCTATAATCAGCATGTTTGTCTCAACCTTTATTTTCGGAACTCTTGCCGGCCTTTCGTCTGACGGAAATGCCCCTTATTTTATAATGGTTTATGCCGGAAGTATCCCATGGGCGATTTTTCAGGGCAATGTTCTCCAAACGTCGTCAACATTCATCACAAATGCGGCATTGATGAAAAAAGTCTACTATCCGCGAATACTTTCGCCGATCGGTGCATGCTTTGCGACTGCCTTTGACTCTATGATTTCCATTGTTGTTCTTGTGGTTATGATGCTCATTGTCGGATATTACCCGACCGTACGTTTTCTTCTTTTCCCTGTTTTTCTTTTGCTCAACGCTTTCCTTGGGCTTTTTACAGGTTTGTTTCTTTCTTCGTTTAATGTTAAATGGCGTGACATGGCACAAATTGTACCGTTTGCACTTTCAATTTTGCAATATGCGTGCCCTGTTTCTTATTCCATGTCCTCAATTCCCGAAAAATACAGACTCATCTATTCGCTTAATCCGGTTACCGGTATGATTTCGGCATTCAAATGGTGCGTTATCGGTGATATGTCCTTTGATACACTTTCATTCTTGGTTGCAATGGCATGGCTTGTGCTGTTAGCGGTTTTCGGAATTATATTATTCAGAAGAACCGAGAGAAACTTTGTTGATATCGTTTGACGGAGGAGTAAATATGAGCGAACAACCGATTGCATTACATATCTCAAATATAAAGAAAAAATACGTTATCAAGCAGGTTATAAAAAGACCGGACAGCAGAATTGAGCGTTTGAAGCTCATGGCTCATAACGTTATTCATCCGATTCAGGCAAATGCCAAGGAGGATTTTTGGGCGCTTAAGGGTGTTTCTTTTGACGTTAAGCAAGGCGAGAAGGTCGGCATTATCGGAAAAAACGGTGCCGGAAAATCGACCCTGCTTAAGATTATTTCAAGAATAACCGAGCCGACCGACGGAAAGATTGAATTTTATGGAAAAATCTCCTCTATGCTTGAGGTTGGTACAGGCTTTAACAACGAGTTGACCGGCAGAGAAAATATTTATCTTAACGGTGCGATTCTCGGAATGACCAAAGCAGAAATAGATGAAAAATTTGACGATATTCTCGAGTTTTCTGAGGTAGGAAAATTCATTGACACACCGGTAAAAAGATATTCCAGCGGAATGTTTGTACGTCTCGCTTTTGCCGTTGCATCTCACTTGGAGCCGGATATTCTGCTTGTTGATGAGGTTCTTGCAGTCGGCGACACCCGTTTCCAGAAAAAATGCATCAAGAAAATGAAAAGTATTGCCGACAGCGGAAAAACAATTCTCTTTGTCAGCCATCAGATGAATACTATTCGCCAACTCTGCGACCGAGTAATCGTCCTCAAAGAGGGACAGGTGATTTATGACGGAGATGTTGAAGGCGGCATCAGAATATATAACAGCGAAGCTTACATGGAAAAACTGAATCATTATAATTTCAGCGATCTTGCAAGGCTTCCCGGTTACAACCTTGACAAGGCTGAAATTCTTTCGCTTGATGTTCTTCATAATGAATCCTGCGTTTATGCTGCCGACGAGCCGATAGAGTTTAAGCTCCGAATCAAGACTAAGGTTCCGAATATCGGTGACATGAGTTTCAGAATTCTTGTTTGGCAGGCTGATGAAACACCGATTGAAATTGCATTCACCAAGACCTTTGCAAATATCAACGAAATCGGAGAATATGATGTTGGGGTTGCGATAAACAAGCATAACCTTGCACCCGGTCTGTACAAGCTCACCATAATTCTCTCTGGCGGAACATCAAACGCTAACAGCGAAAACCTTGATTATGTTTATCCTGCATTTGTGTTTGAGGTTCTCCATGCCGATGGCACGGCACGAACATGGCCGAGACAATGGGGTTGGGTACAGCTCAGGGACGTTGATGTTAAGCTTATTGAGGAGTGAATGCAATGAGATATGCTTTCTATTCCCACGGCGGATGCGAAAACCACGGCTGCGAGGCAATTGTCAGAACTCTTTCGGCGATGATAAAAAAAGGTCAGCCGGAATCTGTCATCAAACTTTACACGCTCAATGCCGGAAGTGACGAGGCCGGAGATTTACCGAACATTGACGAAACGGAGGAATTCGATTATATCCGTCCTGTTTCCAAAACAACGTCGGCACAGAAGATAAAATTATCACTTTTGAGCAGAAAATCTCAAAAGCTTGCCGACGAATATTTTTATTCGCTCTCGTGCAAAAACCCGTCTCTCAAAAAGAATGATATTTATATCTCGGTCGGCGGCGACAATTATTGCTACGGTGACGGTCACATGGCTGCAGCTTTCAACTGCGAGTTAAAAAAGCTTGGCAAAAAGACCGTGCTTTGGGGCTGTTCAATCGGCGAAAATGACTTATCGGAAGATAAAATCAAGGATTTAAAGACCTTTGATCTTATTGTAACGAGGGAAACCCTTACGTTTGAAACGCTGAAAAATCACGGGATAGATAAAAATACCGTACTTTATCCCGATCCTGCTTTTACCCTTGATATTGATGAAAAAACAGGCAAAGAAATTGAAGTTAAGCCGAATACGCTCGGATTTAACATCAGCTCGCTTGTCGGTAAATACTCCGCTAAAGGCACAAGCATAGATGATATTTCGACGGAATTTCTCCGATATATTCTTGATAACAGCGACAAGAATATACTTTTAATTCCGCATGTTACGAAAGAAAACGACGGTGATCAGCTTATTCTCTCCGGGATTGCCGAACAGCTCGGCTCGGACAGAGTTTCCGTTGTTTCATCGACACTCACTGCGGCACAATATAAAAGTATAATCTCACGCTGCGATATGTTCATCGGTGCAAGAACTCATGCAACAATTGCCGCTTACAGCACATGTGTCCCGACACTCGTTATCGGATACAGCGTCAAATCAAGAGGCATTGCCAAAGACATTTTCGGAACGGATGACGGACTTGTTGTCCCTGTTTTTGAAATTGACAGTGCAGAAAAACTCATAAAAGCATATGAGGATTTTTCACGCAAAAAGGAAATATACCGCAAGCAGCTTGAAAAAATTATGCCAAGCTACATTGAAAAGGCACGAAGCTCGATTAACGAACTTTTCAGAATATAAAATTATCCCGACTCTCGTTGAAAGTCGGGATTTTTCATGTGCAAAAGCAGGTAATTGCCGAGGCAACTACCTGCTTAATTTTATTTATTCGGAGGGATTATTCCTCTGTGCCGTAAAGCTTAACAAGCTTCTGGAGATGTGCATAACGATCCTTTGCGCCGTCCTCTGCCTTCTCGAAGAGCTTTTCTGCTCTCTCCGGGAACGAACGTGTAAGAGCGGAGTAACGAGCCTCGTTCATGAGGAATGCACGGTAACCGTCTGTTGCGGGAACCTTAGAATCAACTGTGAACGGGTTCTTGCCCTCTGCCTTAAGAGACGGATTGTAACGGAACATATTCCAGTAACCGCAATCAACAGCTCTCTTCATCTCAGCCTGACAGTTGGTCATGCCGCCCTTGATGCTGTGCATCTCACAGGGAGCGTAACCGATAACAAGTGACGGACCCGGATAAGCCTCAGCCTCCTGGAGAGCCTTAAGTGTCTGGTTCTGGTCTGCACCCATAGCGATCTGAGCAACATAGATATAACCATAGGACATTGCAATCTCGGCAAGACTCTTCTTAGCAATTGCCTTACCGGCTGCTGCGAACTGAGCAACCTGACCGATCTGAGAAGCCTTGGAAGCCTGTCCGCCTGTGTTGGAGTAAACCTCGGTATCGAATACCATGACGTTGATATCTTTACCAGAAGCCAGAACGTGGTCTACACCGCCGAAGCCGATATCGTAAGCCCATCCGTCACCACCGAATACCCACTGGGACTTCTTAGCCAGATAGTTCTTGTTTGCTACGATGTACTTGCAGGTCGGGCAGTCAATGCCTTCCAGAGCTGCAACTAACTTATCGGTAGCAGTACCGTTGGTAGCACCTACGGTGAAGGTATCTAAGTACTCTTTGCATGCAGCCTTAACTTCCTCAGAAGCGTTCTCGTTTGCTGCAACCTGCTCTACCTTCTCCTTTAACTCATCACGGATTGCGTTCTGAGCCAGTAACATACCGTAACCAAACTCAGCGTTGTCCTCGAACAGGGAGTTATCCCATGCAGGACCCTGGCCCTTAGCGTTCATGGTGTAAGGTGTAGATGGTGAAGAGTTACCCCAGATAGAGGAGCATCCGGTTGCGTTTGCGATGTACATTCTGTCACCGAACAGCTGGGTGATCAGCTTAGCGTATGGAGTTTCACCACAGCCTGCGCATGCGCCGGAGAACTCAAGGAGAGGTTTCTTGAACTGGCTACCCTTAACAGTGTTCTCTTTGAACTTAGCGATAACTTCTTCCTTAACTGGCAGAGTCTCAGCGAAGTCGTAGTTAGCCTGCTCAGACAGACTAGCCTCTAATGGCTTCATTTCCAGAGCCTTGTTACCCTTCATACCTGGGCAAACGTTAGCACAGGAACCGCATCCGGTACAATCCAGAGCAGAGATAGCCATGGAGAACTTGTATCCTGGCATACCAGTCATATCCTTCATCTTCATATCTGCAGGAGCCTTAGCAGCTTCCTCAGCAGTCATAGCTACTGGACGGATAACAGCGTGTGGGCAGACATAAGAACAGAAGTTACACTGGATACAGTTATCAACGTTCCATACAGGAACCTTAACAGCGATACCACGCTTCTCGTATGCAGAAGAACCGGATGGTGTAGAACCATCAACGTAATCCTTGAATGCAGATACAGGCAGTGTGTTACCTTCCTGAGCGCTTACCTTGGTCTGGATGTTGTTTACGAAGTCTACAACTTCCTTTCTTCCCTCGGTAACTACCTTGTAGTCAAGTCCTTCATCTTCGCAGTTAGCCCAGCTTGCTGGAACTTCTACTTTGTGAACGCCCTTGGCACCAGCATCGATAGCTGCCCAGTTCTTCATAACAACGTCTTCACCCTTACGTCCGTAAGTTGCCTTTGCAGCAGCCTTCATCAGCTCGTTAGCCTTTTCAGCTGGGATGATTCCGGTCAGCTCGAAGAATGCGGACTGTAAGATTGTGTTGATACGTGTTGGTCCCATACCGGTCTCGATACCGATCTTAACACCGTCGATGGTGTAGAAGTTGATCTTGTGATCAGCGATGAACTTCTTAACCTGGCCTGGTAAGTGCTTCTCAAGGCCTTCCATATCCCATGCGCAGTTTAACAGGAAGGTACCGCCGTCAACCAGCTCCTGTACCATGTTATACTTACGTACATAGGATGGATTATGACATGCTACGAAGTTAGCCTTGTGGATTAAGTAGGTAGACTTAATTGGGCTGTGTCCGAAACGCAGGTGAGACATTGTAACACCGCCGGACTTCTTAGAGTCATAATCAAAGTAAGCCTGAGCGTACATATCTGTGTTATCACCGATGATCTTGATGGAGTTCTTGTTAGCACCTACAGTACCGTCTGCACCCAGACCCCAGAACTTACAGTTAGTAGTTCCTTCTGGAGTAGTAACTAATGGAGCACCGATCTCAAGAGACAGGTTAGTAACATCATCAACGATACCGATGGTGAATGGAGTCTTAGCTTCATTCTCATATACTGCTACGATCTGAGCAGGTGTGGTATCCTTAGAACCTAAGCCGTAACGTCCGGTTAAGATCTTAACCTGGTCAAACTTGCTTCCCTTAAGAGCAGCAACAACATCCAGGTACAGAGGCTCGCCAATAGCGCCTGGCTCTTTTGTTCTGTCTAATACGGAGATAGTCTTAACAGTTTCTGGAATAGCATCGATCAGAGCCTGTGCACAGAATGGTCTGTAAAGACGAACTTTAACAACACCGACTTTCTTTCCTGCTGCTGCAAGATAATCGATTGTTTCTTCGATTGTATCGTTTACAGAACCCATAGCGACGATTATATGTTCTGCGTCGGCCGCGCCGTAATAGTTAAAGAGCTTGTAATCTGTACCGAGCTTTGCGTTTACCTTGCCCATGTATTCTTCAACAATTGCAGGCATAGCGTCATAATATGGATTGCACGCCTCTCTTGCCTGGAAGAATATATCAGGATTCTGTGCAGTGCCTCTTAAAACAGGGTGCTCCGGATTGAGCGCCTCGTCGCGGAATCTCTGAACCGCATCCATATCGAGCATTTCCTTTAGGTCTGCGTCGTCCCATGTTTGGATCTTCTGGATTTCATGAGATGTTCTGAAACCGTCGAAGAAATGAATAAACGGAACTCTTCCCTTGATTGTGGAAAGATGAGCCACAGCTCCTAAATCCATGATTTCCTGAGGATTTGAAGAGCAAAGCATTGCATAGCCTGTCTGACGGCATGCATAAATATCTGAATGATCTCCGAAAATATTCAGCGCGTGAGTAGAAACGCAGCGCGCGGAAACGTGAATTACTGAAGGAAGCAGCTCGCCGGCAATCTTATACATGTTAGGGATCATCAGGAGAAGACCCTGGGAAGCGGTATATGTTGTTGTAAGAGCACCTGCCGCCAGAGAGCCGTGAACAGCGCCTGCCGCACCTGCCTCAGACTGCATTTCAACTACCTGAACAGGCTGTCCGAATAAATTTTTCTTATCTTTTGCGGACCACTGGTCTGTAACTTCGGCCATTGGTGAAGACGGTGTGATAGGGTAAATAGCCGCAACTTCTGTAAATGGGTATGATACCCAAGCGGCAGCGTTGTTACCGTCCATGGTTTTCATTTTTCTTGCCATTGGTAATAGTCCTCCTAAATTTATGTAAAAAATCAAATTGGGTTATATGAGTACACATAACTTCACTATTAATAATATCACAACCTTAGCTTTTTGTAAATACCTTTTTATAAATATCCTGTTAAAAATAAGACAAAGTTTCAGACTGTAAAACAGCCGTCAGGAATCGTCAGATTATTATAAAAATAGTTAAAATCCGACTTATAAAGCATTAAAGTTGTATAATCTTTTGTGTGAATAATTGGTGAAAACAACAAAAATATATATAAAATCAAAAAAAACTGATTTTTTTGTTGACGATTAGCGTATTTTGGTGTATAATAACAGCAGTGTTAAATAATTCATGAATTATTTACACTCGTTTTGTTGTCTCCTTTCTTTTGTTCTACACATATTTATTTTCTCTTATTTTAATTGTACCCGGGCTTTTGCCCGGGTATTTTTTTATCTAATGTCGTGCAGTCATGGAATATGTTAGAAAATACCCTGCTTACAGGCAGTTCCCTTAATTAATCGTCTTCAAGCAAATAATGTGGAGGAATTTCCAATTCGTCGGCTATGTCAAATAAAGTGTTTAATTTCACCTTGCAAATGATATCAGGGGATTCAAGTGCGCTGATAAAGGATCTGCTTTTTCCGATGTTTTCTGCAAGCTGCTCTTGTGTCAAGCCTTTAGATTTCCGGTAAAAGCAGACCTTTTTACCAAGCTTCAGGTATAAATCGTTAATATTATGTATCATTTTTATCACCTCATTTTGATTATACGATAAAAACCAATAAAATATAGGGAGATTTGACCTAAATTAGTTCTTCTTGTAATAATTAATAATTTTATTTATGAAAGAAAGCAAAGATTAAAAACAGAATATGTATAAGTAAAAACGCTGCCTGTTATTACAGGCAGCGTTATTCTGGCATAAAAGCATAATACAATGCGGCATCATTTATTATTATGCCTTAATGTCTTTTTATGAGGACTTACGAGTCTGTTGCTTCAATCATCTTGTCGCTCGGTCTGAAAAGCAGAGAAATGCACCATATAGCAGAAATTGCAACTATTATATAAATCGCCCTGCTTAATATGGAATCGGTTCCGCCGAAAAGCCATGCAACAAGGTCAAATTGGAAGATTCCGACCAGACCCCAGTTGATTCCGCCTATTATGAGCAGAATCAATGCGAGCTTGTTCCACATACTGTCCACCTCGTTTCCAGAACATTATAAATGTTCATGACATTATTATTTTCAGTCCTATAATAAATATACTTTATAAATTAAGGAAATAAAAGCAAAATCTGTAATTAATTTTTGAAATTTGTTCACGCTTATATCATAAATTTATCACATTGTTTAGGCATAATATGCTTGTCGGTTGAAAGATCGGCTGAGGTTAAAAGCAGTTGATAAGATTGTTTTATAATTTCATCTCCTCTAATTATGTCACTCTCTTATTTTTATTTCCCCTTTGCATTTTTATGCAGAGGGGATTTTTTTATCCCCCTCTTTACAAATTTGAAAAATCAATATATAATTAATTTATAAAGCTGTAAGGAGAATTATGGATATGGATGAAAAAAAGAATAACAAGGGGCTGAAAATAGCAGTCGCGGTCATGGCTGTTGTAATAGTAGCATTAGCCGGCGTCGTGACTGCGTTTCTTCTAAAGGGAGATAATAATGACAGGGAGACTTCGTCTGCC
>OJMO01002134.1_pt1 | contig 11248 bp, 10 predicted proteins | sample 1597241 | NCBI WGS metagenome assembly OJMO01 (sample SAMEA2452129, study PRJEB22498) | human gut metagenome | biome: human feces; feature: human gut; material: feces | place: Australia | collected 2012 | reverse complement strand
CGAGCCTTTGAAAAGGCTCGAGCGAAACTTTTAAGTGTTCTGGGAAAATCTATTAACTAATCGGTAGTTAATTGGTAATTATTTTTTCTGCGTCTTGGTTACGGCGTCTTGCCGCTTCAAAATAAATGTTGTGATTGAGTAAGTTAATGTCAGTATTACAAGCCAAGAGAAGTTTTGCATAGGAGCTTTCTGGAGATGTGCTGTAAATCGGCAGACAACCAGCTTTTATAAGTTCGGCACTCGATTTATAATGCTCATTTTTATTTTTGCAAGGTGTGCAGTATACATCTATACCACGCTTATGGCAATTTTCAATCAATGTCAGCACGCTTCCCTTGCCAGCAGTACGGGCTGTACTTGAATGATAGGTCATAAGCAAAACCGCTCCTGTATCTTCACCTATTGCAATTTTGCTGAAATCAAGTCCTGGGTAAGGTCTGATAAAAACGACTTTTTTATTAAGCTTTAATTTTCCATTTAAGATGGGCTTGCGAGGGCTTTCTATTTCGGCTTTAGTGGGATTTATAGAAAACTCTGTAAATTCGAATTTCTCGCCATTAACAAAGCCAAGCTCTTTACCACCAAAGCTTTGAAAATTATCGGTTAAGCCGTCAGCCTCTAATATTCTTGTTGGCAGGAATACTCGACTTTTGCCGATTCTATCGCCGAAAACAGTAAAAGCACCCCTTGAAAAGCATTTAATAATAGAAACTGCGGAATGAAAATTATTTAAAGCATTGCTTCTTTCATCAAGAACGATATAATTAGAAGCAATTAGTACTATCGGAATAGGCAAATGGCAAAGGCACATCGAAAGCATTGCAGATGAATATGAAAGGGTATCACTTCCATGAGTTATGATAACTCCATCGAAACTGTTAATATTATATTCGAGAATGAAATTTATCATAGTTTCCCAATGCTTAGGTTCAAGGTTTTCGCTTGCGATATTTAAGGGCTGAACGAGAGTGAAATCGTCCCCTTTTCCATACTTTTCGCAGTATTTATCTATAAGCAACAAAGATGCTTTTTCATCAACATCAATTATTTCTCCGTTACTTATACTGCCAATCGTGCCACCAGTAAGAACTATCAGAATTTTAGCCATTTTACTGCCCTCCTGTCGATATATAACTTAGTATACCACCCGAAAGAAAAAACATCAATTATAAAGCAGGTGAAGTTATGGAAAATAAGATTATTACACACCCTTTAAAACCGATTTTTGATGAAAATTCGGCTGTTTTGATTCTTGGCACAATGCCTTCGCCAAAATCAAGAGAAAATAATTTTTATTATGGACACCCACAAAATAGATTTTGGCGAGTTTTATCGGCTATTTTTGGCGAAAAACTTCCTGAAAATAATAAAGAGCGAACTGCACTTTTATTAAAGCACAGAATCGCTCTTTGGGATGTTTTGGAATCTTGTGAAATCAAAGGTGCTGAGGATAGCTCAATCAAGAACCCTATACCGAATGATTTATCGCTTATTCTCGAAAGCTGTCATATAAAGGCTATTTTCACAACTGGAAAAAAAGCTTTTTCGCTTTATGAGAAATTATGCGAACCGAAAACTAAAATTTCAGCTATCCCTTTGCCATCAACAAGTCCGGCTAATTGTCGTTTTACGCTCGAAAGGCTTGTTGAAGAATATAGTGCTATTAAGGATTTCTTGGGTTAGTCTGTAATATAATATATATTTGGAGCTTTACAGGCTTTTAGGGTTTCTTCTGTTTTTGAGCCTTGTCGGCAATAAAAATCAATATTAATTATGGATAAATCATAAGACTCTAAAGAACTTATAGTATCTGGTAGGTCTATTCGTTTAATAGGTGTGTAATCCCCAAAAATGTCAAGATCAAAGGTTTTGAAGCTTGATAAAAGTGTAAAATGAGTGAGATTTGAGCAATCACTAAAAGTATTTGATTTTATATCTTGTACATATTTTGGAATAGTGATTTGTGTTAGACTTCGGCAAGATTGAAAAGCTTCCTCTCCTATCGTTAAAAGTCCGTCGGGAAGATGTATAGATTGTAAACTCTCGCAACTTCTAAAGGCAGTGTCACCGATTTCTGTTACACTACTTGGAATATCTATGCTTTTCAAGCTATTGCAACCTTCAAAAGCATCTTTTCCTATACTTTTTATGCTTTCAGGCAAACTAATACTGGCTAAATCTTCACAATCACAAAAGGCATAATCTTCAAGTATATCAGAACCTTTTAAAAGAGTTAATTTGTAGCCGTCCTTTGTGACACTATATTCATAATCTCCGTCCCATAAGAATCTTAATGAGAATTCTGTATATTCACCTGTGGCAGGGTCTTGATATCTATCGTGCAAGACTCGTTCTCTGCTTGTTTCATATGATAATTCTTGTAAGGAAATACTTCCATAAGGATTATAATGATAACTTTCATCAAATACATAGGGCAAAACTATAAGTGCTATTATGGTTACAATTATGACTCCAGCAATGACTACTGTCACAATACCAGTTTTTTTGGCGGTTTCAATTTGTGATTTAGTGGGACCTTTTAGAATATCAAGAGTATGCTCATCTTTATAAAATTCTGCCACACTTTCTCGCTCAACTCTATGTTCTTTGAAATTCAAGGCATTTGTGCAGGTTTCAACAAGATTTGGCGGAGGATTTGTCTTATGACTTAGCTGTTCGGCACGCCGAAAAATCGTTGGCAAAAATGAAGGTGTAGGATAACTTCTTTTACCAGTTTCTTTTTCCATTTGCAGCTCTATATCGCTATTGGCTTGGCAGATTATGTGTTTAACACAGGCCAAGGTAATACCCATATACTTTGCCATACGCTCTAATGGCACATCTCTATAATATAATAATGTTAAACATAATCTTGCGCTATCTAACAGTTGCTTGAAAATATCTATGATTTTAGAAGTAAATTCAGGCTTAGCATATTCACTGACAACATCAAGGGGAATTTTATCATAATTTTCCATTTGCTCATCAAATTTATTTGCTAAATCTTCTTTATTGCCAAATATAGGTGCATTACTATATGATGTAATAATAATCACACTTTGCTTAATGATTATCCTATCTAAAAGCTCATTTGCTTTTTCATCATCTTTTGGCAGTGGAATTGACATATATATTTTATTATAAATTGAAAAATATAGCTTATTAGCTAATTCAGAATTTGGGCAGATAAGATTGGCTAAAAAGAAAATAGCATTATTGGTTTTGTTATAGATGTCTTCAAATTCGAGCATATCAGAGGTCATGAAATTATTATTTGGAGTTTGTTTCATATAAAAACACCACTTTCATATATTTTAATTAATTTTAATTATATCATACTAAATAAAGCTATACAACTGATATATTATAAAATCTTAGATTATATAGGTAAAAACTTTTGAGTGTTATGTAAATAGTCTATATTTTACTTGATATTGTGTGTGAGTTTATGGTAAAATGAAATAATAATCGAAAATAATTAAAAACACTTATCTCGTTAGAAGAATTTTATATATTTTTCTAAATGAAGCTATCAGAATGACGGGAGCGGAATATGAAATTTTTATCATGGAATGTAAATGGTATAAGGGCTTGTCTTGGCAAGGGCTTTATTGAGTCGGTTCTTGCTGAAAATCCCGATTTTATATGTATACAGGAAACTAAAATGCAGGTTGGACAAGCTACTATTGAGCTTGATGGCTATGAGCAATTCTGGTGCAGTGCGGAGAAAAAGGGCTATTCGGGAACAGCAATATTTGCAAAGTATAAGCCCCTTTCTGTAACATATAACGGTATGGATATAGAAGAACATTCCCACGAGGGTAGAATGATAACCCTTGAATATGAAAATTTTTACCTTATAAATGTATATGTGCCAAATTCACAAGACGGCTTGAAACGAATTGATTACCGTATGCGTTGGGAGGACGATTTGCGTAAGTATCTTATTGAGCTTGATAAGAAAAAGCCTATTATTCTCTGCGGGGATATGAATGTCGCACACAACGAAATAGACCTTAAAAATCCTAAGACAAACCGTGGAAATGCTGGTTTTTCTGATGAAGAACGAGGAAAAATTGGCGAACTTCTTTCGTCAGGATTTACAGATACTTTCCGTTATCTTTATCCTGACGCAACGGGTATATATAGCTGGTGGTCTTACAGAGCAAGAGCAAGGCAGAATAATGCGGGTTGGCGTATTGACTATTTTATCGTATCAGACCGCATTAAGCAGAATATTACTTCTGCAAATATTCTGACAAAGGTTCTCGGAAGCGACCATTGCCCTGTTACTTTGGAGCTTGATATTTAATTAAAGGTCTTGGTAGAGGTGGCTTCATAGGTGATTACCTTTGAAAACTGCAAGCTTTTAATTTTAAAAATTTAGAGGCAAAAAAGATGATTTAACATAATTTTGCTGATAAAGATATTGCTAAGGAGCGTATTATATATGATTGAAGTAAAAAATCTGGTTAAAAATTACGGGAGGCAGACGGCTCTTGACGGAGTTACTTTCTCCGTTAAGGACGGCGAAATTTTAGGCTTTCTCGGACCGAATGGTGCGGGAAAATCTACTACTATGAATATCATTACAGGCTATATATCCGCAACGGACGGAACTGTGCTTATTGATGGTATTGATATTCTTGAAGAACCAAAGAAGGCTAAATCTAAGATTGGATATTTGCCGGAGATTCCGCCTGTTTATGGCGATATGACGGTTGAAGGCTATCTTAAATTTATGTTCGATATAAAAAAATTAACCTTGCCAAAGAAAGAACATATCTTAGAGGTTTCTAAGCTTGTGGGCGTTGATAAGGTTAGCGACAGACTTATTAAGCATCTTTCTAAAGGTTATCGTCAGCGTGTTGGTTTTGCTCAGGCTTTATTGGGAAATCCGCCTGTGCTGATACTTGATGAACCGACTGTTGGTCTTGACCCGAACCAGATTATCGAAATGAGAAACCTTATTCGCAAGCTCGGCAAAAAGCATACAGTTATTCTGTCATCTCATGTTTTATCAGAGGTTCAGGCAACTTGCGATAGAATTGTTGTTATAAACAAAGGCAAGATTGTTGCTGATGATATGAAGGACTCTATGACCTCAAGGGCGGCTGATAACAAGCTTGTTGCTGTTATTGAGGGCAGAGAACAGGGAGTTATTTCTGCTATACGCAATATTTCGGGCGTAGTGAATGTCAGAAAAACTGGTGAGCCTGAGCATGGCTGTGGTGAATATACAATAGAATGTAAAGATGAAGCGGATATTCGCAGAGCCTTATTTAAAACTATGGCAACACAATCTATGCCGATTCTTATGCTTCATAGAGATGAATATTCCCTTGAAGATGTATTTATCAAGCTTACACAGGGCGAAGGAGGAGATAAATAATGGGCGCAATATTCAAAAGAGATTTTACATCATATTTCAATTCGGCAATAGGCTACATAACTATGGCAGTATTTTTCTTTTTCAGCGGATTATATTTCTATACAACTTGCTTATATACAAAGACATCAGATATGTATTATGTTTTTCAATCTATGTTTTTGGTTATAATGTTTGTTATACCGCTTTTCACAATGAAGCTTTTCAGTGAGGAAAGAAAACAGAAAACCGACCAAGCTTTGCTTACTTCACCAATAAGCATAACAAGAATAGTTATAGGCAAATATCTTTCTGCAATAGCAATGTTTGCAATATGCTTATTGATATTTGTTGTTTTTGAGATAATTCTTGCTTTTATAGCAACACCTTCGGTAGGAGTTATATTCGGAAATATTCTTGGGCTTCTCCTTCTCGGAAGCTCACTCATATCAATCGGTATATTTGTTTCATCTCTTACAGAAAGTCAGGCTGTTGCGGCACTTGTTACCTTTGCGATTGAGTTTGTTATAAATATTTTAGATTCATTTGCTTCAACAGTTTCAAATGATTTCCTCAAGAATTTACTTCTTGCATTCTCATTCCGAACAAGATATAACAATTTTGCACTTGGCCTTATTAACCTTGCAGATATGATATTCTATCTGAGCGTTACGGCACTATTCCTGTTCCTGACAATAAGAGTTATTGATAAACGCCGTTGGAGCTGATTTAATCCATGCAGAACTCAGAAAGGTGATGAATATTTATGAACAATGATGAAAATAAAAAGGAACTTTCTGCCGAAGAAATTATCGAAGCAGAAAAGCCTGAAACAGAAAAAATTGAAATAAATAGTAAGTCGGAAGTTAAAGCTTATAATACAAATAGTGATGGGCAAAACTCAAAGAAGAAAAAAACTAAATCTCCTAAAGCACCAAGACAAAAGATGTCTAAGGCGAGATTTAACCACACTATTGGGGCATTGGTGATAACCGCAGTTGTACTTGTTGCGACTATTTTGCTGAATGTTGTTGTTTCGCTTATGTCGGATAAGTTGCCAGGAATGAGCATAGACCTTACAAGTAAAGGTGCGTTTCAGCTTTCTGAAACTTCAATAAAGCTTGCACAAAATGTTAAGAAGGATTTGAAGATTACTTTCCTTGATGATAAGCAATCTTATCGTTCAAAGGCAAGTTTGAGTACCTATTATGCACAGGTTATGGCTATTGCTGAGGAATATGGAAAGTATAACAATAAGATTTCTGCTGAATATGTCAGCATAGTAGATAATCCTAATTTTGAAAATAAGTATCCGCAGGAAACTCTTAGTGCAGATAATATTGTTATTTCTTGTGGTGACAAATACCGTGTTCTTGGTCAATATGATATTTTTAATGTTAAGAATTATTATGGTATTACCTCATCAAAGGCTGAGGAGGCTTTTGATGGTGCTATTCTTGCGGTGACAAGTACAGAAAGCACAAAGCTTGCAATTGTTGAAGATAATTCAACAGAAGATTTCACATATTTTAAGAATATTCTTGAACAGAACAACTATGAGCTTGTCAGCGTAAAGCTTGAACAGGAAGATATTCCGAAAGATGCTAAGATGCTTATAGTTTTTACACCTGAAAAGGATTTCTCAAAGACAGCTGCAAAGAAAATTCGCACATATCTTGAGAACAACAAAGAATATGGCAAGAATATGCTCTATATTCCAAGCTCAAAGACTTATAAAACGCCAAACCTTGATGAGGTTCTTTCCGATTGGGGAATTACAGTCGGTGACGGACTTGCATATGAGCTTGAGAGCAGTTCAGTATATGGCAGAAATATGTATGATGGAATACTTTGCTATATGGGAAGCAATGCTTTTACTTCAAAATTTGATGATAATTCCGCTCCTGTTATTTCCTCTTATGCAAGACCTATTACACTTGATTCTGATGCAGAAACTCAATCCTTGCTTCAATATTCTTCTAAGTCGGGAGTTTGTCCGAGTGATGCAGATGATTCTTACGATTTCACAGGTAATGCAAAGGGAAATATAATTATTGCTGGTTATGGTGTAAACGGAATTTTTGCTAATGATAAAAAGAGCAGTGATAAGATTTCAACAGTTTTTGTATTTGGTTCATCGACAATGTTTGAAAAGACAATTCTTGCTTCAACATATAGCGACCAAAAATATATACTTGCTATGCTGAGTGAATCTTGTGGCAGAGTAAACCAAGAGATATCAGTTGAGGCGAAAGAGCTTACACAATATGATGTTCAAATAGATAATAATTCGGCATCAGTTATTGGCTTAGTTTGCTATGTCGGTTTGCCGATAGCGGTTATATGTGCAGGCTTGATAGTATTTGTAAAGAGAAGAAATAAATAAAATTTTCATTACCCGAACTGATATGGTTCGGGTAATTTTTATATTATTTGTAGAATTTTTACAGAACTGCTTAAAAATATAAAAGAGAGATATAGACAAAATAAGGCAAATGGATTTATAATATTGTTTAAAAGCAGATTTTAATATATGGGAGAAATTGCTAATGAAAAGCGATTTTATAAAAAATTTTTTGAAAACAGCTCAACCGATAGTTAATCGAATACCATTGATGAACCAAAGGTCGTATCAAACGACATTTTTCACGCTAAAACCTCTACCCTCTGATGTAATATATGATGAGATAGAGGACTTTTCGTATAAAGCAGAATGGGTAATACCTCCTGAGGAGGACCCCGAAAAGGTAATTTTCTATACGCACGGCGGTGGCTATGGTATGGGAGATTTAATTTCATCAAGGGCATTGATTGCACCAATCGCAAAAAAAACAGGAATACGAGTTTTTTCGTTTGAGTATCGTCTTGCTCCGGAACATCCCTTCCCTGCCGCCTTCGATGATGCAAAGGAAGCTTATGAATATGTTCTTGGACAAGGATATTCCCCCGGAAATATTATTGCCTTTGGAGAATCAGCAGGCGGAGGCTTGGCGGTTTCTAATATTCTTAGGCTTATTGCAGAGGGAAAGGAAGCTCCTCAGTGTCTTGTGACTATTTCACCTTGGAGCGACCTCACTGCAACTGGTCAGACATATTTCCTCAATGAAGATAAAGACCCATTATTGCGTGGAAAATATCTGAAAAGACTTGCGGATTCATATGTCGGAGATGATTCGCCACTTAACCCTTATATCTCCCCCGCCTTTGCAAGCTATGATGATAGATTTCCGCCAACACTTATTCAGGCTGGCAGTGACGAGGTTTTGCTTGATGACTCAAAGCTTCTTTATAACGCTATGAAAGATGGCGGAGTTGATGTCGATATAGAAATTTATCCGAAGATGTGGCATGTCTTTCATATCTGGCAGATTGAGGAATCAGATAAGGCAATTACTGCGATTGACGAATTTATTAAAAGAAAGGTGTAGCTTATGGCTGACACAAGAAAAGCGTGGTATCGCTTAGATAATGCCGCAAAAATATATCCTGCTGTAAGAACTCAGAAATGGTCTGGAAATTTCAGGGTTTCTGTAAGCTTAAAAGAAAAAGTTGATATGAAAATTCTTGAAAAGGCTCTTGCTGATACGGCGGAAAGACTTGTTAGCCTTAGATTGAACTTACACAGGGGATTCTTTTGGTATTATTTAGAGGATAGCGGTGAGAGTGTAAAAGCAACTGAAGATGTGCGAAATCCTTGTGCGAGATTCGGCGGAAAACGCAATCGAGAAAAGCCCTGCCGTATTCGTGTTTATGAAAATAGAATTGCACTTGAGATTTTTCATGTACTTGCGGACGGCACAGGTGCTATGAATATCCTCAAAACGCTTACTGCACGATATATTACGCTTAAATATGGCGAAAAGATTCCTGCGGAGAATGGTATTATTGATATTACTTCTGAACCTGATAAAGAGGAAATGGAGGACGCATTTAAGCGTTATGCGAGATTTAAGGCGGTTAAAAGTCGTCAGGAGCTAAAGGGCTATCATTTTAAGGGAACTAAGCTAAAACCGCATGATATAAATATTATTACTGGGCTTATGTCGGCAAGTCACATACACTCTATTTCTAAGTCTTATAAGGTTACTGTGACCGAATTTATAACAGCACTTATGATTTATTCGTTTATGCAGTGTCAGAGCGAAAGTAAATGCTATGTTGAAAAGCCTGTGAAAATCAGCGTTCCGATAAATCTTAGGAAGATTTATCCGAGCAAAACTTTAAGGAATTTTGCGTTATATATAAATCCTGGAATAGAGCCGAGATATGGAGAATTTACCCTTGAGGAAATTATTGAAGATGTTCACCATTTTATGAGAATGAATAACAAGGAAAAGTATCTCAATGCGATTATGTGTAAAAATCTTAGTGATGAGATGAACCCTATAACAAGAGTTGTTCCTCTTTTTATAAAAAATATTGTTATGAGAATTGCCTTTAATATGTATGGAGAAAATCTGGTTTCTTCTACTTTTTCAAATCTTGGTATGGTAAAGGTTCCTGATGAAATGGGAAAATATATAGACCATTTTGATTTTGTCTTTGGTCGCTTTAAGCGTGATATGCCAAGTGTTGCTGCGGCAAGCTTTGGAGATAAGCTTTGCATTTCGTGGAGCAGTGGAATTGTAGAAAAAGATGTTGAACGCAGATTTTTTACGGAATTGGTAAAAATGGGTGTTCATGTTAAGCTTGAGAGCAATTTTTATCCTATAAATAATTGAGGAAAGGAAGCTTTTGAATGTCTTATTGCGTAAACTGCGGGGTAGAGCTTAATTCAAATGAAAAGCGTTGTCCGCTTTGCTCAACGCCTGTAATAAATCCGAATATCGACAACAAACAAATGGATTTGCCACCATACCCGCCGAAAAGTGAATTTATAGTTGAAAGAAAAATTAAGAATACAACTGCTTTGTTGATTTCAGTAGTGCTATTAGTTCCTCTCTTAGTATGTCCATTATGCGATTATCTTGTAACTGGGAATATCTCATGGTCACTATATGCGATTTTGGGAATAGTGCTTGGCTGGATATTGATAGTCCCGCCTATAATCATGCGTCATGATATAATAATAAAATGTGCTTGGCTGGATTTTTTCTCGATACTATTATTCCTATATTTAGTAAATATGATTACACCAACAAAGTCAGATTGGTTTGATGCCCTTTCTTTGCCAATAGTGTGTTTACTGATGATTATGCTTATGATTATATTGATATTGTGCAAGATTTTTCGTCCAAGACCTATAACTATAATTGCTTTATCAATCTTTATGCTTGGGTTATTTACTGTGGCGGTTGATATTTTTACAAATCTATTCTTAGGCAAGGGAATTACAGCTTATTGGTCTTTGCCAGCTATAATTGCTTGTACGGCAATAACAATATTGTTATTGGTAGTTTCAAGACTGGCTAAGTTGAAAGCTATAATCAGAAAAAAGATGCATATTTAATGGAAATTTAAGTTAAAATTAAGGTTGGGATAATATAATCTTAGACATTAAGAGGAACAACAAAGATTTTGTTGTTAATTTAGATTACTTCGGCACTATTGCTGCAAAATACACCCCTTCAAAAAGCCTATGGTTAAAACCACAGGCTTTTTTGTTTTTTGGTTGCACTGACTATATAAAATGTGATATAACTAAATTATAAGATAGTAGTAAGTTACCCTAAGATACTTAAAGTTTAGGTCAAGCCTTTTCTACACCAGCTTTGCTGGTGAAAGCTGCTTGCGGTTTCCAAAGGTAGTCACCTACGGCAGAGCCTTTGGTGGGTTTTAAGGGCGAAGACCTTAACCTGTCCTTCTTTCTAAGTGCGAACTTTGTTCGCACTTTAATTACTAATGTTGATAACGATAGAAAATTAAGCGGTGGACGAAGTC
>OJMO01002132.1_pt1 | contig 11262 bp, 13 predicted proteins | sample 1597241 | NCBI WGS metagenome assembly OJMO01 (sample SAMEA2452129, study PRJEB22498) | human gut metagenome | biome: human feces; feature: human gut; material: feces | place: Australia | collected 2012 | reverse complement strand
CAATTCCTGCTAATTCCTTGAACCACATCTTTGCATGTTCTTTCTCATTATCTGCGGTCTTTAAAAATAATGCAGACATCTGCTCATAGCCTTCCTTTTTCGCTACAGAAGCAAAATAGGTATACTTATTTCTCGCCTGAGACTCTCCTGCAAATGCCTCCTGTAAATTCTTCTCTGTCTGTGTTCCTGCATATTTGTTTACTGCCATCTCTTTTACCTCCGTTTTCTTTACTATTTTTCTCCCTGCATTTCGGGCAAATTCCTTTAAATGAAATATCATAATCCAAAAATTCAATTCCATGAATGTTACGAATTTTTTCCAGCAAATTCGGTAATTTCATCCATATCCGCAGCAAAAATCTCACTGCACTTTACGCACCTTTCTCTACCAATATATCAAGATTTTTTTGAATGGCATTTCTCCTGCTTGTCGACACTTGTTATTGGGATTAGTTCTTAATAAGGATTATATTCTGTTTTTATTTTATTGTCAAGAAAATAGTAATAATTCTCATTCTCTGACTTTCCTCTTTGCATTTTCTTAATCTCAGAGAAGGGTATGATGAAAAAGAATTGAAAGATGCAATCATGGATAATTCCCCAAAAATTCTTCTTGAATTAGATCGTGAATTTGCTTTTGTCAGCAAAGAATACCCTTTTTTGTCGGAGATGCTAAAAAATTTATTGATATGCTGTTCTACAACATATAAAAACACCGTTATGTTTTAATTGAAGTCAAGACAAGGGCATTGATTCCGGAGATATGGGACAATTAGGAACTTACATTGACAGTCGCTTTCGCCAGTGCTAGTATCTGTATTAGTTAGGTATGTCTAACGTACTTGATTTTAGCACATTAACAAACAATCGGGAGAATATTTTTATGAAAATTTACGAATTCGGGGATAAAAATAAACCGAGCATCATGCTCTTTCCTGGCACCTGCTGCTATTGGAAAACCAACTTTGGACACGTTCTTGATGGGCTTCAGGAGCACTTTCATACTCTGGTTGTCAGCTATAGTGGATTTGACGATACGGAGAATTCTACATTTATTTCAGAGCTTGACGAAGTTCTGAAGGTTGAGAACTACATCAAGGATAAGCTTGACGGAAAGCTGTTTGCAGCATACGGCTGTTCCCTCGGAGGTTCATTTGTCTCTCTCCTGATTGGGCGTCAGAATATACATATAGATCATGGGATCATTGGTTCCAGCGACATGGATCAGGCGCCAAAGTGGCTGGCAAAGCTTGAGACAGCCATCATGATACCTATGTTCTATCCTTTTATCACCGGCAAGGAAAGCGGTATTCTGAAAAAAGTATTTGAGAAGAAAATGAACGAAGGAAATGACAGTTCTGAATATATGAAGAAATTCATGGAGATCATGGGCAAAGGAAGTGGAATAGACTTTTCATTCATATCCAAGGAGTCCATGAAGAATCAGTTCTGCACCGACCTGTGCACAAGCGTTGGAGAACACATAAACATACCCGGAACGACTATCCACGTATTCTACGCCAAGAAAATGGGGAAGAAATATCTTGAGCGTTACAAGAAGTGTTTCGCCGATCCAGATATCTGTGAATTTGATCTGCAGCACGAAGAACTGCTGCTTGACGCCGACCGCTGGGTTCATGAGGTCTGCAGGGTGTGCGGCATAAACTGATCTGCTCCTTTCTTAGGTCTGAATAAATTTTTCATATCTGTTTTCTCTATCTCCAGCAGTTTGATCTTCTTGTCTATTCCACCTGCATAACCGGTCAGACTTCCATTTGTACCGACTACTCTGTGACACGGGATGACGATTGATATTGGATTGTGACCAACAGCACCGCCAACCGCCTGAGCAGACTTTTAAAACAGATCACCCCTCCTGAAGCATTTTTCTCAAATCGCCAAATGTCTCGGATGCAGGGGCAACCCTGACATTTCTCACATCATCTTCTGCCTCAGCCAGAATTTCTAGCAGTTCTATACGAACATTCATGTTTTTATACTCTTCATATGACATAACCACATCATCTCCTCTGACACAACCTCAAATCAATATTAATCTGAGTCTCTCCTACTTCTTAACAACCAAATGCACGACCCCTGCAAATGAAAGTACAATGATCACCACATATACTATCAGTGTAATCAAGTGTCCATTCTGCCAGTTGTCCACCGCAAGCAGAGTCCATAGTGCGCCCTGAACCAACTGCGTTGCAATCTGTATCTTCTTATTACCCTTATTCTTACAGCTTATTATAAGTAATATTATGTAAACAACAAGACCTATACTCAGTAAAATGCTCATCACAAATATAACCACCTTTCGTCTGTATACTCATCTAGTTAGTTTTTCCTAACCAACTTCATTTTAGCACTAATTATTTTAAATTCAATCAGACAAATTCATAAGTTATATTAAGTATGATAAACAGCACAAATTTAAAAGGATGGTGTATTGCCTCAGTAATACTCCCACCCTCTAGTGACTGATTTTTCTGTTGTCCGAACAACGAGACCGACCCTTACGTTCGGCATTGGAGCAAAGTTTTTCGCTGCCTGCCAGCGTCCTGTATCTTTCGCAACAGGATAGGTCACAAGTAATGTAACCTCGGATTGAATCGTGTCAGCCCACGTTGTTCTCATTATGCACTGACACCCAGAAAAATTCAATGAACCTGTGGTGTAACATTACCAGCCCAGCTTCTGGCAGATCTCAGCCCAGGCTTCATCGTCTATCTCCTCATCGCGGAAAAGTCTTCTCTTGTCATCCTCTGTGATCATGCGAAGCACCTTACATGGATTTCCCACTGCAACTGCCCAATCAGGGATATCCTTTGTAACAACACTGCCCGCACCGATTATAACGTTACTTCCAATATGCACGCCAGGGCAGATCACAGTGTTGCCGCCTATCCACACGTTGTCCCCAAAGGTCACTTCCTTGCCATACTCCCACATAGCACTGCGCACATCAGGATATATCGGATGACCTGCTGTGTATATCGCTACATTTGGCGCCATGAAACAATTGTCACCTATGGTCACCTTTGCAACGTCAAGGATTGTACAGTTATAATTTGCAACTTTGTCAACAGCAGATGCCTGCACTATGGATACTCAGAATAAGAATGTAGAAAATTCATATGACCTCCTGTCACTCACCGCCATGATCGGATTCATCCAGAAGAATTATCCAGGCAAGCTATTGCTCAAAGACATCTCCAGCGCCGGAAGCTGCTGCAAAACAAAATGCACATCTCTTTTCCAGAAATACCTGTCGGTATCACCCATGCAATACCTGAACAACTATCGCCTTGAAAAGGGATGTGCTATGCTTAGAAACTCTTCTATGTCCGTGACCGATGTGACATACGCCTATGGATTTTCCGGTACGAGCTATTTCTGTGAGTTGTTTCACAGGCACTATGGGATTACGCCGAATGAATATAGGAAAGAGAATTTATAGTTTTATGATTCTCTTTGCTCTCCCAACAGTAAACTGAATTATTGGCCCCGATACAATCACAGTAACAACCGTACACACACCGAACTTTCCCCCAAGGATCACACCTATCACAACCATGGCCGCATCAAGTATCATCCTGACTATCTTCACCTGCCAGTGATTCTTCTCTGCAAGTGCAAATGTCACAGCCTCGTACGAACCACGCCCAAGGTCTGCTGCCGCATACAGTCCTGTTCCCACCGCAAACAGCACAATTCCGACGAGCATGATCAACATATTGAGCCACATGTATTTGCTGTAGACATGCATTTGCGCAAACAGATCAACACACAAGCTGTAAACGATCTGGTAAAGTATCGTTCCTATATGTATCTGCGATCTGTCATATATGAGAACAAACAAGATCATAATCACCGCCACGATAAACGACGCTGCTCCAATACTCACATGAAACGTACCGGATATTCCCTGCCATAATACCGCAAGCGTTGCACCGCCAAATCCGGCATACAATGCCAGGGTTATACCATATGCGGCAATAACTGAACCAATTATTATAACAGTTATCTTCTTTATCCACTCTCTTTTACTCATACAACCTCCTGTTGCCAAATAAAAAGACTATAGATAAAACTGTTATGTTCAGAAACAGCAAAATCTATAGTCTTCTTACGTGCCGAGACAAGCTCTTTTTAATTGTTGCTATACTATATCATTTATAACTTTTTGTCAATAACTGGTATTTCATCCCCTACCACCTGGATACAAATTCAAGAGTCTTGTCAATTAAATTCTCTCCTATGCCTGAAAAGCATTTATTTCTTCTATCATCTTACTGACCGCCAGGGAATATGGAATGTTTCGTCTCCAGGCAATCACGGTACTTGTCGTAATTTCAGGAAAAATTTTTCGTTGTACAAGAATGTCATCTCTCCAATACTTTGCAGCACCTTCGATTGATATCGGATACCCCAATCCATTTGCTGCCATGACTCCGGCATTGGTTCCAAGATTACTCGTAAAAGCAATCTGCAGTTTCGAAAAATCTTTTCCAAACCAATTGGCGAGTTCACTTTGAACATTTCCTCTTTCGGGCAGGATCAATGGTTTTCCTATGAGATCTTCCTTTTTTATAAACTCTTTTTTTGCCAGCGGATCATCTGGCCGCATTCCAACACACCAGTGATCACAATCCATAATCCGGATATAATCCAAACCTTCGGTGTCCACTGGCTCCAAGAACAATGCAATGTCTACAAGTCCTTTGCTCATCATCTCATACACTGCATCTGCTGTTGCAGTATGCAATGCAATCTGAACCAGCGGATATTTTTCTTTGTACGTTTTACATATCTTCGCCAATGTCTCCATTGCCGCAAATTCACCGCATCCAATGGTTATAGTGCCCTCTACTACCGTTTCTTTCCCTTTAAGTTCCTCTAGTGTTATTTCCTCAAGATTAAGAATCTCCAAGGCTCGCCTTTTTAATAGAATTCCCTCATCAGTAAGTGAGCTTTTCTTCCCCCTACGAATAAATAATGTAACTCCAAGCTCCTCTTCAAATGCCGCCATTTGTCTTGAAAGCGTTGGCTGGGTAATATGCAATTGTTCTGCTGCTTTTGTAAAGCTCTGTTCTTTTGCTACTGTCAGAAAATAGCGTAATAGTCTTAATTCCATATCTTTAAAGTCCTAGTATTTCCTTGTTTTTTTCAAACCTTTTAATCAGTTCTTTTCCCATTACTATAATTTCATTTCGCCAGGGATGACTGAAGATTCCACAATTCATTGAAATATCTTCCATTGGCGAGAATTATAATCCATTCGCCAGTGATGCCATCACGAATCCATCTTCTAACCCCCTCCCTTCATACTTCACATGGTCATTCACCACCACTCCGATGATTCTTGAGTTGTTTCTCGCAAGCAGAATGCCTGCCATATTCGGGATATATCCTGTCCTTTCAAGCTCCTGCTGAACACGTTTTACTGTTTCATCTGAAATCTTTTCTGTATTTCCATGAATCACTTTTGAGACAGTTGCAGTACTAAGTCCTAGTGCATCTGCGACATCCACAATCCTAACCCTGTTATGTATCATATCCATACCCTCTTTACCTGAATTTGTAATTACATGGTACAATCAAGATCTGATTTTTACAAAGGTTAAACGCATAACCCATAACAAAATCCTTATTATGTTTTTGTCGTATTTTACTAAAACGTTCTGTCCCTTCTTGCATAGTCCAAGCATTAGTCATTGATCTTGTACTTCCTATGAAATAAACTCTCTCCTCTTGTCCCTAATTCTCTCATAAATATCAATCGCCTTGTTAAATCCCTTGCCCAGTAATTCATCACATGCTTTATTCAGCGCATCCGGAAAAGCATTTGCCAAATAATCAAACCTCTTCATAGCCATTTGCTCTCCTAGTCCAATATTAGCCGCTTCTCTTCTAAATGAATCTCTGGTGATCTTTTCGATATCATACTCATTTCCAATACTAAATGCCATATCTCTGGTACTGCTTGTATATATCACAGTACTCAATATGTCATATGCCGGTGCCAAACGTACTGTTTTCAACTCTTCATCATAAAGCAATGAAACATTTTTGATATGATTATCTGTATTGCCTATTAAGTAATTAAATATACATATATCCCACATTTTCAATTGATCTGCTATCGGGTTGAACGATTTCTGTCTTATGATCTCAAACATCATTTTTAAATATCCGGCATTATCACTCTCATATTTGTTATGCGCCGAAATTCCCATCGCCTGAGAAAAATCTTCCTGATGCAACCTGTACGGAACATTTAACCCGTTGATTTTTTTTAATCCGTCCTTTATTGCACGATCATATCTTTTAGTTGCTAACAGAACTTCCTCATCTCTGCCATCACCGACATTAACTATAAAACTTTCAGGAATCTCTATTCCCATATTTCCTGCCGTCATCATACACAACTGCTCATTTGTAACTATTCCGTCAAGCCTTACATGACTCTGCTTTACTATATGTGTACTTGGCGCTGCCCCTTTTGGTAAATACCAATCTTTATTATTTTCATCATAATATAACCCAACCTTTCCAGATGCTCCCGCAAGTGACAAATGTGACTTTGTGACTAACTCCGCAGTCTCCATTGCTCCTTCTCTTGCCAACTGACTAACCTCATCAATTGTCAATTTCTGATAATCTGCATTTACTACTTCGTTATTCTCATCTGTAATTTTTATTGCTCCCAGACACTCATTACCTAACCCGGCTAATAATGACAAATAATTATTTGCGTCTGTATGCAATAACCCAGCCACACATCTTCTGGTAAATCCTTCAGGTAACAAACCTTCAAAAAAATTCCTTGTATCATCAACGGAAAATGCATTTTCAGATAATGGCAAATGAATTGATATCGGTCTGGCTATGTTACCAGATAAATACTCTTCTGCATATGAGAATCTAGCATCTTCTTCTTTTTCTCCAATTATACGACCTACATATGTCTGCAAGCCACCAATCTCTATCCAAACCCCCAAATTTCTCATATTCTAACCTCTCTTTTCTACGAGAATATCCATTCCCAGTAAATTGATAATTGTAATTGCCTTTCCGATTTCTGCTGTAGCCTTACCTCTTTCCAAATCCGAAATAAAACTTACACTAAATCCTGTAAATTCTGCTATATAAGCCTGAGTATATTTCAGTTCTTTTCTTCTTATTCTGATTGCCTCACCCAAAGATTTTGAATCTATTATTTTCATACATATTCCTCGTCTTTCTATATCAAATTATCAACACATAACTTCATACGCATCATATGGCCGTACGGCTAAATTATATATATACGCTTTGCAAATAAGCCGTACGGCTAATTTTGTATAGTTCTGATTATACAATAAGCCGTACGGCTGAGTCAACTTTTCTTATATAAATAAAAACGCCAGAAACCTTGTAAATTCAAGTTTTCTGACGCTTATTATCAGCAGGGGATGAGAGAATCGAACACAATTTCTACTCATGCCAGATTCCCCATACCCCTAGATAAATCAAGGGTTCTCAGCACTTTGGGGTAAAAGTGTCAATGCCCAAACTGCCCAAACTAATTTATCATTTGTTTAACCCTTTCGTTGTGGTCTAAGAATTTAAACGTTAAGAAAGTTCCTATAACATATGAAGCATTAATATTATAGAAGATGTTCTATTTCAAAATTTTGTCAGAAGTACACGAAGAATGAGTGTCTTACATAAGTAACGGACGCAAGGTCGCTTTTTTTGATATAACATATTGAATAAGCATTTTATTTAGAAGTATGTCTTATATATAATAGACCTAATTCAGTTTCAATTAATTTTCGATAATACGGAAATATTTCGTCTATTATCATGTTTCTTAATACATCTGATGCGTTTTCAATATCCATATGTTCTGTAAAATATTTACCATGAGTAGTTACTGTAATTATTCCTTCTACAAAAGTGGTTGAATTATTACCAAACGCTAATTTAATACTAAAAACCGAACCAATATTATTATACATTTTATCTCGTCCACCTAAATGATAATAACCATTTTGGGCTAATTTTTCTTTACTATTACCAAATATATAGTGTACATTATCATTAATAATATGATAATAAGTTGTATCCTGTTTATTAACAAATTCATTTAATTCTAATTTGCTGATAGGTTCTCTGCCACCAATCCACTTCCATTGCTTGTCATTTTCACTACATCCATCATAAGTGTATCTATAAATAAATGTTGTTGATATGAATTCGCTATTTATGTTAGTTATAGAAGAAATAACTTTTTTGAATTCTTTACATATATCACTTATGTGAAAATGAATATCATATGGCAATATATTATCATGGATATCAATCGTGTTAAATTCTGTTTCATGAGATAAAGCATCTCTTTTTCTCTCAATTATTTCATGTGCACCAGAGTATGCATAACGTATAGATTTTTGTATATATTCTTTGCTATTATCCTTTTCCTTTTCAAGTAATGATTTAAAAGAAAAATAAAAATCAATAATAGCCGCTAAGATAATAACTAACCATTTTATACGAGTATTTACTAAATAATCTGGTATCTCATTAATAAATGGAATCACAAACGGAACTACAGTAAACCAAATAAAGTAATTTATTATTTTTCTATTTTTCATATATCTGACCTCATATTAATTATATATATTTTAAAGTTTAGCAATAAAAAAGTTCTATTTGAATTATATTAATGAGATTATCTATTGAATATATATACTCTTATTGACCATGCAGTTTCGTCTTCAATATTATCAATATATGTATATATGTCATTTTCAAATGTCATATTTTTATCTAATAAATTGTATAAAAAAGTACATCTTCTATGTTTTACAGAATAAACACTTATACTAGATGGTTTTATATTATGAAATTTTAATACTACTTTATAATCATGCAAAGGTCTTTTTTTATATAATACCGTAGAAACAAAATAATCTTTTCCTTCTTCCTTAACAGAATTTTTTACTTCTTGGTATGTATAATAACTGCAAAGTTCATTATATTTTACTTTTTTAAGAAATTTAAAAATAACTCGTTTAGTAGACCCATATGGAGTCTGTAATTGAGGTTCTATTTTTTGTTTTTTATTTGGATCATTTTGTAAATCATAAGCAAACCAATTCATATCATTTAAATTATTAATATCATGGGAGTAAAGAGAAGTAGAAAAAAAATCCATTCCATTTTTATCGGTACAAACTCCCAAATATTGATATTCTAATATTGCATCAGATTTATTTATTTCACATATATGTTTTACTTTTAATGGATTTAATTGATTCTTTTTGGGAACAAATATAGGTATATTATCTGCTTCTTCAATTCTTATATTATCTACCTCTGTATATTTAGGATAACTTTTAATTTTAATAAAAACAAATACAAAAAACAATGTTAAAATTATTCCTAATATAAAAACCAAAATATTATTCTGTATTCCACCAAAAATAACCATTAATGATGTAATTATAGATAAAAAACCAGAAATAATTCCAATATGTTTATCAAGCATTTCCATATGCAGACCTCCAATAGTAATTTTGTCTTTATTATATAACAAATGGTAAATATTTGACAGCATTTATTGAACAGCATTCATTTACCCACTATTTTTGATTAAAATATATTTTCTATTGGAAAAATAAAAAAGATTGCCAATCACATTGACAACTGAGCTTTACTGCATTTCCTGTATTGACAAACGCTATACATCAAGTTTTTTCGACACTTAATCCTTTAGGTTAAACATATTAAAGCCAAATATAATTTATCGTTTATTTAAAGCTTTGTTAATAGCATCTCGCCGTTCTTTAAGCCCTTTATTACAGAAATAATAGTAACCTCTGGTTGTGGCTATATCGCTATGACCCATTTGTTCCTTTATGAGACTTTCATCATTTATTTCATTCAGCAACGATGTCGCATAATATCTTCTCATTTTATGTGAGGACTTCTTCACAATTCCCAATTTGTCACATATACGATACAATCTTTTATTAAGATAGCCACCTCTCTGACGAACCGTTCCATTTTGTGTCATAAGAAGATATTCGCCATTGGGGTTTATTTCTCTTGCTTTCTGAGCCAAATCGTATGCAAATTCAGATATTACTATCTTTCTTACCCCTGCTTCTGTTTTTGTGTTATCTTTTACTTTATACGAATGTTCTTTGCTTCGGGTTTCCGTTTTTGACACATTCATATAATAGTATACTTCTCCATCTTCAATTATCTTTAGAAAATCACTGTACTCTAGAGATGATAATTCCCCAATTCTTACACCAGTTTCAAAAGCTATGAGAATCCCAATATTTTGTATATATAAATTTTCTAAGCAGTATCCTCTTATCATTTCATATTCCTTATCACTAAAAATCATTTCTTCTTCTGAATGTTTTTTAGAATTTGCTTTCATTGCTTTCATATGAAAATCTCTGTCCTTAAAAAATTGCGATATACTAAAGACATTTGCATTAATTTCACTTTTAGCATATATATACATTCCTTTTGTTATTGTTCGCAAGCCCTGAAAGGCTTTTATAGTTAGTTTGTATTTTCGAATCATAGTTTTAATAAAAATATATAATTCGGCTTCAGTGATTTCCTCAATTTTTTCATACGCCATATTAAACTCATCATCATAATAAAATTTGTTAAATATATTAGTATATCTAATTTCAGTTGCCTCAGACCATCCTGCAACATCTATATTTTCCTTTATATATAAGGCAAATACCTTTTCAAAAGTAGGACTACTATCTTTATTAAAATTAAACTCAAATATAGCTTCCTTTATTTCATCCATTGTCTTTTTACTTATGTGTGTGCGGTTAGGTTTTGTTGGTAAATATGTATGATACCGCCCATCACTCTGCAATGAAATTTTATAAGGATGTTCCCTCATATACTTCTCAAGTAATTTTCTCTTTCTAAACATCTTGTTTCTCTCCATCTCAGGCATTTTTGCCAATTCCATCATTGTTTCGTTATCCATCGTTAAACGACCTCCTATAAAAAATTTTTATAAGAAGTCCCAAGAAGCTTACGTCTAGCCTCATGATGTACATATCTATCTCAAAAATATTTATTTCTGTGTGATGTTAACTCTTTCTCAAACCATGTTCAAATCGCTTAATACATAGATTTTTAGCTAAAATTGTATAAGTAAAGAAAGTAGTAATTAGACAATATGTAATGACCTCCACATTGTAGGTTCGTGGATTTACCTGTATA
>OJMO01002122.1_pt1 | contig 11300 bp, 16 predicted proteins | sample 1597241 | NCBI WGS metagenome assembly OJMO01 (sample SAMEA2452129, study PRJEB22498) | human gut metagenome | biome: human feces; feature: human gut; material: feces | place: Australia | collected 2012 | reverse complement strand
AGATTTAAAATTTCTCTTTCTAGGCTTGTGACAATCGTATTTCCTGAACTTCCAGATGTCGTATCTTCAATCTCTTCATCTTCTATGTTAGCTATGCTTTCAGAGTTAAAAAACTTTCTGAAGGAAAGCATTATACTGTTGCAATGAGCCATGTTGCCAAGAAATTAGTAAGGGTTATTTACTATCTTTTACAGAACAATATTTATAAAAAATACTTGACTTTCATATATTTAGTCTCGTACAACTTAAAAGTTGTTTAGAAACTATTTTTATAATGTGATTAGAAGAGGTTTAATGTAAATATTAAATTGAAATACCCCGCCGAAAAACAGCGGGGTGAGACTACTAATAAAGAGTCACTTGTAAGGATGTTTGTGCTTTATTTTCCGAGTAACAATTTGATGTTCGATGTTAGATAACATCGCTTGAATGTTGTTTCGGTCATTTACAAGCTCATCCAAATCATTGTTAGCGGAATATCTGTGATTGGCTAAATAGCCGATGGTAATTTGATGATTGATATTTGCTAATATCCCTCTAATTGTGTTCCGAACCCTCTCAAGCTCTTCTGTAGTCATGGTTGTGGTATCGACTTCAATACCTAAAAAAAACTGCATGGTGTTTACCTCCTAGTTGTATAATAATACAATTGTAACATTTATTTATATAAAATGCAAATTCTACATAAAGTAAGACTTGTGATTAAAATATTTTAGCTATAATCAAAGAAAAGAGCATATGTCAAAAAAATAATAAAATTGTTTAAACTTTTATTATCTTATGATAAAATAATGAAATCGAGAATTGGATTATTTGCTGAAGAATATGATAAAAGTATTTAGAATAAAAAATAAAGTTTTATACAAGGAGGAATTATGAAATTAACAATAATACGTCATGCGGAAAGTGTTTATAATGAAAAAGGTCTATTTCAAGGTCAAGTGGATTGTGAATTAAGTAAAAGAGGTATAGAGCAAACTAAACAAAAATCAAAAGGATTTCCCACCGATTTTGACATTTGCTTTTGTTCTACTTTAAAAAGAACAAAACAAACTGCTGAAATATTAGTTCCATATTTAAATATAATTTATGATAAACGACTAATAGAAAGAGGAATGGGAGAATGGGAAAATACACCTGTAAATGACGAAAAACGATTTTTATTAAATAACAATGAAGTTCCATCAAGTATAGAAACTCTTAAAGAATTAGATAAACGTGTTTTAGAGTTTTTAGATATGGTAAGGAAACAATACAATAAACAAAATATTCTTGTTATTACTCATGGTGGAATAATTCATTCAATACATAGAGTATTAGGATTAAAAACAAAAGATATAAGTAATTTAGAGATGATAACAATTGAAATTTAATTAAATTAAAACAAATATATACTAGTAAATACAATTTAAATATGATATAAATTATAAAAATAAGAAAATAAAAATTAACTTTAAAAAGTAAAGTATATATGGAGGTATATAATGAGTTTTAAAGATAAAGTAATATTAATAACAGGATCAACATCTGGTATTGGACAAGGGATAGCTAAAAAATTACTTGAAGAAGGTGCGAAAGTTATTGTAAATTATGCTCATAATGAAGAAAATGCAGATGAAACAAGAAAATTATTTCGGGAATTATAGAGAAAATACGTTATTTATAAAAGCTGATGTATCAGATGAAAAAGCAGTAATTGATATGTATAAAAATATAGAAGAAAAATTTGGAAGATTAGATGGAGTAGTAAATAATGCTGTTTATGATAATATTTTTTCAATAGAAGATTTAACACCAGAAGAATTTAGAAAAGAGTTAGATGTAAATGTGGTTGCAAGATGGATGTGCATAAAATATGCTATTCCATTATTGAAAAAATCTACTATGCCAAGGGTAGTTAATATTGCATCAAGATTAGCTACTAAGCCAATGGAAGATTCTATTGCTTATTGTACAAGTGAAGCGGCTACTGTAATGTTAACTAAATGCTGTGCTCTAGAATTAACAAGTAAGTATAATATTAAAGTTAATACTGTAAGTCCATCAATGACATTAACGCCACTTACTAAAAAGAGTTATACAGAAGAAGAGATTAAACAAACAGCAAAGAAGAACCCTAGTAAGAGATTAGGAGAAGTTGAAGATACAGTAAATGCGGTATTATTTTTATTAAGTGAAAAAGCAGATTATATTAATGGCGAAAACTTAAATGTTAATGGAGGAATACTTTTAGTATAGGAGGAAGTTATAATGGAAAAATCAATAATAGTAATAACTGGTGGAACTAGTGGATTAGGTTTAGAATTAGTAAAACAATCAATTAAAAAAGGATTTTTTGTATGTAATATTTCTAGGAATAAAGAAAAAATGAATGAATTAGGTAAACTATTTACATCAAATTACAAGGGATTTGTTGGTGATATATCAAATGAGGACTTTGTTGTAAATACCGTAAAAGAGATATCAACTATTCGGAAATATAGAAATATTAATTAATAATGCAGGAGCACCATCTTTTAAATTACCAACACAATATATCAAAAGTGATATAGATGAATGTTTTAAAGGGTTAGAAGGAATGATTTTATTTTCAACACAGTGTTTAAAAGTAAAGAATGAAGCGGATTTAAAAATAGTAAATATAATGTCTTCAGCAGCTTTAAGAGGTAATAAGCAAGAAGCAGTATATTGTGCTACAAAATGGGGAGAAAGAGGTTATACAGAAAGTTTAAAAGTAGCCTACAAAGGTACTAGTGTAAAAGTAATTGGAGTTTATCCAGGAGGAATTAATACAAATTTTTATAAAAATAGCAGGGATTATGTATCAGAAGAAAAACAAAGTTCTTTCATGAATCCTAGTGATGTAGCAAAAACAATATTAGACAATGTGTTAAATGAGACAAATTTAACTGTTGCAGATATAATAATTGAGAGAAACTAATAAGTATTAAAAAATATTTTATACAAAATGAGTAGTTCGTAAAGGACTACTCATAATCTTCTTAAATAGAAATGCTAAAATTACATTACTTAAATTTGTTATGTTGTATTATAATATTGTAGAAATATATAATTAATTATGATAAACTAGAATTAATCTTTAAAAAAAGGAGAGATATATTATGAAAGAAAAATATTTTAAAGATTTAGGATTAGATGATGATAATGGAAAAATGAAGAAATTAGAAAATGAGTATAATTTAGATGAATTGTTTAATGATAAGAAGGAAAGTGTAGAAAATAAAAAAGATGATTCTAAAGAAAATTAATATAGAGTAGTAGGTGATAGAATGAAAGTTCCAGTAGAAAAAAATAAAGAATATATAGTAGACATTATTGACCAAGGATTTGAAGGAGAAGGAATCGCCAAAATAGATAATTTTACTATTTTTATAGAAGGAGCTATAAAAGGTGAAAAGTGTAAAATTTTGATTGTAAAGGTAAATACTTCACATGCATTTGGAAAATTAATAGAAATATTAGACAAGTCAAAATATAGAGTAGAGACAGACTGTGGTACATATAAAAGATGTGGTGGTTGCAATTTAAGACATATTGATTATGAAGAAACTTTAAATATAAAACAAAATACAGTCCAAAACTTAGTAAGCAAAACATTAAATAATAAAATAAATGTTAATATGACAATTGGAATGGGAAATCCATATAATTACAGAAATAAAGCACAATATCCAGTAGGATTAGATAAAAATAATGAGCCTGTTATGGGAGTGTATGCAAAAAGAACTCATGAAATCATTCCTATGAGAAATTGTATGATACAAAATCCATTATCAGAGCAAATAGCGAATTTCGTTTTTCATTTCTTTATACAAAATAATATTCCTATATATAATGAGAAAAATGGAAAAGGTTTGCTTAGACATATAGTAATAAAAGTAGGAATTAGAACACATGAAATTATGTGTATTTTAGTGCTTAATGGAAAAGAGTTAAAAAAGGAAAAGGAATTAGTAAAATTACTTATTAAAGAATTTCCAGAAGTAAAAACAGTTGTAAAAAATATTAATGTAAAAAATACAAATGTTATTTTAGGGAATGAAAATGAAGTGATATATGGAGATGGATATATTTATGATAAATTAGGTGATTATACATTTAAGATTTCTCCAATGTCTTTTTACCAAATTAATCCTGTTCAGACAGAAGTATTGTATAATACAGCTATTGAAATGGCAAATCTTTCTAAGACGGAGACTTTATTTGATTTATACTGTGGAATTGGTACAATTGGAATATTTGCTTCTCCATATGTTAAAAAAGTTTATGGTATAGAAATTGTTAAGCAAGCAATAGAAGATGCAAAAGAAAATGCAAGTATAAATGATATTAGAAATATAGAATTTTTTGCAGGAGATGTAGAAAAGATTTTTGAAGATGTTTTAAAGAAAAATAGTGATAAACCAGATGTTATTTTTGTAGATCCTCCAAGAAAAGGATTGGATAAACATACAATAGAGAATATTTTAAATGTAGAGCCTAAAAAGATTATTTATATTAGTTGCAATCCAGCAAGTTTAGTTAGAGATTTGAAATTGTTGGAGGAAAAGTATGATGTAAGAGAGATTCAGCCTGTTGATATGTTTCCGTTTACGAGCCATGTGGAGTGCGTAGCAGTGCTACAATTAAGAAAAAACATGTAATACTTGATTTTGATATGGTTTCAGAAATTATAACTTTTGAAGAAAAAGGCAGATTTAGGAAAGAAAAACATCAAAATTTGGGTGTGAAAGTTAAAGTAGTTAGTTAAGTGGTAAGTGGAAACACATAAATTGATTTTTAGAAAATGGAACAAAGTATTTGAAATACTGGAAAACTTGGACTTGTATCTATGGTAAGCATAACATATATAAGTTGTGTTGATTAGTAGATATGAAACAAAGTTAGATGTTTCAACTATTAGAAAGAATTTATTAAAATGAGTTATAGAGAATCTTTATTAAATGGGTGTCAGTAGATATGTGCTGATGTTTATTTTGTATGGGACGAAAATTTAATGAAATCCGGCTTATAAAAATTCGTAGGACGAAAAAACGAGAAAATTCGTCCTATACATTTGCAATCCAATTTTAATCTCCAATAAAAATAATATCAAGAGTAAATAAACTCACTATCGTTCGCTCTTGACATTATTTCTATTGGAGATTTTGTGGCACTTAAGCAAATGTAAGGATAAATATGTTTTGCAAATATTGGCAAAACACTATGAAAAATTGTTAATTTGTGATATAAATAAAGTGAATTATTCAGATATAGTAAAGATTGGAGAAGAAGCAATGGATAATGCTTTAAGACCATCAGTAGGAGAAGACAAAAATGTTATTCCAGCTAGAGGACCTAGTAAATTTGAAAAGGTTATATTTATACTTTTAAAACAACTGGAACAATAGAAAATTTTGATGGAATTGAACAAATATATAAAGATAATAATTTGATATATGAACTTCATTGTTCAGGAGGAATTATTGAATAAAAATATGAAATAGGAGGAAAACACTTATATGAAAATTATAAAGTTAGAACAAGCAGAAGAACATAGCAATAGTGATAAATGTAAAACATTAGAGTATAGTTTTAATGATAAAGATATAGACTGTGCAACAGCTACCATAACTGGAAGGTATCCAGACACAGGTTATTGTATGAATGAAGAATGCAAAGAATTAATATATGTAATTGATGGAAAGGAAATGCTAAATAAAGAAAAGGAAACTATTGAATTTAAAAAAGGAGATGCAATTTTAATTGATAAAGGAGAAAAATATTATTGGAATGCACAATGTACAATAGTTATGCCATGTACACCAGCTTGGTATCCAGAGCAACATAAATTAATAGATAATTGAAAGTTAGGAGAAAAAAGAAAATGGAAAATATAAAATATAAAATAGGACATTTAAGGGATAAAAAAGATTTAGAAATTCTTGCTACAGAATATGCTAAATTATATAATAATTCAGTTTTACAAGAAAAATGGACGCCAGAGTTAGCAAAAAAATTATTTGAATATTTTTATGATTTGAATCCTAAATTATTCTGTGTTGCCTATTGTGAAGAAAGACCAGTAGGTGCAATTATGTCAGTAATAAAACCATGGTGGGATGGAATGCATTTAGAAGATACAGAAATCTTTGTAGCTAAAGATTATCAAAAGCAAGGAATTGGTACAGATTTATATAAATATCATTATAAGATTGCTACAGAAGAATTTGGTGCAACTGTAATGGAAGCACATACTTATGCAGATGAAAATGGCTATCCATTAAATTGGTATAGAAAGTTAGGATTTGAAGTTGTTGATGATTGGAAAGTCATTAACGGAAATATAAAAGAAATATTAGAAAGGATGAATAAAAATGGAAGAAACATTTAAATTTTTAAAAGAAAATACAAAAGTTAATTTTGTAAGTACAATAAATGGAGATAAACCAAGTTGCAGACCATTTGGAGATCCTATCTTATTTGATGATAAAATATATGTAATTACAAATAAACAAAAAAATGTATCTAAGCAGATTGCTAAAAATAACAATGTTTGTATTGTCGCTTATGATAATGAGAATTGGATTAGAATTAATTGTCAATTGATTGATGATAGTAATAATGTTGAAGCAAAGAAAGCAGTTATCAATGAATTTGACTGGGCTATTGAAGCAGGATATACATTAGACAATCCAGATTTTCAAGTTTTATATATTGCTAATGCTGATTCAACAATTTATAATGAAGATGGCGAAATAATAGCTAACTATAAATTTTAATATAAGTGGAGGAAAAGCAAATGGAAAATTATTTTATAATACATGGAAGTTTTGGAAGTCCATTTGGAAATTGGTTTAGTTGGCTACAAGATTTTATAGCATCAGATGGAAAACAAGTATATGTGCCACAATTTCCAATAGGGGTTGGTTATCAAAATTATGAAAATTGGAGCAAATTACTAAAATACTATTTAGATTTAGGATTAATCAATGAAAATACAACTATAATAGCACATAGTATTGCACCAGTATTCATATCAAAGTTTTTAACTGAAAATAAAATAAAAGTTAAAAAGCTAATTTTTGTATGTGGATTTAATAACTATTTAGGAATAAATGAAGAATACGATACAGTAAATATAACAATGTATTTTGATAATTTAGAAGATGTAAAACAATATGCGGATGAAATTATTTGTTTCTATTCAGATAATGATCCATATGTAGAATATGAAATTGAAAAAGAATTTGCAGATACAATTGCTACAGAACAAGTTTTAATACCAAATGCGGGACATATCAATAGTGAAAGTGGATATGATACATTTGAAGATATAGTAAGTTATTTATAGTTTAATATAGTAAAGCCTTCTTTTGATAGAAGGCTTTTAGAGCATCTTTATAAAAGATGAAACAAACTCTACACTTTATAAGTGTGCAACAATTAAATGTAAAACTATTATAATGTAATTTGTTTTCATTATCAATAAAATTTTACAAATTTTGCTAAAAAGATTGAATCTTATTAAAAAACATGATACAATACAAATGTTCGCAAGTACAACTAAAAATGATAGGAGGATGTCATGAAATATTTTATAGCAGATACACACTTTAACAATGAAAATATAATTAGATATTGCAATAGACCATTTGAAAATTCAAATGAAATGAACGAATATATAATAAACAAATGGAATTCAGTTGTTACTGAAAATGATGTTGTCTATCATTTAGGAGATGTTGGATTTGGGAGTACAGAAGAATTAAAGCAATTAGTCGGAAAATTAAATGGTACAAAGATATTAATAAGAGGAAATCATGATTATAAAAGAGGATTAAACAGTTGGAAAGAAGTTGGATTTAATGAAGTATATAAAAAGAAATTAGTTTTGAGTAATCTAATTTTAACACATGAACCAATTGAAGTAGGAGAAAATTATATTAATGTTTTTGGACATATACATGATAAACCATTAGATGAAAAATTTAATAAAAGTAATCATATATGTGTATCTTGTGATGTAATTAAGTATACACCAATAAGTATAGAAAAGATTGTTTAATAAGATGGGAGATGAATACATATGAATAAATTGCAAGTGTTAGAATATGAAATAAATACAAAAGTTATAAATGAACAAGATTATGTCTCTTTAACAGATATAGCTAAAAAAGTTAATGAAGATGAACCAAGATTTGTAATTCAAAACTGGATGAGGAATAAAGATACAATTGATTATCTAGGATTATGGGAGAAAATATATAATCCAAATTTTAACCGTGTGGGATTCGAGGCGGTTAAAAATGAAGCAGGGAGAAACAGATTCACAATGTCTCCATCAAAATGGATAAAATCTATTAATGCAATTGGAATAATTTCTAAATCTGGAAAATATGAAGGAGGAACCTATGCACATTTTGATATCGCAATGGAATTTGCTAGTTGGATAAGTCCGGAATTTAAACTATACATAGTAACAGAATTTAAAAGATTGAAAGAAAAAGAACAAAGAGGACTGGGCTGGAATTTAAAGAGAACTTTATCAAAAATAAACTATAATATTCATACAGATGCGATAAAAAATAATTTAATACCAGAAGAAGTGACTCAAAGACAGATTAATATGATTTATGCAGATGAAGCGGATATTATTAATGTTGCATTGTTTGGAATGACAGCAAGAGAATGGAGAGAACAAAATACTAATAAACAAGGAAATATTAGAGACTATGCTAATGTTGCAGAATTAGTATGTTTAGTTAACCTAGAAAATCTAAATTCGGTATACATAAATGAAGGAATAGAACAAGGAGATAGATTAGTAAAGCTAAATAATATAGCAATATACCAAATGACTTTATTAACAGAAGATAATAGAATAAAGAAATTAGAAAATATTACAAAAAAACAAAAATTATATTTAGAAAGTTAAAATACAAGAACAGGAGAAGCATATGATAGTAAAAGATATAATAATAAATAATTATAAGTCTATAGGAAATGAAAGAAATAAACTAGAAGTAGATGAGCATGTAACAGCCTTAATTGGAAAAAATGAATCAGGAAAAAGTAATATTTTAGAAGCAATAGGAGAACAACAAATAGTAAACAAATTAAATCCACAAATATTTAACAATAAGAACAGAATAAACAACGAAGAAATATCAATTGAATTTGTTTTACAATTTACCGAAGAAGAGAGAAAAAAATTAAATTTAAAAAGCAATGATGACACAATTATTCATATGTCTCGAGATAATTTAAGAGAAATAAAAGGAAGCTTAAAAGATCTTATAGAAAATGATACAAATTTAAATGATGAATTGCAATTTATAGAAGATGTAATAAAAAATAACGATATGAAACTAGATAGTTCTAATACTATTACATACAAAAAATATATAGAAGAACTAAAGAGAATGTCTATTAATTTAAATATTGACTACAATACTCATATAAGTAATCTGCTTAATGTTGCAAAAAATAAAATCTTTGATGGAAAAGAAGAATATATGCAAAATCTTACAAATATAAATAAACAAATATCTATGTATTTTGAAATGTTGCCAATAATATATTGGAGAAAGCAGGATAGATTTTTAAAATCTACATATACATTAACAGAGATAAAAGAAATTATAAAAAATAAAAATGAATTATTTTATAACTTAATGAAAGCTGCTAAAATTAAAGATGAAGAAATAATAGGAGCTTTTGAAAATCCAAGTAAGCCTGAAAGAAAGATGATTAGAGAGAAGATTGAAAAAAATATAAAACAATATATAGAAGAACCTTTTAATAAATTTTACAAGCAAGACGAGATAAATATGATTTTTGAGATGGATAGCAATATTGTAAATATTTATATTAGAAGTGCTGACAAAATAATGTCTTTTTCAGAAAGAAGTAATGGACTTAGATGGTATATAGGTCTTTTTATAGATATATTAGCACAAAAAAATAACAGAGAAAATCCAATTTTATTTTTATTAGATGAACCAGGAGTATATTTACATGTTAATGCACAGAAAAAAGTATTAGATCTATTTCAGGATTTGACTAAAACAAAAAACCAAGTAATATATACGACTCATTCTCCATATATGATTAATGAAGATGAAATATTAAAAATAAGAGCAATTCAAAAAAATGATAAAGAGATAACTGAAATATATAATAATGTATATGATCAAAATTTATCTAAAGTTTCTAAAATGGATACTTTATCTCCAATAATACAAGTAATTGGTGCAGATATGAAGTTTTCAATAGGAAATATGGATAAAAAAAGAAATATTATAACAGAAGGAATAACAGATTATATGTACATATCAGCTATTATGATATACTTAAATGTAAAAGATAAACCATATATAATTCCATCAGCAGGTGTTGCAAACATCAATAGAATAGCGTCAATATTATTGGGTTGGGGATGTGAATTTAAAATTATAGTTGATTATGATAATGCTGGAAATAAAGAATACAAACAATTAAACAAAAAATTGTGTTTAGAATTGAATAAAGATGTTTTCTATGTGAATCTTGAGAATTTTAAAGAAAGGATTGAAGAAGAAAACTGGAAGACAATAGAATCATTAATAGATGAAAAAGATTTTGAAAAATTAGAAAATAAATTAGATGGTACAGACGAAATGAAAAAATTAGTCGCAAAAGAGTTTTATGATAAAGTAAGAGAAAATAATATTGAGTTGGAAGAAAAAACTATAAATAACTTTAAAGCATTATTGAGAGCTTTAGAAATTTTATAAATTTCTAAAGGCAGGAAAGCGAGTGTGTACACATCGCCTATACACATTAAAGGGCAAGCCTTCAAGAGTTAATAAAAGAACAAAAATTTTAAACAGATCTGATGTAAAAATTCACCGAGTGAACTGGATCAAACCCGCTATTCTTCGTTAAAATTAAAAATGGTGAACTAAAAATTTGAAAAAATTCACTAAGTGTACTTGAATTTTGCTAAAAAAAACAGCATAATCTTTATAAAAAAAGTGTAAAAAATGTGTCTAAATACTTGACCTAAATCCATAAAAATAAATTTTAAAAAATTTTATGCAAGTACACTTAGTGTACTTACTTAGAAATCAATACTTTATAAAGTTTAATAGAAAAAAGGGAAAAAAACGGGAATTGAACTTTATAGAACACCATAATATAATCGTATTATCAAAAAATGTAAAACATTCAAGTCAGTCGAAGCTAGCCGGCTGGCTTTTTCTGTGTATGACGGGCATGTCATAAATCTAGGGTGAAAGTCCCAAGAGGCGTATTTG
>OJMO01002121.1_pt1 | contig 11301 bp, 8 predicted proteins | sample 1597241 | NCBI WGS metagenome assembly OJMO01 (sample SAMEA2452129, study PRJEB22498) | human gut metagenome | biome: human feces; feature: human gut; material: feces | place: Australia | collected 2012 | reverse complement strand
GTTATTCCGCCAGAATCCTGTTAATATTTAACTTAATTTCATCCCAGCGTTCCTGTGGTATCGTTGTTCCGATTACCTGAATAACATTTCCCGAGAGAATAGAACCTATTTTTGCACATTTATCCAACGAATATCCGCAAGTCAATCCGTATAAGAATCCGGAAGCAAAATAATCACCGGCACCGGTAGTATCTACCACTTTTTGAACCGAAATGGCCGAAACCTTTATTTCTTCTGTCCCTTTGCGGATATAAGAACCCTTTGCCCCGACTTTTACGATAGCAATACTGCATTTCTTGGCAATCACTCTCAAAGCTTCCTCCGGCTCCTTGCCGGTAAAGGCTTTCGCTTCCTCTTCGTTTGCAAAGACAATGTCGACATATTTGTTTATTAACAAGGTGAAGAATTCCAGATCATTAGCCACAATGTTATAACTAGCCATATCGAGACAAATCTGCAAACCGGCTTCTTTAGCCAGTTCAATGGCGTGAAGAATCATTTCGTGGTCCTGAACAAGATAGCCTTCTATAAATAGGTACGCGTAACCTTTAAACATATCCAAGGTCAGTTCCTCTGCTCTCAAAGAAGCCGCTGCTCCCAGATAGGTTCCGAAAGTGCGCTCTCCATCCGGTGAAATAAAAGTGGATGCCACACCGGAAGGCAGTCGATCCGAGGTCAATAATTTGTCTTCAATCTTATTTTTCTGCAGATTTTCACGAAAAAATTCTCCATAATTATCATTTCCCACTTTTCCGATAAACCCTGTTCCAGCACCCAAACAAGCCAGTCCGAGGATGGCATTTCCTGCCGATCCGCCTGTTGCCAAGTGAGTTTTCATCTGTGAAAATTTTGTGTTAATCTGCTGTAACTTAGCGTCATCGATGAGCTGCATGCTTCCTTTGGGTAAACCCATTTCATCCAAAAGAGTATCATCCTTCAGGGTTGCGAGTACGTCTACCAGGGCGTTGCCCAATCCTATTATTTTGTCCATTCCTAATATTTTTTTTGCAAAGATATTGCATATTTCAAAAAAACCTAGTACTTTTGCATCGCAATTGAGAAAAACATTCTTCCTTAGCTCAGTCGGTTAGAGCATCTGACTGTTAATCAGAGGGTCCTTGGTTCAAGTCCAAGAGGAAGAGCAAAAAAGAAGCCACCTAGAAGGGTGGCTTTTCTATTTATTCACCTTTCTTATCATCCAAAGGACTAATAATATATCTTGTGGGATTTGGCTCAGAACAACCATATCTCTAAAAGTAGGTACATCATATCGGTACAAAAAGGAATTAAATAGTGATTAACCGGTGTGGTATTGAATCACAACAGAATCGAATAAATTCTCTTATTGGATATTTATTTTCCATTTTTCCATGTCCCCCTTCATCTTTTCTCTGTCTCTCCGATAAACAAGGAATTTGCGGGTGAAGGGTAACAACTTCACCATCTCTTCTCCTGTAGCGATTAGTTTCAAAAATTGTTTCAAGGCTTGAAACAATCCGTTTCACACCGAGAAACATCTAGTTTCAAATAGGGTTGAAACTAATTACAAAATAGCTTTACTAATCTTGCTCAATGGTGGAATCTGAAAGTAGCAATTTGACTTGATTCACGATGAAGAGAAGGTGAAGGGGCGGCTATTCACCTGCAAACTCCTTGTTTATCGGCAATACAGAAGAAAAGTGAAGGAGCTGGAAGAATTGAACATGTTATAGAAAAGAGCATCGAATTGTTCAAAACCCATATGGAATGAGTCGAATCGTCTATTCATAGGAAATGATTTTAATTGGGCATTTCTATTTATCCGTTTGCCTATCCAGATTCGTTCCACTTGCTATTTTTATTTCGTTCCATTATAGTGGAACGAAGTAAAAGTAGCTAATTGAGATAATCTGACTAGGCAATAAAGATAATTTGTTTGGGCAATTAAAAAAGTCTTATTGGCACACCTAACGGAGATACGGTGGCGAGGCATGCATTCGTTTAGCTCAAAACTGTGCAGGAACGAACTTTTTTGGTATAGGCTGCCCTGAAGCACATTACCCAAACTTTTAAACTGTTCCCCGATTTTTCAGACTAATCTAAAATTTATCCCCGCTGATTTGCTACTACTCCAAAGACAGCGGTTCAGTTTGAAAACGGCGGCTTAGTCTGAATATTGGGGATTTGGGGATCAGTTTGAGAACAAAGACGAAAGAATAAGGGGAACCTCCCGGATAAATCCATTAGTCCCCCTCTGATACTGGTCGTACCTCATCGTTTCTTGATAAAGGCAAGTAGTTACACATAAATGTAATGTTTTCGACCTTTTAGCCGTCAGACACCACTCTGTCCCATTTGACTTGCCTTTAAAGTTTAAATAACATTAAATCTTGGCGAAAAATAGCAAACCACAACCAACTGGCTGCTATAGATTCGCCGTGACACTTCATTTGTTTAATGAAAAAATAGACGAGGCAGTCCTACCGTTTGGATATAAACCACCTCGTCTTGGGGTCTTAGCCGAACCTGTTTATTTCTCTATCTTCATTCATTTCAAATCGGTTTAAATACATAAAAGAAGGAAAGAATACCATAAGAGATGTCCAGCCGGATGATTTCTTGATTGTATGGCGATGCAGCCAAGAAGGGTATTCTCAAGCAAATCACACGATTGCTTTGAGGAGAAAGCGGGCATATCTTTTTTGTTCTTTCCATTTATAACAAATGATGGTTTGCGCCCTTTTACAAACCCTGTATATACAAAAAAAGCGGTAGGGCATTTGCCTATCCGCAAGCGAGGGAGTCGAAGCCCTATGTGCACAAACAGGAAACACCCCCCGCATATCGCAAGGAGCATTTTACTGTTTCATGTGCGTATTTGAATTTTCGACTTTTCGCTTGCACAGAAATCTGCTAAACGCTTTTTTTCTTCAAAAACATAAAAACATGTCGATCTACGACAGTGCAAATATAAGAAATTATTAATTCATTCGGTTCTCAATCTCGTTTTTTTTATAAAAAGTCATCTTTGAGAAGCCCTTTATACATTCTTGAAACAAATTTAAGCCGTTGCCAACGTCAATATACTAATCCGTATTCCTTCCACATTCACTAGGCAGGAAGCACATGCCAGAGTAGTAGAACCAGTGGTCAACACATCATCAACTATCAGTATGTGTTTCCCTGCAAGTGTTTCGGGATGCTGAAGCTCGAAGATACCTTCCACATTATCCCGACGTTCAAACACAGATTTACGCGTTTGCGTTTCCGTATTTTTCTTACGTAATATTGATTCTGTATCGATGGGGATTCCTGTTACAGCAGCAATACCACGGGCAATCCACTCACTCTGATTATAACCACGGATTTGCTGTTTTTTCTTATGAAGCGGTATGGGGATTATCACATCAATTCCCTGAAAAAAATTGGAAGACAAAAGTTCGGCAGCCATATACCGCCCCATAATTGCACCTATTTCCTTTTGTCCACCATATTTCAACCGATGAAGAATCAACCGGAAGTCGCTTCCTTTCTCATAAAAGAAAAAAGAAGTAGCCCGTTCCAAAGGGATTTGTCCCCAGAAGAGCCGTTCTACCGGATTATCTTTTCGAAGATGATAATTAGTACGGGGTAGATTGATATTACATACTGTACAGATACATTCTTCACCCTTTGCTAACGGCCGGCCGCAAACAACGCAGCAATGGGGAAATAGCAAAGATAAGAAAGAACTAAGCCAGTCTTTGATAAGAAGTGTGTGTTTCATAATAATAGCAATTTGAAGTTACAATAGCACCTACATATTCAATGGAGGGACTTCTGCTAGGAGCTTCTGAAAGAAAGGATGAAGATTCCCGTTCGTTGCGATAATATGATGTCCTTCTATGAAATGATCCTCACCATAAAAGTCAGTCACCTTTCCTCCCGCCTCCTGAACAATCAGTGCCGCTGCAGAATAATCCCATTTTCCGAGAAATGCTTCCATCCATGCATCAAAACGTCCAATAGCCACATAGCAGATTGCGGCAGCAGCCGAGCCATTCATTCGAATACCACCCACTACTCCATAAAGCTGATCGATGAGATGAAGAGCAGTCTGTTTATATTGCAGATGATTATAAGGTAATTCTGTAATGACAAATGCATCTTTGATGTCCTCAACGTTCGACACATGAATTTCTTCACCATTCATAAACGCTTTTCCGCCTTTCCAGGCATAAAAACATTCATCCCGGCAAACCTCATAAACGACGCCTAAAAGAAGTTCGGTACGGCTACGTAAAGCGATGGACACACAATAAGGAGCCTCATCATGAATATAATTCGTGGTTCCATCCAAGGGGTCAATCACCCAACAGTAGGGTTCATCCTGATAAGTGGCAGAGCCTTCTTCTGTAATGAATCCCGCTTCAGGCAATAAAGCAGTAAGGGCTTTCACCACTCGCACTTCAGATTCTTTATCCACATAAGACACATAATCGTGTGCATGTTTTTCCACCACACGCTCACGACGGAAGTTCTTTCGTTCTTCTTTCAAAAAACATCCAACTTCGGTAGCAATCCGGCATACATCAGTTGTAAGCTGCTTCAAATCTAACATTTATTATTCAAATTAAAAAGTGCTTCGAAGTTATAGCTTTTCCGGCAAAAAGCATAAAGGAAAATAATATTTTCGTGTTTGATACGCAAATTAATGAGATAACATCAAAACTATTATAACCAATATTTAAAGAAACATCTAAAAACAAGGCCGGCTCATTTTCTTTTATGAGCCGACCTTTCTTTACTTTTACATCAAAATATAAATGTATTGTTCTTTATTCCTTAATTTATAATAACCTTACTTTTGAACCACAATTTTCAACTTACAGGTACGTCCGTAAAGTAATGCCACACCGTCATAGGTGAGTCCGGTTATGCCAGCTCCCGAGTAGGCTGGCCCCTGGCTTCCTACCACTCCTGTAGGAGTAGCTATTTTACATCCTCCGGCAACTAACGCATCGGTATCATTTGCGGCTTCAATGACATGAATGACACCATATTTGCCCGCCGCAGTAACAAAGGCAATATAAGAACCGTCTTTTATCTGCAAACTACAAGGATCATTCGGATATCCATCAGACGCATTGACTCTTTGCATTAACATATCGGCACCTCCTTTAGCTATACTTTCCAATACATTCAACGCCTCAAAAGTCTTGACGTCCGAAGCCGCGTTCGCCATCATCACATCAATACCAAGATCAGTAACCTTATCATCAGGTATAAGAGTAAACAACGTTTTGTTGGTAGCAACACCTGCCGGTTTGATCCAGTCATTCACATCATAAGCTCTCCCTATCGGCCCTCCACTAATTCTTGATGCACTGACAAAGGAGAAACCTCTGTTTTTAACGGCAACAAAGCTTGGATTTCTCCATATATTAATGAAAGCAAAGTCTACGCCGTTTGCCTTTGAGCCATATCCTTTAATTTCCTTCAGGCTTAATACATGCTTTTGCACACCTTGTACCATTATTCCCTCTATGGAGAAAATATAAGGTTGATCCGGTTCTGTTGAATGTTCCCATTCAGGCGCCATTTCAATATCGTTGAAAACAAGCGCAACATTATTGTCAACACCCTCAAGACCTTCGATATTGATAATCTTTTCCTCTTTCAACCCCTCTATATCTTCTACCACAATCTTGATTCCATTGGTCTCTTTATTGTCTACGACAGTTTTCAGGATAAATTCCATTTCCAACGGATTGCCTGATACCGGAATAGTCGTATATTCCTTCAGGTCACCCAGTACTTTATTACACAATGTATGTTTTATAGACTTAATGCCCACAGCAGAACGAATCACTACAGACAGAGAAACCTCTTCATCGGGTACTAAAACAGAGAAATCTGATGGTTCGGTGAATATCTGGGATGGAAGTTTGGTTATCTTTTTAATAGGTATTACCTTTTGTGCCGTTTTTGTCAAAACGTCCGTTGATGTTACCAGTATTCCGGCTGCTTCACGCGTATTGACCTTGACATTCAAGTCAAATTCAAGTGTCATATCAGTTTGCAGAGTATCTATCTTTAAACGTTGGCGTTCAGTCGCGTTTATCTCTTCATATTCTCCATTTTCATCCATCTTCAACAAGGTAGCATATATGCTATGTATACCCACAGCAGAAAAACTTTTAGCAGATACAGTCACCGTCGAGTTATACTCCACCACATCTATTTCGGAAGGAGAAGTGAGCTCTACAGTAGGTGGCGGATACGCGTTGTCGTCCGAATAATCAGACTCACTATCACTACAATTTGTCAACAACAAACCCCATGGAAGGGCAAGTATCAGGATCATTATATTTTTGATATATTGCTTCATGACCGTTCATTTTTTATTTTAAAGATTCAATTTGTAATTGAAAACAATGTAAATCTCCGCTTACACTTGTTTCGGTTACCCCCCTAAAAGCCCATTTATGTGAAGTCAGGACAAATATACAATACTCGGAGTCTCTATTTCTATTTTCCACTTCTACGAAAGAATAGGTATCAGAAGTTAAGTTAGAAGTAATTGCCGACTCAAGATTAGGCAATAACGCACGTTTAACAGTGCCTACCAGAACCGTCTGTTCGTTTACCTTTTTCTTGAAAACGTCGACAGCCGGAGCTATCAGGTCTTCACTATTTAATGATACAGAACAGAAGAGCATATCTATTCCGTTCACTGCTTCTGTTTTTGTTTCAAGATATCTGCAATCGTTTTTTACTACATATTGTGTCATTTCGGAAATAGTAGAAGGAAAAAGAACCGTACTGCCGATTATCTTTTTCTCTCCGTTACTATAGCTGACAGGTACAAACACCGGCACTTTCTTACTCTCTCTAGCAGTCTCCGTACCCGTATTTATGATTGCAGTTTGCCCATAGACAGCGTTCGTCCTGTCCAACAATGCCACTGAATGAACAGTGTTTCTGATAGATGACGCCACCTCTTTATAACTACAAGAGCTAAATAAATTTTGCTCTGACAAGTGCGCATAAACCAATACGTTAGTTGTTCTGAACCGGTTCCATTCCGGAATTTCTTCTCCCTTGTTATCCTCATCACTACACGAAACGAACAGGCAAGAGATGACACATATAAATAGCAGATATAGATAGTTTGATTTCATATTTCATTCATTTTACAAATTCAACTTCAGCAAACAAAGCCCTGTGGTCAGAAACTTCCGGATTAGATAAAACTTTAAACGACTTCACTTTCCACTTATTCTGTGGAAGTCCGAATATATAATCAATCTTGATTGTCGGCTGATCTGCGGGATAGGTGAATGTATCATCACAGATTCTCTGCCAGTTCTTCATGACTTCACAAATCACATTAGAGTCGGTCCGGGCATTAAAATCTCCCCCCAGCAGTGTCGGGGTATCTCCCGTACCAATCCGTTCATTAATCTGTTCGGCCATTGCACTCCTTATCAGGTCCGTCGAATGATCCAGGTGAGTCGTTCCTATCCTGATTACGTCTGAAGTTCCCGGTTCCTGAATATCTACATATAATAGTGTCCGGGGTTCTTTGGCTCCGTCTATACCTTCAAAAGTTTTGTTATTGATATAAACAAAAGGATATTTTGAAAGGATAGCTACTCCATATTCTCCACCCCCAGTATCCATCGCTTTCCCGAATACGGAAAACAATCCCAACTCCGCAGCCAATTGAGTGGTGAAATCCTGATTTTTATTCCTTTTTGTGTTGTAATCTATCTCTTGCAACATTACAACATCCGGATTGTATTTCCTGATAAATACAGCATACTCCTTCACCGAGTAACCGGTCATTTCCCCGGACATCCGGCAATTATAGCTCATTATTTTAAGAGCCTGTGCATACGTACTTTGATACGCAAAAAAGAAAAGGCATACCCATACAATGGGCTTTAAAAGTGCTTTCATAAATTTGTTTTTGTTATTAGATTAAGTTTACTTATTCAACGGTATATGTATATTCTGATATTTTTTTAAAGCTAACCGGTGTTATGGATTGCATCACCTCCAACACATAGTTCAAATCGTTCCCTTTACAAACGAAGTCGTACGTAAACGAAGCAATCTTTTCGTTTTTAACTGTAATCTCTATATCAAAATGACGCGAGAGTGTTGTAAGCACCTCTTTCAATGATGCATTTCTGAAAATAAGCCGGTTGCTTTTCCAACTCGAAGCATCATCGTGATATCTATCAGTTTTTATTTTTATTACATTACTCCTTTTTTCATAAACTGCAGTTTGTCCGGGAAGCATTTGCTGCATAGGCCTGCGGCTTTGCATATGCCCGATATTTATACTTCCTTCGTCGAGTGTAGTTTTGATTACCTTATCCGAAGCGTATGCTTTTACATTGAAACACGTTCCCGTCACTTGTATTTTCACATTCTCGGCAAGCACCTGAAAAGGGGATTTCTTGTTTTCTGCTATCTCAAAATAAGCCTCTCCTTCCAGCGTAACATTCCTGTTGTATTTTGCAAACTGTTCCGGATAGGTCAATTTAGAATCGGCATTTAACCACACCCGGCTACCATCAGGAAGTAATACGAGTAGCTTCTCCCCCCTTACAGCACAGACCTCCCGATAAACAAGGTTTGCCTCATTATGACTTTGATAGAAATTATATCCCACACCTATCACTAGCAAAACAATTGCACAGGCTACCGTCCACTTAAAGAACAATGGCATCCTTATTCTCCTGTTCTTTCGTTTTTCTTCCCGCATCACGGCTGCCTGAATATTCTTATAAATGCGATATTCATCAAAAGGAGGCAATTCTCTGTCGCCCAATTCGAGCTGTTTGCCTTCTATTATCCTCTGAATGTCGTCATCCATATATTTCCCGATGCCGTCAACTACTTCAAAGTCCAGATTTGTATGTTTCTTTTTTGATTTCATATTTCAATATCTATTAGTAATACACACTGTTACAAAAAAGTATTATACAGACTACGTTAAACCGTGTTAATTCAAAAGAACGTTCCATATCAGCAAAAAGTGATAAAACTACATCATACAATAAAGCAACAATAGGCTAAGCTCTCCCACTGTCGCGCGAATCTGCTTCAAAGATTGGCTATATTGAAATTTAATTGTATTGATCGAAAGATTAAGTTTATCGGCTATTTCCTGATTGGAGTATTTTCCCGAAACTTTCATTTCAAAAACCTTGCGGCGTTGTGGCGAAAGTTGCTCAAGAGCTTGCTGTATGATGTTCATTTGTTCTTGTTTAAGGTTTTCGTTTTGAGAATTGTCTTCCAATTCCAAAACCATTGAAAGGCAATCCTCAAGTAAATAGATATTTTTCTTTGAGTCTCTCAACGTATTGAGCAGATCGTTCTTCAACATTGTAAAAAGGTATCTGTTTATAGGTTTTGTCTCGTCGATTTCTTCTTTTTTCAGCCAGAGTTTTAAGAATAAGTTCTGCACAGCATCTTCAGCCAATTCTTTATTCAGCAAATATTTAAATGCCAAAGAAAAGGTCTGCGCCGCATACGTCTTGTATACAATACTAAATGCCAGCTGGTTCCCCTCTTTCAGAGCCTTAACCAAAGCTTGGGCTTCATCCTGTGAGTATTTCTGGGACATCTTAATCATTTTAAATATGAAAATAAAAAACTTATTATATTAAGTCCTTATTTTCAAATATATTAATTCTTTCTGATATAGCATGAATCGCGAGCAACAAATAAAACAGGCCTCTTATTTATTTCACCAGTCTTTGATATTTGCTGAATAAAAAGGTGGAGAATGATAATAATCCGTCAGTTGTTGAATGAACATCTTTTCGAGTATCCTTCCGATCAGTTGCATTTACCCAACCTTCTTCTATTTCTTTTAATTCATCTTCAAGTTGCTTCTGATCCACCTCTACACCTTCCCCGACCGCTTTGATGAATGTATTGATATACACCTCCCAGCGCTTTGCATAATAATCACTTATCAGTCCTGCCCACGAACGGCTGGCATAATCGTTCAGGCTTCCACCCCAAGTAGTAATCAAGTTGCGAGCATTCTTTTCATAATAGTCTTTCAACTGGGGAGAATCCCCCATCTTCCGTGCATCATCAATCCATTTATCCAACGAACAGTAAGGATGAAAGGCATTCAGCTTATCCAAATCATTCAATATCTCTTTCATTTTCTCGCCACAAGCTTTCAAAGCCTGATGGTCTTTAGCTTCAACCATCCTGTCAAACTCCACTTTCACATCAAGAAAGTAGTTTCCAAGCACCTGTCTGCCTACAGTAATCAAATCCAGGCGAAAAGCATCTCTCCGGTCAGAAGGTGCCTCATTCAATTTTCTCCAGACCTCTAGTAGTTCAACATTGCTGTACACATTACTTGTCCGTTTTTCACTGTTCCTATTCAATGCAGGGCGATACCCGGGTAAGGTACCCAATGTGCGCGGCACCTGTACATAAATGTCATTGAATAATCGTTTCCAAGCATCGCGCACAGGCTGCGACACGCATCCCACATGTCTGTCAGCCAGACATTCAATCCATTTATCATCATCTACATTCAGATTCCATGCTTTCTCAAGAATGTATTCGTAGGGAAACTGCATCACATCCAATCCTTCCAGCGTAGAGCCGATTCCTTTAAGGTTACCTCCACCGTTAATGAGAGCATTCTCAAGTCGTTCGCCACTTTCTTTGACGTTACCTGTCAAAGTCGTGTTTCCCCCGAAATTGCCCAGATAACACCAAATATAGGGCTGATCATGAAAATGCTCTGTTCTTTTCCATAATTCAACATTTTCACAATGATAATCAAGTAATATCATTTTATTCTGTGGCACTCCTGTCAGCAAAGCCTTCATTCGCTCGGAAGTCCATTTATCTTTATCAAAATAAAACATCCACGTCATTTGCATCCATTGGGCTTTGGGATCGGCAGCCGTCAATGTAGCGTACATATCCGAAGCTATCTTCCGCAAATATTCGGGTTCGAAACTGGGCGGGTCAACCTCATTGAAAGGATCTAAACCATAAATATGATCGGTTCCGAAAAGTTTTTTTTGTTCATCAAGAAATAGCTTCTGAATTTTCGCAAACAAAGCATCGTTAGGGTTCAGAAAATTACAACGGTATGCATCAGCAAAGCCTGCCCATTTGCCTAAATGTTGAATATCAGCCTCGGGATAAATCCGTTTTAAATCGGCAGGTACATGTCCGGCGAAGGCTGGTAATACGGGCTTCATATTCAATTCACGCTCACGTGCGAGTATTTTTTTCTGCAAGCTTACCTGGTGTTCCAGCCATTCCATCGGCAACGGACCGTTC
>OJMO01002119.1_pt1 | contig 11303 bp, 24 predicted proteins | sample 1597241 | NCBI WGS metagenome assembly OJMO01 (sample SAMEA2452129, study PRJEB22498) | human gut metagenome | biome: human feces; feature: human gut; material: feces | place: Australia | collected 2012 | reverse complement strand
GCTCGTACCAGCGGCAGCAGTCATCGGCGAGGCTCGAAAATCCGTAGACGGCGAAGATTCCCTCAATGACGGCGAAGCCGAGGCCGTTTCCGAATTTCCATACGAAGAAGATCACGGCGGCTAAAAGCGTCATGATGGCGGTGGTGGCGAACGTTGCCTTTGTTTTGCTCATCTTGTCATCCCTCCTCCATTGCGCGAATGATGGCGAACCCTCCATCATGCGGCATGTACTCGTCAACGACCGTGGTCGTTCCCTTCCACTCGTCGGACATAGCGCAGTAACGCATCTCGTCGCGGGAAAGGTACGCGTAATACCCGCAGACGGTGCGGCGGTCGCCCTCGCCGACAATGACGACCGGGTAGTGGTGCTCAAGCACCGTTTTTGAGCCGTCGGCGTTTTCCACACTATCGCGTTTCGTTCGCCATTCGATGCGGCTCATGACGTGGGCGGCAGCGTACTCCTCCGGCGTGACCTTCGGGGTTTCCTTTTTTTTCAGCCGCCAGTTGCGGCAAACGCTGCCGCTGTGCTTGCACATTTCCGATCTGCGGCAGCTTTCGCAGGTTTTCTCCATGGTTGTTTCTCCTACTTTCTGCGGCGGTGGGCCGCTTTTTGTACTCGCTTGGTGATGTCGATGGTGTAATCGGCGATAGGGTGCAGCTTTGTCCGCGCTTCCCGCCGGGCATTGCATCCGGCCTTGAACTCTGCGTACTTGGAGCAGGATGCGTGGCAGCCGACGTGACGCTCTGGACAGCCCTTACACGGGGCGATCATGCCGGTGACGAGTACATCGGAATCGGAAACGCCGCGCCGACGCCAAGACAACGAAGCATCATAAAGCAACTATCGAGCTGATCGTTGATGTTCGGGATTTTCTGCACGGCCTCGAAATACTGCCGGAGGCGGGCATTGGCTCTTGATTCATCCGCAAAATACAAAAGATTTATTCCTGTCATGATCTTGCCAATTTTGGGAATTATTCTGTGAAGCAAATTTTGATACTCCTCGGTGATCTGTTCTGGGTCGTTCGGAATTGCGTCAACATCCATTTTGATGGCGTAGCTCAAAAGCTCGTCTGTGTACGCGACGATCTCATCGCGCAGGGCTTCTTTTTCGGTTTTCTCGCTCATGCTTTGTCCTCCTTCGGCTCCTCAGTCAGCGCCTCTGGGTGATTGTGGATGTAATTCCGCAGAAGCTCGCCCCAGAGGGCGTCGCGCTGCTCCTGCGTGATTTTCTGGGGCTTGACCGCCCCGGTGTTGCGGTTGATGACGATGGGCATTTTATTTCCCCTCTTTCTTCTCGGATTTGATGCCGTCCAGTCTGCCCTGTAAGCGGTTGTTACCGCTCGATATCGAGTACCTTTGCTATCGCGTTGGCAATCTTGTCATTCTCGCGGTTGCCCGCCATGAATGCGTTGATCGTGCTGACGGAGTATCCCGTCATCTTGGCAATGTCGCCATTGGTAAGCCGCCGCAGCTTCTTCTGCTCGGCGATCTTACCGCGGAAAAGCTCGTAAATTTCCATCACCCCCTTGTGCGTGTTTTGTAAAAAACATTGACTTTTTGCGGCAAAAAGATTATTGTGAAAGTGCCAGCAATCACAATACGGTTTTGCAGCTTTTTCGGAAATCCTTTCCGTTAAGGCTTGGTTTTCTGTTGCCTTTTTCGTGCAATGGATTTTACAACAAGCAGTATACTCTGCAAGAAATCAGAAATCAATTACTTTTTCTGATTTTTTGCAGAATTATACATATATACAAAAAAGCAGCCACGCAATTAGCGAAGTTGCATAAACGAGATAATGATATGGAAAAAGACATAACAAAAGAATCCCGCAAAGCATTAAAGCAGATTTGGGAAACGTATTCCCGGCGCAGGAAAGAAGGAATGAGCAAGCAGTTAGCCGTTCGTTTTCTCGCAAAAGAATACGCGGACTATCCCGATTTTGAGACAATCCGCGCAGAGCTGAAACGTGCTGGATATTTAAAAGTGTTCATTGTCGATGGAGATTTCGACCTTACCGACAAGGCGATTATTTTCTTTGAAAACCGCGATATGGAAACCATAGATAAATGGATCGACCGAGGGATAAGCGTTCTGTCGTCGCTTTTATGATTTCCCCTTATGGGCGCGTTCTTCCGTCATTCTTGCATATTCCTCGATTTTGAGCCGGATTTCCTTTTCGTCCGACGTAATGGGGAACGAGTGCGCCGGGTTAATCTCCATGCACTTGAGATGCACGTCGCCGCCGTCCACGTCGAGCGACAGGCGTTCCAACCCGCCGCCGAACATTACCCCGTCTATCACGAAAAAGCTCTCATATCCAGTGGATACAAACATGAATTTGGGAAGTGCCATTTTCAAACCCCTTTCTTATTTATATGAATTTTGATATTAGCACTATCAAAGTGAGAATGTTCGTTACAAGTGTTGCGATAAGTAAGCGTTTATCCCCTTTCATCGTATATTATCCTTTCATTATGAGGTGATTACATGATTATCCTTGCCTGTATTTCCGTTATCGTTTCATCCGCCTTGTCCGTTTTTTACGCCTATCTTGCGTATAAGAAAAGCAATGAACCGCCAAAGGACGAAGATTGGGAAACCGCGCTGAAACTTTGTGAAGGCTGCGAATATGCCGAACGCATAGATGTTTTTGCATCAACGTACGTTACGCTAAAAGAACTTAGAGCGGGGGACTGCAAAGACTACGGCTTCTCATCCTTTGATGCAATGCGGCTTTTCGTGCATAACGAGTGCGTTACCCGAAGAGAAAAGAACGCGGGAAAGCTCAATAATTCACAGAGTTCAACGGAATTGTGACCTCGCCGTTTATTCTCCCGGTTTTGCCCCATTTGTGCCGCCCCTCGAATCTCTTAGCAACGTGTTCCGACGGCTCAAAGTCCTTGCAGCTTATGTCCTTGTCACAGCCGATTGCGAGCACATCCAAACCATTAACGTAAACAATGCAATGCTTACACCCGGTACATTCTACGCCTTTCGGCGGCAGCATTCCCTTTTCCGTCATGCTTTTTACCGCCGCGGTAAGCGCCCGTTCGTCGTCCAATTTCCACTTGAGATCGCGTATCTCGTTCTCATATCCTTCTATCTTTGTTTTCAGCTCGGATATGATCTCATTCAGCCGGTCTGTTTCCTTCATCGTCGCATCCTCCTTTTATTAAAAACACTGTGCGTCCTTCCGGGAGGAGGTGATGTGCATAAAGACTGTTACAACGTACAATGCCGCCGAAGCAAAGCGCCTAATTGCTAACGGCTACGTTCTGGACAGCATAGCGTACTTCGTGACCAACGCGATCTACTGCTATACGCTGTCGAAGCGGTAAAGGCTTTAACCATTCCCAAGCGCCCATTCGGACGCACAGTGTTTTTGTAAGTCCATTGTATTCTGATTTTTTTCAGAAATCAACAAGGAGTTTTTTTATGAATGACATTTTCTTAAGAATTGATTCTTTACGCCGTCAACGTGGCGTTACGCTCTCACACTTGAACGCAGTCATGCCGAATGGATACAGGGGGAAATTAACAGAATTCAAAAATGGAAAAACGTCTTTGTCAGACGAAGATTTTTTTGCCATTGCAAAAGAGTTGTCAACGTCCGCCGAATATTTAAAAACGGGAAAAGAGAACGACGCACAAAACGAATACTCGTTTAACACAGATTACCTTTTGCTGAATTCCGCAAATCGGGCTGCGATTGATGCTGCGATTGCTGCTCTTTTAAAGTCTCAGAAATTAGAAGATTGATTTTTAATTTATTCTCCGGTTTCAGTTGCGAAAACAGCTTTTCTGTTTTTTTGTAAGCCGCGACCTCGATAATTTCCAGCAATTCTTTTCGACCTCCTTAAAACATCAAAAATTCGCGCAAGTCAAGAGGTATTTTATGTTCTACGATAACTTAAAGAATCTTTGCAATCAGCGAGGGGTTAAGGTTACCAACGTAATTACATCGTTAGGAATAAGTCAAGGGAGTATGTCGCATTGGAAATCCGGCGGTGTTCCAAATGCAAAAACGCTAAAAATGCTTTCTGACTACTTCGGCGTACCTGTTGACGCTCTGATATACGGTGACGGTGCTGCCAGCAATCCAGCCCCGGCCATCATTGCAGGTGTTTCGGATTCCAAAAGAGAAATGATCGAACTGATTCTTTCCCTGCCGGATGATAAGGTCAAGATTCTGCATCAGATAACAAAAGCTGCACTTGATTTATAAACCATTCAAACTGCTCCTCCGTCATCTGACAGATCATTTCTACAAGCTCTCTCCGTTCCTCGTCCATGCTCTTCCTCCGTTATGTATTTGTAAAATTCAAGCAGGAAAATAATCCGCCGGGCGTCTCGCTCCGGTGCGTCAACGGGCGTTTGCATTTTATCACTTCCCTAAATTTTTTTTCGACAATTTTCTGTTGATTCTATCGACATGAAAATTTATTCTGAACATAGCCGCAACAAAAATTTAATAGGAGATTGGATGTTATGAGAAAGAAATTGCTTGCCCTTGCCTTGGTTTTTGCGCTCGTTTTCACGCTTTGCGCATGCGGCGCAGAGGCTCAAACGGCGAAAGAAGCAAGTCAGATTATTGAAGCGACAGCCACACCGGAGCCGTCGCCAGAACCGACGCCGCAGCCGGAACCGGTAATTGATTACGAAATAACGTACACAAACTGCAAAGTTGGAACGGATGACGCCGGGAGAAACACGTTTGCACAAATCCTTTTCGTTGTCGAAAACAAGGGCGACTGCAATATAACGTTAAGTTATGAAAAACCGAGCTATGTCGATCTCGTGGACGAAGCCGGAAACATTGTTGAAACGAAGAACATCGGCGGCGGTTATCCCCGCGTCATAAAGCCAGGCGAAAAATCGTACTTCTTCCAGCAGGAAGTTATCACAACCGAAGAGCGGAATCTTACCGCCGTTCCGTCCATTGACTTTCAACAAGCGTTCGAGGAAATTACTTTTCTGCCGACAAAGGACGTGACCTTCGGAAGAGACACCCGCCCGTATAACCCGTCCGGCGTCGTTGCTTCCGGCATTGTGGAAAACACGACCGGAAAACTGGTAACCTATTGTAACATTTATGTTGTTCTGTTCTCTGGCGATGATCCGGTCGGCGTCATATCGTCTTATATCTCCGATCCGATACATGAGGACAGCGAGGCGGGATTTGAGACAATGGACGGGCGCGAAATGCAGCGCTTTGTCAACTTCAATGATATAACGTCTTATGAGGCGTACGCTTACATCATAAAGTGAGAAGTGCCCCGGCGTTGGCGGCAACCTCTGCCGGGGCTTCGGGTAAGGTGGTAAACCGACACGTCTGCCACATCTCAAGCGTACCCGCTCTTGCCAATAAAGTCCATATTGTAAATCCCAAATCAGGAGGAAGATTCAAGAACCGTTCCCAAAACTGCCGGGAAAAACAACAACTGAATGGAGATGGAGAAAAAGTGTCCGCGCTCACAGACCTACAGCCTTACTTAGACGATTATCCCACCAAAATTCGCAAGGCGAAAAATGCAAGCGGCTTCACCCTGCAAGAGTTGTCCGACCTGTCCGGCGTTCCCTATAACAACATCTGCGACACGAATGCAGGGCGGGTCAAGCACCCGCTCCTTTTTTATGCCGCTGCAACGTGTAAGGTTTTGAATCTATCGCTGAATGAGCTTGTCGGTCTGGATGAACAGCCGGACACACAGCATGTCCATGATCTGGAATTGGAGAACGTGCGGTTATCCGGCGAAGTAAAGCATCTGCAAGAAATGAACGCAGGGCTGAGAAAGCAGGGGGAAACCCACACAAGGACAATTTATATGCTCATAGGCGTATGCAGTATTCTTTTGTGCGCCGTTGTATGGTACGTCATATTTGACATCCAGGTAGAGACCGCCGGTATTTTCCGCTCGGCTGGAACAAGCATTTTTGCGGGTGTCCTCGCCCTGATACTGAACGCCTCCGTCGCAACCATCATTTACGCCTTCAAGAGCATTCACAAGGGGAAAAAGAAATGAGACTGACACACGGAGCGTACATTCTCGCGCGATTTTCAACAGACAACCAAGAAGTGGACAGCATCGACGTACAGGTGCAGAAGTGCCGCGAGTGGTGCGCACGGGAGCATCTGCCTGTGCTGGACGTGTTCGCGGATGAAGCTACTTCCGGCATGAAGAACACCAGACCGGAGTATTCCCGCATGATGCGGCAGCTCGCCGAGGGCGGCGCGGATACCGTTGTTATATACGATCAATCCCGGATGTTCCGCAAGCTGACGGCGTGGTTTCAGTTTCGGGAACAGGTAGCGTGCTACGGCGTGCGCGTCGTTGCCGTGACGCAACCGATCATCGGCGGCGATCTGCGCGACCCGATGACGTTTCTATCCGAGGGCAGCATGGCTCTGATGAATCAAATGTGGGTTCTCCAAACGCGGCAGAAGGTCATCGAAAAGATGCGTTACATGGCGGAACAGGGAAAGCACACCGGCGGAAAGCCGCCGCTGGGGTACGACGTAAAGGACGAGCGCCTTGTCATCAACGAGGATGAGGCAGATACAGTACGGGAGATATTCCGGCAGTACGCCGATGGGAAATCGTATCGGGAAATAATAAAATGGCTGAACGATTCCGGGAAGCGCACAAAACGCGGCGGATGCTTCGGAACGAACAGTCTGCATGACCTGTTGAAAAATGAGAAGTATATCGGGAATATCGTGTACGGCAGGAGCGAGCGCCGACCGGACGGTACGCGAAATTCGCATTCTTTTTCAATCAGGACCATGCGGATGGAGAACGCCGTCCCGTCAATCGTCGACCGTGAAACGTGGGAAAGGGTGCAGAAGAAGATGGAAGATAACCGACGCGTACAGGCTGGCAGACCCCCGAAGGCAAGAGAATACCCGCTCAAAGGGAAAGTGTTCTGCCGCGAATGCAAAAGCGCCATGACGATCGTCAGCTCAAAAAAGACGTATTACTACTACGCATGTTCAGGGAAAAAGCGAACAGGGCAATGTGATAACCCGCAGATCGGCGCAGGAGAGCTGGAAAATATCGTCGCTGATGCTATACGCGAAATCCTTGGAAATCCGGGAAACATAGAAAACATTATCAGCATCATCCGGGAAGAGAAAAACGAAATAATCAACGTCGCCACACAGCGGATGCAAATTTTTCTCGCCCGAAGGATGGAAATCAACCGGCAGCTCGAAGCGGGAACAAATGCAATTCTCGCAGGGCTGCACAGCCAAACGTTGAAAACGAAGATGCAGGAGCTTGAAGAAGAGCTTGCGGAAATTGACCAGCAAATGACAACCTTGAAACACAGCGCCGATGGTACGCAGATACCAGAGGAACGTCTTAGAGCGTTGTTAAACGCCGCAGGAGACGATGTAAACGCGCTTTTGTCGTTGGTGATGCGCGTGGAAGTCGGCAAAGACAGAATCGTTGTGTGGACGCTTCTGGACGCAGACCCTAACGGACATTTTGACTTTTCCGAAGATGGAATAAACATTGACTTACAACCAATAGACCGAGGGGACGAAAATTCCGGGTGTCCCCTCACCGGTACCACGAATTTCCATAACTTTTCCATCGTAGGCGGGTTGCTAAAATTCAGCATACCGCGAAAGAAACGCTGGGGTTGATCCCCGGCGTTTTCTTTTTGAAAAATTTCCTTTTTCCAAAATTTCTTATTGGCATATCACCAATTTGGTGGTAGTATAATAAGCGCAAGGAAAAAAACACAGAGGGGCAAAGCCCCGGAAAGGAACAAAAAAATGAAATTTGAAATCATCGACAACCGCGAGCTTGATCTCACCGGCAAAGGTTACAAGTGGGCGAACGAGCTGGAGCATTTCGACCGCGAAGTGCTCGACGACATCCGCATCACCCGCGGCGAGAATTACGCCGACAGCCTGAGCGACAATCTGTTTGACGGTTATTCCCCGATCTGCCGCGGCGACGACGGCGAGCTCTATTCCGTTCTCTTTGACTTTGGCGGCGACGCGCCTCGCCCGGTGTTCTGGTGCAAGGTGGCAGTCAATGAGTGAGATCAAGGCGCTGCGTGAATCGACCGGGCTCACGCAGCGCGCCTTTGCAGATTTGCTCGGAATCCCGAAACGAAGTATCGAAAACTGGGAGAGCGGTGTTTCCAAGCCGCCGGAGTACGTCGTACGGCTGATTGCGTTTTACATTGCGGACAAGGAAAAGGAGGGCTGAAAGGCCCTCCTTTTTGCTTTGCTCACTCAACGATGCACTCGTAATACCGAACAAGCTTATCGTCGTCCGCGTCCTTATCGCAAAGAAACGCTTCGGCAAGGTCGGCGTAAAACTCCGTGTTGTTGACGTTGAATTTCTTTGCAACCTTGAAGTAGTCCGAGTACAGCATGTTCATGGCGACATAGAACTCCATCGGATCACAGTCTATTTTCTTCTGTTCAAGAAGATTCTTGGTCTGCTCGTAGCTCCAATGAGCGCCCCTGCTGCCGTCCTCGTTCTCAAGACCGTGCATCCACTCATCCGCCATTTCGCGGGTCATACGGTCGTACCCTCCGGCATAGCCGCGGTCATACTCTCCGCCGTAGCTCTCGCCCATGCGCGGCTCGTAGGAGAATCCAATTCGGCGGCGGTCGTCGTAGTAGTCCGTGTATTCGTCGCGGTAGTCATTGCGCGGGGCATAGCGCCCGTTGTTGTAATGCTCGCGGCCTCGGCTGTCGCGGTATCTGTCCTGCGGCTCGTAGTCACGGTTATTCTGTATCTGGTAGTCTCGGATGCGTCTTATTCTGTCCGCTCTCATGTCGTCGCTCCTGTCTCCGCGTTAATGGCGGTAAGATCATTGCTCGGCGAGCAGCACGGTTTCCCGATCATTCGGAACGTGCCGCCCGTGGCATTTGTGACAACAATCGTGCTGTACTTCGTCCGAGTCCGCACACCACACGCAGTTACGGGAGCGCAGCATCGATTCGTCAGCGGGAACTGCGCCGTTCCCGCGCCAATGGTGAACACAACCGGCGCGTTAATCGTCGCCGTCGTTGGGATGCTCTGTGCCAGAACGATGCAGTATTTTTCTCCGTTGGAGTAGTTGCCGTCCGGTAGGTTGACAACAAGATTCCCTCCGGTAAACGTGATCGCTTGGCTAATAATCAGCCTTTTGCAAAGCTGACAAACGGGTTTGCAAGCCATTTTTAACTCCTTTCAGGGGCGGGATGTCCCGCCCCGATCACATTTTCAGCACCCGCAACAGGTGTTCTGGTTGCAGCAGTAAGGGTTCTGCACCTGATACGCAGGAACGGGGGACGGTCGAAGCGCGTTAATGAGCGTAGCGTTCTGTGCGCTCTGGGACGCGGCAAGCCGCAGCGCCTGATTGTCCGCCTCAAGGGTCTGGATCTTGCTCTGCGTGAGGAAGTCGAGGATAGCGCGGGTGCCGGCGTTCTGGTTGTCCGTAATGTCGCGGGCAACGTTCTGGATGGTGTTCCGGGTATCGCACGCCTGCGTCGCCATGTCATATCGCACCTGTGCAATAGCCTGCCGGTTCTCGCAGCAGCAGTTCTGGTTCTGCATCTGCATGGCGTTGAGCTGCTGCATGAGCGCCGCCTGCTGATTGCATCGGGCAAGCTCCGCCGCAGAGAAACCGCTCGTCACAGCCTGCGTCACACCGGCAAAGCCGTTAAGCATTCCAGTGTTCATCGCGTAGAAGCCGTCACAAACGCCGTTGTTCACCGCGTCGATCTTGCGCTCAATGTTCGCAAAGTCAGAGGTAAGAACATAACCATCGACTACACCGCCAGAATTGCCGCCGAAGCCATAGCCGCCGTTGCCCCAACCGAAAATCAGCGCAAAGATGATGATAGCCCACCAACCGTCACCGCCGAACATCCCGCCGCGGTTGGAATTGCCGTCGCCCTGTCCGGCGAGGAATCCGCTCATAAAATCGTCTGCCATAGAAAAAACTCCTATCAGTTTATTTACATCCGGGCGCGCGCCTCCCGGCTGCATTCGAGACGCGGCTTTTAATCAAGATGCCGAAACTGATAGGAGAATGTTTATTTAAGCCCAAGACCTTTGGCAATTTCGTCCACGGTCGTTCCGCGTTCCTTCGCCATGTTCTCCGCCATCAGCCGGAGTTGGCCGGGCGTCTTGCCCTGAACCATCTTTAACGCCTGTTGCGCTCGCGGATCACGTCCCGCCATCTGCTGCATTAGCATCATCGGGTTTCCGCCAGTACGGGCGAGGCTTATCAAATTGAAAATAGGATTATTCATCATCGTCTTCTACCCTCCGGCGCTTTTTCGCTGTAAGCTCCGCCCGCAGAGCGTCAAGGTCGGCTTTCGTCGCGTACTCTACAGCCGGAGTTTGTTCCGGGGTGAAGAGCTTGAAATCAAAGAAGTCGGAAGCCCCTGTCTGCTGATTAAAGCGTTTCAGGTAGATCATGCTGTGCCCGATGTCCGGCATAACGACGCCGAGAGAAAAGTAGTCCGTGCTCGTGGCGATAGCCTCTTCGCGGCTCGTGACCGGCTTGCAGACGTATCCGGGAGCGATCTGCTGCGGCTGCGGTCGCTGATAGCCGCCGTAAAACTGCTGTGGCTGTTGGTAGTAGTTTTCCATTGCTTCACGTCCTTTCTGCCCCCATTGTCGCATAAAAAAAGAGGGCTAACCCGTCGGTTAGCCCTCAATAATCCGTCAAAAACCCATCATTCGATTGCAGCGGCGATCTTGTCCTTTATCGCCCGTATACGGCGCTCTACCTTTTCTGTGCCGTACAGTTCCGTGTCCGTCTGCATGGCGAAAGAAATTTGCAAAACGCTCATGCCCTTTGCCCGCAGGCGGAAGATTTTTAGTTCCTCGTCGGTAAAGCCGCAGTCCCGCTCAAACTGTTCGCGCAGCTCGCGCGGGAATTGCAGCTTATTCTTTGTCCCTGGCGTTGTTAAACTCCGTAGGATGCTCTCTGTCGTCATTGGCTACACTCTCCATGTATGCGTTAAAAAGTGTCTCTGCGAGGCTTTCAGACGCCTCGACGCCATTGATGCGGCAGAAATCTTTGATTGATTCCTTCATCGTGTCGGTTTACAAGACTTTGGGATTGCCGTCCCATCAGTCGTCTTTGTGAAGCTGCTTAAACACCTGATTGATGCCGGTCGCGGCAAGGCCGGAGACGATACCAACAGCAATCGCCGTGAGGTAGTCCGTGGCCGGGAAGTCCGGCACGATGTGCAGCGCCAGCACGCCGAGAGGCGCGCCGACGATGCCGCAGATTGCGGGTATCCACTTATCGTCGATCGCGTCGGTGTTCTTGATGAC
>OJMO01002116.1_pt1 | contig 11338 bp, 11 predicted proteins | sample 1597241 | NCBI WGS metagenome assembly OJMO01 (sample SAMEA2452129, study PRJEB22498) | human gut metagenome | biome: human feces; feature: human gut; material: feces | place: Australia | collected 2012 | reverse complement strand
CGCCAACGAGTGCGGCTATATTGAAACCGGCGTAATTCCGAAATTTGCAGGCTGCGTCAACGGCGTTCAATGGTTCAAAGACCGTGGACAGTGGATCGACGGCTCTGCTGAGCCTGTTTCCGGAATGATTATCTTCTTTGACTGGGATGATGAGAACGGGCAGGACGGGCTTTCCGACCATACCGGGATTGTGGAGAAGGTGGAGAACGGGCGCGTTTACACCATTGAAGGCAACTCCGGCGATTCCGTCCGGCAGAACAGCTACCCCGTGGGGTATTATGAGGTGCTGGGCTATGGCTGCCCAGATTTTTAACAACCTAAAAAAGAAGAAGCCCAGCCGCGCAGGCGGCTGGGTACATAGCTCTTATAACTCAGATAGCTTTTTAGACTGAAATTGGGTAGACGCCAGCAACTCAGTGGCATATTATTCCGTTTAATTTATGGTGAATAATGCAATGCGATTGCTCAGATTTCTAATAAAAGATACTTTTGATAATAAATGATAAACGCTTTTTTTCAAATACATAGCCATAACAATTCCCATCACTTTATAACTATATTTCTCCGGGGGTAATTCCATATCTTTTCCTAAACGCCTCTATGAAGTGACTTGTATTGCTGTAACCTACCATCCATACAACGTCTTTCACCTTATACTTCTCTTTCTGCAAAAGCCTGTAAGCCATCTCCATACGTTTCTCCACGATATATTCATAGACGGTGCAGTTGAAACAGGTTTTGAAGCCCTGCTTTAACTTCGTTTCGCTTAAAAAACACTCCTGGGCGATCTGCTGGATGGTAAGGGGATGGAGAAAATGATGGTCGATCATTTCCCTTGCTTTCTGTAGGCAACGATAATCTTCTCTTGAGATTTCTTTATCCCCACTCTGTTTTCCAACGACTTCATCGCAGAACAGGGACAAAAGTTCCAAAACTTTCCCTTCCAAGTATATTTTCCTCAATTTCCGTTCCGGAGGGCAATCGACAAGATGTTGCAGCACCAATCGAATCTCGGATGTAGTAGGAAACACATGGGAACAGATTTTCTGTTCCGGGCAAATCAAATGGACAGTTTCCAACTGTTCTGTCAATTCTGCAAACCGATTCCTTTCCATGACAATGCCAAGGGTGCGATATGTTTCTCCCGGCTTATAGTAGCTGGAGCACCTGGAAAAACGCCCACACTGAAGGCTACACTCTGTGGGTGAAATCTCATAATGTCCATTTTTCCTTACATCAAAATCCCATTCCATACAACCATTCAGGCAAAAGGAGAGTTGAAAAACTCCACTTTCAGGGTATTCTTCGCGCAGCTCTGTCCCTCGGTCAAATGTCATCTCCGAGTGGAGAAGAAACAGCCCCGGCGACAGTTCCTGCATATCAACCCGTTGGTTTGCAACTTTGTTGCAGTGTCCCGGATACTTATCATTTGAAGTAAACGCTTTTTCCAGGACACTCTCTGAAATTGGAAGATCGTGTTGTATGCAAATCGGTGTATGTATAGTTGAAGGCATACCATGTGCGCCCCCTTTCATCTTAGCAAGTTAGCAATAACTAACCAATCGTAATTTTACCATAGTGCATGGAAAAAATCAAGGTGTGAGGATGATCCGCCGGATAGGGGTATGGAATTGTCGGATTCGGTTACAAAAGCGGGAAGCATTCTGATACACTAATTATGTATTTGAAAGAATATATTCCTCAAAAGAAAGCCAGGTGAAACGATATGAAGAAAGAAAAAGCGAAGCATGAGTCTCCCTACAAAGGGATTTTCCGCTTTGCCAGTGAAAAAAAGCAACAACTAACATTTTCTGTTATTCTGTCTGTTTTATCTTCTATATTCGGAATTGTTCCGTATATTGCGGTAGCAGTGCTACTTCAATCTGCACTGGAAGGCAGATTGACGATGGAATGGGCGGTGCTGCTTCCTGTAATTGCCCTGTGCGGATTTTTCTTAAAACATTGGCTCTATGCCAAATCTACCTTGTGCTCCCACAAAGTGGCCTATGAAATTATTAAAAATATCCGTGTTACTGTTATGCGAAAGATGTCCAAAGTATCTATGGGTACGGTACAGAGTAAATCTTCCGGTGAATTTAAGCAGCTTATCATGGACGATGCAGATCGTTTGGAAGTACCTATTGCCCATGCGATTCCTGAGATGATCGCAAGTACACTGGTGCCTGTCCTTGTCATTTTATATCTGCTTTTGATTGATTGGCGCATGGCTCTGGCGGCTCTTGCCACCGGCGTTATTGGCAATGTGATTTATTACTGTATGCTGATTGGCCGGGGCGAAATGATGAAGGAGTACATGGCTTCCAATGCCAATATGAACGCCACGATAGTGGAATATGTGAACGGTATGGAAGTCATCAAAGCATTTAACCAAACGGCCTCATCCATGGATCGGTTTCAATCCTCTGTTTTGAAAGTACGGGATGTAACAACAAAATGGTACAGACACTGCTGGCCTTTTATGAGTATCAGTCAGGCCGTTTTACCATCCTCTATCGCTTTTGTCCTGCCGGTTGGCATGGCGCTTTTTTCTGGCGGTGCAGTTAGCCTATCCGAACTCATTTTGTGCATTTTGCTTTCTATGGCTATTGTAGGTTCCTTACAGACCTTTTTGGATTTCTGGGAAAGTACTGCTGTTGTTGCAGAGGTACAACCCCGTATCCAAGCGCTTCTTGATATGGAGGAACTGCCAGAGCCGACACAGCCAAAACATAGTACCGGAGCGAATGTGGAGCTGAAAGATGTTCATTTCGGATATGGAGACAGTGAGGTCATTCATGGCGTTTCCTTTGCAGCAAAGGCGGGAACGGTCACAGCTTTGGTGGGGCCATCCGGTTCAGGCAAATCTACGCTTGCCAAGCTGATCGCCCGTTTCTGGGATGTCGATGCAGGTGCGGTTTTGGTAGGCGGCACGGATGTCCGGGAACTTTCCCTTTCCGATTTGACAGAGAAAATCAGTTTTGTATCTCAGGACAATTTCTTATTTAATATGAGCTTGCGTGACAACATTCGTATTGGAAAACCGGACGCTACTGACAAGGAAGTGGAGTGGGCGGCTGCACAGGCCGGATGTGACGAATTTATTGCACGTTTCCCCAAAGGTTACGATACGAATGCCGGTGACGCCGGGGCAAGGCTTTCCGGTGGTGAGCGCCAGCGTCTTGCCATAGCAAGAGCGATCTTGAAAAATGCACCTATCGTGATTCTGGACGAGGCGACTGCCTTCACAGACCCGGAAAATGAAGATAAATTGCAGCATTCCATTGATAAGCTGACAAAAGGTAAAACGCTGATCGTTATCGCCCATAGGCTTTCTACTATCATGTATGCAGATCAGATTTTGGTTCTTGAAGATGGTCAGATTACTTCACGAGGCACACATGAGCAGCTTCTTACCAGTTCGGAAACCTACTTGGATATGTGGAAAGCCCATATCAGCACAATGGACTGGAGTATGAATCAGGAGGTGAGTGAATCATGCTGAAAATCATCCGTCGCGTATTGCGTTTGAGCGGCAACCTGTCAAAAAGGATTTGGGGCAGCTTTTTCTGCGGCTTTTTGGAATCCATGTTTGGCCTGCTGCCAATTGTTGCCGTATTTTTCGTATTAAACCAATTACAAAGTGGCCTTGAAATTACCGGCCAGACTTGGGGTATCGTTCTTACCCTGATTATAGGAGGACTTGTGCTGCGCAGCATTTTCAAATATCTCGTGTATCGCCTGCAAAGCACCGCAGGATTTGAATTTGTGGCACGGGAACGAATCTCCTTGGGCGACCGGCTCCGCAATGTACCGATGGGCTTTTTTCACGACCACAGCATGGGCGAGCTGACCGCCACCATGACCTCTGACCTGAATTATCTGGAGAACTACTCCATGCATATTCTGGACAAAGTGACATCTGGCGTTTTGACCATGATTGTTATGGCGATTTGCGTTCTGACCTTCGACTGGCGCATTGGAATTGTATTCCTGCTGGGGATTTTTCTCTCTTTCCCGGTCTACAATTATATGCAGAAAAAGGGAAAGGATCTGTCCGAAAAGCGGCAAACAATTCAGGCGGACGCGATTGCGGCCACTCTGGAATATGTGCAGGGGATTTCGGTGATTAAATCCTTTAATATGTGTGAAAAGAATGTCAGCGAGATTGAAAACGCTTACGAAAAAAATGCGGATTCTGCCTATGAAGTAGAAAGCGTGTTTACACCGCTGAACATGAGCTACTCTTTGGTGTTTCGCATTTGCGCCTGCATTATGATGTTCTGTGCAGGGCTCTTGGCTATTGGCGGTGAACTCACCTTTGCAAGACTTTCCGTTATTCTGCTTGCCTCGTTTACCATCTTCAATCCCCTTGAGGTCATGGGACAGATGACTACGTTAATTCGTATGCTGGATTCCACGCTTGACCGGGTAGAACGTATCAAGCAGGCAAAGAGAATTGATGAAAATGGCAAAGACATCTCTTTGGATTCCTTTGATATTGCCTTTGACCATGTTTCCTTTGCCTATGAAAATGGTAATCCGATTTTGAATGACGTGAGTTTTTCCATTCCGCAGGGAAGCATGACTGCGATTGTCGGCCCTTCTGGCAGCGGAAAAACTACGATTACGCGACTGATTGCCAGGTTTTGGGATATACAGGACGGCAGTATTACCGTTGGTGGCCACGATGTCAAAGAGTTTACCTGCGACAGCCTATTAAAGAATATGAGCATGGTGTTTCAGAATGTCTATCTATTCCGCGATACCATCGAGAATAATATCAAGTTCGGATTCCCCGAAGCAACACATGAACAAGTTGTGGAGGCCGCGAAAAAAGCCTGTTGCCATGATTTTATCACAGCGCTTCCAGACGGATACAATACGGTCATCGGAGAAGGCGGCTCTACTTTATCCGGCGGTGAAAAGCAACGAATCTCTATCGCGCGTGCCATGCTAAAAGATGCACCGATTATCTTACTTGATGAAGCTACTGCCAGTGTTGATCCCGAAAATGAAGTGCATTTGCAGCAGGCCATCAGCGCCTTAGTAAAAAACAAAACGCTGATTGTTATTGCCCACCGGCTGTCTACCATCCGGGATGCCGATCAGATTTTAGTGGTGGATAACGGAAAAATCGCACAAAAAGGTGTTCATGCCGATTTGATTCAGCAAAAAGGAATCTATCAAAACTTCTGGAATATCCGGCAGAAAGCACGGAACTGGAAACTTGCACAGTGATTTGTGGACTGCGGCGGGCAATATGCCGCCTGCCGCAGTAATCTTTACAGCATAGTTAGCTTGGATTAACCGGGAAAGGAGGGAAAAGATGAAATCTTATTGGATAAAACGGATTGTACGGTTGCTGATTTTGCTTTTGGGTGTAAGTGTTCTGTGTTTTGTTCTGACTGCGCTATCCAGCACAGATCCAGCCGTTTATATTATACGCCGTGGCAATCTCTCTCCCACACCGGAAATGATAGCGCAGGTACGCACAGAGCTTGGCTTGGATCAGCCTCTCCCTGTTCGATATTTTAACTGGATTGGCGGGATCTTTCACGGTGACTTCGGAGAATCTGTTTTTTCAACAAACGAAGTGGCGGAAGATTTGGCAAGATATTTCCCGCAAACACTGCAATTAGTTGTCCTTTCACTGGCTGAAATTATTGTGTTTTCCATATTGCTTGGGGTTTTATGCGCAGCAAAAAAGAATAAGCTAACTGACCATATTATGCGGATTATTTCGCTGTTTGGGATTTGTGTTCCACCTTTTTGGCTTGGTTTTTTACTATTGCTTGGTTTTGCTGTGGAAATCCCTATTTTCAGTGTAACACCTGCACCGGGAATCGTAGGGTTGATATTACCATCCATCACACTATCCTTTCCTGTAATTTGCTCTACTGTCCGCGTATTTCGGGCTTCGTTGCTGGAGGAAATGCACCGTGATTATGTAAGCTACGCCCGTGCCAATGGAATGACGGTGAACAGAATACTTTGGACAAAAGCATTACGTAATGCATTGCCGCCCGTTATCACTTTGTTCTGCCAATATGTAAGCTATTTAATTGCGGGAAGCGCCGTAGTTGAAAAAGTCTTTTCCATCAAAGGTGTAGGCAATTATTTAATGAATTGTATTATGGCCGCTGATGCCAATGCGATAGGCGCTTGTATGCTGATTATTGCAACGCTGTATCTTTTGGCTGAATTATTTGGAGAAATACTCAACCATTTACTGTGTCCGTGGAGAAAGGAGGAGAGCGATGTTGCGTAAAATATTGAAAAATCCGCAAGCGGTCATTGGGCTTGTTCTGATTGTATTGATTTGCGCCATCGCAATCCTCGCACCAATTCTGGCTCCACATTCGCCAGACGAGGTAAATCCTTTGATGAAATATCAAGCGCCGAGTGCGAATTATCCCCTCGGAACCGATCAGCTTGGGCGGTGTGAATTATCCCGCTTGCTTTACGGTGCAAGAGCATCCCTTGGGCTGGCGCTCCCTATTTTGATTTTGCTGGGAGGAATTGGTTTAGTTCTTGGGATGATGACAGCGTGTATCGGCGGGGTATTTGACCGCATTATGACGGGAATCAGTCAGGTGTTCATCGCTTTCCCCACGCTCATTATCGCCGTAGCGATTATCGGCGTTTTGGGAAATGGCCTGCAAAATATTATATGGGCGGTTGTCATTTCCATGTGGGCGAGGTTTATGCAGCTTATTCGCACCTACGCTAAAACGGAACTCGGACGGGATTACATTGTAGCCGCAAGAGTGTCTGGCTGCGGGATGTGGCAGCTTATCATCCACCATTTAATTCCCAATATACTTCCTCAATTTTTGGTGTATTTTTCAACAGGCGTAGCTTCTGCTATCCTCACTGTTTCCAGCTTTTCGTTCCTTGGCCTTGGGCTACCAAGCGGAACAGCTGAATGGGGCGCAATGCTGGAAGAAGCACAGGCGGCACTATATTCCCACCCGGAACTGCTTATTTACCCTGGTATCTGCATTTTCATCGCCGCCGCAGGCTTCAATTTGTTTGGAGAGGCACTTCGAGACATTCTCCAGCCACAGGAGGATGTGTTATGAGTAAAAAACTGTTGCAGGTAGAACAACTTAGCATTGCGCTTAAAAATCCACATCAGCAATTAGTCAGAGACATTAACATTTCGCTGGAGGAAGCAGGCGCAACTGTCCTTTTGGGCCAGTCGGGAAGTGGGAAAACCATGACCTGCCGGGCAATTCTGGGGCTGCTTAACCGCAACACTTTTCAAGTGGACGGTAACATCCAGTTTGATGGAGTATCGCTTTTACAGTTAAAGGAAAAAGAACGGACACTTTACTATGGCAGCAAAATTGCTTTTGTGCCGCAAAACCCAATGACATCCCTTGATCCTTCCAGAAAAATCGGCGTTCAAATGGCTGGATTTCTCAAACTTCATCAAGATCTGAAGGGAAAAGACGCGCTTTCTCTTTATGAACAGGCATTATCACGGGCAGGTCTTACAGACACCAAAAGGATTTTAGGCAGCAGACCGTATCAGCTTTCGGGAGGTATGCTCCAGCGCTGTCTCATTGCTCTTGCGATTGCCGGTAAAGCAAAACTGGTAATCGCAGATGAACCGACTACCGCTTTAGACGCGATTCACAGGGACAAAGCAGTTGAGCAATTTTTGCATCTACAGGAGCAAGGCTGCGCCCTTTTGATTGTGACCCATGATTTTGACGTTGCCCGGCATATCGGTGGCCATGTCCTGATTATGAAGGAAGGCCGGATGGTGGAACAAGGCCGAGCTAAAGAGGTTTTGCAAAATCCGCAGGCTGCCTATACGAGAGAACTGATCGAGGCAATCCATTTAGGGTGGAGGTGAGTGTGTGCTGGAGGTGAAAAATGTAAGTAAGCAATACAAAGGTGAGGACAAACTGCTGTTTGATGCAGTTTCCGATGTGAGCCTGTCTATGGCGGATCACAGGATCTATGCTTTGGTAGGTGAAAGCGGCTGTGGGAAAAGCACTTTGTCACGACTGATTTTGGGATTGGAATCCCCTTCATCTGGGCAAATCCTACTGGATGGTAAACCGATTTCCCGTAAAAGAAAAAACAACCGGAAAGAAACAGCGAAAGCAATTCAGCTTGTTTTACAGGATGGAAAAAGCGCGCTTGATCCGCATTTTACGGTTTATCAGGTGATTGCCGAACCATTGCGAAATCTGCTGGCCTTGCCGAAGGATAAGGAACGGTCAAGAGTTTATGAATTGCTTGACCGCATGGAACTGCCCAAAGAATCGGCAGCAAAGAAAACAGGGGAATTATCCGGCGGGCAGCAAAAACGCATAGGTATCGCCCGTGCTCTGGCTGTTTCCCCGCGCTATATCGTCTTTGACGAATCCATCAGCGGTTTAGATGTTATCTTGCGAAAAAACATTTTAGAATTGCTAAAAAGAATTCAGGAGGAAGAACAATGCAGTTATCTTTTCATTACCCATGAAATTGACGCCGCGCTTTACCTTGCGGACGAGATTCATGTTATGCAAAATGGGAAACTGATTGAAAGCCGCAGGTGGTGCGGAAATTTGGATGTATTCAAAAATCCATATACCAAACAGCTTTTGCAGGCTTCCCACTTGATTTAAAACAGGTATATGCGCTCCTAAAGGGCGTGATATATACAAAAATCTATGAAGCCCCTTCGGGGATACCTTCATGCCGTGACAAACACGGCAAAAACAAAGAAAGGACGGTAATGTTATGAAACTAAAGTCACTTGCAGCACTGATGATGGCCGGTGTTATGGCTCTCGGCCTTTGTGCTTGCACAAACAGCGGAACGCCGGATGATTCCTCGACTCCTGACACTTCGGAGGTAGCAAATGCAGAGCCGGTAAGTATTACAACAACAGAAAGCTGGGATTTCTCCACAGGTTTTTATCCTGCGCTATCTGCGGGCAGTTCCAACGGAACGATGGGATTTACCTATTATGCCCGTAACTGCTATGATACGCTTGTTGTTCGTGAAGGCAGTGAATTTAAGGGCGGGCTTGCCGAAACATGGGACATCAGCGACGATGGCCTGACCTACACTTTCCATCTCAAAGAAGGCGTAAAGTTTTCGGATGGTGCCGACTTCAATGCGGAGGCGGTAAAGACAAGTATTGAAGCAGCTTTTTCCAATATGGGACAGAGTATTGCCCAGTTTGGCAAGATCGGTGTTCTTACGGAATCCATCGAAGTAATCGACGAGCATACTGTCGCATTGCATCTGACAACACCGTATTACGGCGTTTTAAGTGACCTTGCCATGTGCAATCCAATGGGAATCGTATCGCCCAATGCGTTCAATGAGGATTTGACCACCAAAGAAGAACTGATGACCCAGACAATGGGAACCGGCCCCTATATGTACGCCGGGGACGGTGACGGAACCTCTTATACCTTTGTCCGTAATCCGAACTATTGGGGAGAAGAGCCTGATGTGGACGAGTTTACCGTAAAGGTAATCGCTGATCCGGAATCTGCTGTTCTTGCGCTTCAAAGCGGCGAAGTAGATTTGCTTGCCGGTACATCCCGTTTGAGTTTTGCCGGTTATACCGAGCTTTCCTCTGCGGATGGAATTGGGACGACATTGGACGACAGTGTTTCAAATAGCCGTTTTATTGGTTTCAACACACAGCAAGCTCCATTTAACGATGCTGCTGTTCGTCAGGCAGTTGCCTATGCGATTGATAAAGAAACTATCAGTTCCAATGTTTTCTCTGGACTGGAAACAGCATCGACCTATCTGCTTGATACATCCCTGCCGTATTGCGATGTAGAAACTACTACCTATAGCTATGATCCTGAAAAGGCCGCGGAACTTCTGGAAAGTGCCGGCTGGGTAGACAGCGATGGAGATGGAATCCGAGAAAAAGACGGCACAAAATTGAGCGTCACGCTGGACTATATCACCAATCAAGGAACGCTTGATGACGCTGCTCTTGTCATTGCGCAGGAATTGGGTGAAGTAGGCTTTGAAGTAACACCACGCGGCGCAGACAATATGACTTGGTTTACACAGGTTTCTACCGATTTTGATTTCTCACTCCACACAACCTACGGTGGCTACTATGACCCGTTCCTCACCATGACAAATATGAACCCCGAAATGATGTCCGACCCGATTTTGTGGCAGGTTGCTTTGACGATGGAAAATGGCACAAACATCATAAAGGAATTGGACAGCACCGCCGATCTGGATCGTGTGCAGGAAATCTATAACGAGGTGCTAACCTTTACAGCAGATCAGGCCGTGCTGGTTCCGTTTACTTCAGCTCACCAGTATGCGGCATTTAACAGCGACAAGATTGAATCCTTCAGCTTCGGCAGTGACCAGCTTTTCATTGAGATCGCCAATGTAAAGGCAAAATAACGGTAGCTAATACCCAAAATACTCTGGATGGGAGGTGTGCCAATGGCTTTGACATCAGCAATGGAGGACTATCTGGAGGCAGTCTTGATGATGCAGAAAAGACATGGTTATGTCCGCTGTGTGGATGTGGCAGAGCAGTTAGGAGTAAAAAAGCCCTCTGTGAGCCGAGCTGTCAAGGAATTGTCCAAATCCGGTCATCTTGTAAAAAATGCCGATGGCACACTCTCCCTGACAGAATTGGGATTGCAGTTTGCCGAACAGATTTATGAAAAGCACCAGTTTTTCACCAGGCAGCTCATCGAGGCTGGTGTACCCCAGGATATTGCAGCACAGGACGCTTGCAAACTGGAACACGTCATCAGTGAAACGAGCTATAAGAAATTAAGAGAAGCCGCCTGGCCAAGCAGCCGGGAGGTGATACCATCGGACGAGTCGTGATTATGGAGCTGGAGGATAAAGACAAAAGGACATTTGAGGATTTTCTTACCTTTTTACAGTTCCACCCGGATTTGAAAATGTGGGAGATTGACCCGGAGCCAATCCTGTCACTTCCTGGCCTGCAAATCTACCCAGACCGCCGAAAAATCTATCACGGCCAGCAGGAAATTGAGCTGAATACCAAGGAGTTTGCCCTGCTCTGCCTGTTAGTGACCAATAAAGGGCGGGTACTTACCTACGGACAAATGTATGAAAAAGTTTGGAAGGAAGAACCCTTTGGCAATGAAAATATCGCGGTGGGCAGCCATGTCCGCAGTATGCGGCAGAAATTATATGCCGTATATCCCAAACCGCCGTTTGTGATTTCCTGTATTCGGGATGTAGGGTATCGCTTCGAGATTAATTCTTAAGTATAAGGCAGCAGTCTAACGATTTAGGCTGCTGCTTTTTCCTGTCTGTTTTCACGCCAGCTCGCCAAAACCTTGCAAACGCCGATTTTTTA
>OJMO01002111.1_pt1 | contig 11363 bp, 11 predicted proteins | sample 1597241 | NCBI WGS metagenome assembly OJMO01 (sample SAMEA2452129, study PRJEB22498) | human gut metagenome | biome: human feces; feature: human gut; material: feces | place: Australia | collected 2012 | reverse complement strand
GTGTTTCATATTCTTCACTTCTATCTATTGCATCATTATATATTCCAAATAAATAAGAAGCATTTCTATAATTATGATAATATTTCTTACTTGCATTCAATTCAACATTTATCATTTTATTACCAGATTTTACTAATAGATCAACTATTCTACTTTTTCCTAATAAGCGACTTGGTAGTATCTCTTTATCTAGTAGTATTATTTCATCAATATCTATTTCTAATATTACCTCTAATAATTTTCTTAATACCCTTTCATTTCTCACCATTACTGCTTTAAATACAATATCATTCTTTTCAGTATAAAATTGATTAACCAAAAATATCACCCCCTTTCTTGGAGTGATATTCTAATACTTTACTATTAAATAATTTGTCGAACTATGGAAATTAAAAAAATACTAGTTTCTTCTAGTATTTTTAAGTTCATTCATAATAAGTTCATATTGTTGTCTATCTTTTTTTACTATTACTTGTAAAATAATACCACACATTAATGATAGAATAGAAGTTAATAATATAAAGCACCCTACTATTAATGAAGGAAACTTAGCTACTTCTCCTGTTGCAAAATATCCTGCAAATGGTGGAATTAAGAATATTAATGAAATTAAAACAAGTAATAAACTAATTAATCCAAAAAATCCCATTGGTTTATATTCTTTAAATAATACTGCTATAGTCTTTAATACTTTCATACCATCACTATACGTATTTAACTTTGATACTGATCCTTCTGGTCTATCACGATATGTTACTGGCATTTCTACTAGTTTATAATTTTTATCTACAGCATGAATAGTCATTTCTGTTTCTATTTCAAAACCTTTTGATAAAACTGGAAATCCTTTTACAAAATCATATGAGAATGCTCTATAACCAGTCATTATATCTTTAATATGATTATTAAATAACTTATTAATTAATAGTCTTACTATTCTATTACCAAAGTTATGAAATGGTCTTTTATTTTCAGTAAAATATGTTGATGATAATCTATCACCTATTACCATATCTGCTCTTCCATTTAAAACTAAATCACACATCTCACGGGCATTTTCTGCTGGATATGTATCATCACCATCTATCATTAAATAACAATCGGCATCTATATCTCTAAACATAGATCTAATTACATTACCTTTACCTTGACGATATTCATATTTTACTATAGCTCCAGCTTTTTTTGCTATTTCATCAGTATGATCTTTAGAATTATTATCATACACATAAATATCTGCTTCTGGTAAAGCTTTCTTATAATCCTTAACAACTTTCTCTATTGTTTTTGATTCATTATAACATGGTATTAATACCGCTATTTTACTTTTCATAATCATCTCTCCATGAAAATATTATAACAAAAAAGCAACGATTTGTCGCTATTTATTTTTGATTACATTAATTTCAGTGATTTTGTTTTTTAATTTTATAATTAAATATATAATAAATTTTCTAATACTCTCAATTATTAAACAAGAAATATATATTAGAAATACAATTTTTATAAAGTAAATTATATATCTACGAGAATATATTAAACCATTATCAATCTTTAAAAATGTATATATCCAAGCTCTTACATATTCATTATCATGTATGAAGTATATTCCTAATACTAATGATGCTATTTTGTTTATAATTTTACTTTGAAAACTAAATGTCAAGAAAAATATAAAATAGGCTACACTTTGAATTAGAATTAAAGGATTACTATAAGATAAATAAGAAATATTAATATTATTACAAACATAAGCAATAAATTCACTTTTGTTACAATCTATTTTATTAATATAAAATAACAATCCATAATTTATGGTAACACATAAGCTAAAAATTACAATAGAAACTAATCTAATCAACATTTTATTATTTTTTAAATTTAAAGGATATTTTTTTAAATATGCTCCTATAAAGTACAGTAATATAAATTGAATTAGAGTATAACCATTATTATTTAATACTTCTTGACCAGATATAGTAGGAATTATTGAAAAAAATATTATTAATAATCCAATCAAAATTTTATGATCTCTTTTTGAAGTATTTTTTATAATAATATTTAAAAAAGGCGCAAAACAAAATAATAATAAATAAATTTTTATAAACCAATATTCATTAATATTTAAAAATAACAAATTTTTTATTATTGAAAATTTACTAATTTCAATAATATTAAAATATGAAAAAATAAATATAAAAGTTAAACTATAAAATAAATTTGCTAACCATAATTTAATTATTTTCTTTATTTTAAATTTTGATTCACATTGATAATATCCACTAACTAAAACAAAAGAATTAACATGTACAATTGTAATAATTTCTAAAATCAAAAAAAATGTTTTTAAAAAAAGTGTAGTACTATTTTGAATAATATGACCATGGTAAATAGTATGATATAAAACAATTAAAAACATTGATATTATTCTCATTAATTCAAAATTAGAATTTCTTATTTTCTTTGACATGTAAACTCACTTCCATCAATCATATTATAAACATTATTTATTTCCAAATGTCATAACTACAATACCAATAACAATTATTAAAGCACCTATTAAACTTTGTACACTGAAGCTTTCTTTAAATATTGTATATCCAATTGTAATAATTATAATTTGTGAAATTCCTGTAACTATTGGCACCATAGTTGATAAATCATATTTTACTAATAGTTTTTGCCATAAAATAAAGCTTATTAAATAAAACATAAATCCAACTAAAGTAATCCAACCTATTTTAAAACTGAATCCTTTTGAAAAAGATAAACTAAGTGAATCACCACCTAATTTCATAAAAGTTATACCACAAGTTGTAAATACTATATAAATAATTGTTAATAAATATTTTGCCATCATAACTCTCCTTTAAAAACATCAAAGGCACTTTTAATTACATCATCCATATCATAATATTTATACTCTGCAAGTCTTCCACCAAATATTACATTTTTTTCCTTTAATGCTAACTCTCTATATTTTTCAGCTAGTTCATTATTTTTATCATCATTTACAGTATAATATTTTTCCATTCCCTTAGAATAATCTGCTGGATACTCATAAGTAATAACAGTTTTAGGACTTGAAACATCAAACTCAAAATGTTTGTGTTCAATTACTCTTGTATAATCTACTTCATGACCTGTATAATTTACAACTGCATTTCCTTGATGGTTAGTTTCATTTAACACTTGTGTATCAAATTTTAAACTTCGCCATTCTAATTCTCCTAAGGAATAATTAAAATATTCATCAATTGGTCCAGTATAAACTATTTTATTTGCAATTGACTTATAATATTCAACATTATCAAAGAAATTAGTATTTAATTTTACCTCTATTCCTTCTAACATTTTTTCAACTAATTTTGTATAACCACCAATAGGTATACCTTGATATCTATCATTAAAATAATTATTATCATATGTTAATCTTACTGGTAATCTTTTAATAATAAATGCTGGTAAATCTTTACAATCTCTATTCCATTGTTTTTCAGTATAGCCTTTTACTAGTTTTTCATATATAGTTCTTCCAACTAAACTAATAGCTTGTTCTTCTAAATTTTTAGGTTCACCTATTATTTCTTTTTTTTCTTCATTTATATGTCTTAACGCATCAGTTGGAGTAAAAACATCATTCCAAATTTTAGAAAAAGTATTCATATTAAATGGCATATTATATATTTCATTACCAATTCTAGCAACTGGAGAATTAGTATAACGATTAAATTCAACAAAAGAATTTACATAATTCCAAACATCTTTATAATCAGTGTGAAATATATGTGCACCATATTTATGAACATTTATTCCTTCTATTTCTTCTGTATAGATATTTCCTGCTATATTTTTTCTTTTTTCTATAACAAGAACTTTTTTTCCAGCATTTTTAGCTAGATTTGCAAAAGTAGATCCAAATAATCCAGAACCTACTACTAAATAGTCATATTTTTCTACCATTTTATATCTACTCCTAATTTTTTTATCATAAACTTATACATTGAAATAAATAATCTAAATAAACCTAACTTATAGAAAATCTTTACAACCCATAATTTAAAATTTGCTCCTTTATGAGTTATAACATAAGATAATTTCATATATTTATTACTTTTCCATTTTGGAAAGTTTTCATTTAAATATCTTTTATTTTCTTTTAAAGCTTTTTTAAAATCTAAAGTTTTATCCTCAGACATACGATACATTAAAGAAATACCTAAATGTAAAAAAGCACATGCATCTATATAATCAAGTAATTCAGGTCTTTCTTTTACATATAAGCTTCTAACTTCTTTCATTGACTCATAAGTTGGTAAAATAGCGTCTTTTTTAACTGAATTAATAATTGAATCTTTTCTAACCATATAATAAACTAAACTATCTGGAATGAAAACAATTTTTTTAGTATTTATATATAAAAGTTGTAAAAACATCATATCATCAAGAACTTTAGGGACATTTTTCATATCATGCATTTTTTTTAGTAGTTCTGCTTTATAGATTTTATTCCATGGTGCTCCATTTAGTTCTAGCATATCTCCAGGATTAACATTAGTATCAATTACTTTTGTTTCGGGTTTACACATTTCTCTGGAATATAATTTTCCTGTTTCTAAATCTATTCTATCAAAACCACAAACAGAAATATCAGCATTTTTAGATACGGCTGCATTATATAATTTTTCTGCATAATCTAGTGCAACATAGTCATCACTATCTACAAATCCTATGAATTCACCATGTGCTTTTTTTACACCATCTTTTCTTCCACGCCATACTCCCTCATTTTTTTTATCAATTATTACTATTTTTTTGCCATATTTTTTTTGATAATCTTTTAATATATTTATGCAATTATCTGGTGATCCATCATTTATGCAAATAACTTCAATATCTTTAAGAGTTTGATTCATAAGTGAATCTAAACATCTTGGAAGATATTCTTCCACTTTATAACAAGGAACTATAATACTCAATTTTGGTTTACTCATTTTTTTCAACTTCTTTCTTTAAAATAGATATTTCTTGAATAATCAATTTTATTTTTCTTTTTTGTTCTGCTATTATCAATGTTAATATCAAAGTTATTAATAATAATAAAGATAATATTACTCCAACAACTAAATTAGATGTTGTTTTAAATCCAATAAGTGATGTAAAAAATCCAATAAAATTTGGAAATGCACCAACTACAAATATTAGTAATGCAGAACCTAACCAAACTAATGAATATTTAATAGGTAGTTTTTGTTTAGAAACTAATCTTAAAATTTCTATCATTAAAATTATAGAAAATATAACTAATAAGATTCTTAAATTATTTGCCATAATTATTTATTTCCTTTCTTAGAAAGTAATATTGATAATATTACATTTATCATATAATATACAGTCTTCCAAGAATTTATTGAAGATTTTCCGCCTTCTCTTTCATTCATTCCAACCGGAACTTCTAATACTTTGTAATTTTTATTTAATACATTAACTGTTGAAATTGGTTCAGGATACTCAGTCGGATAATCTTCAGAAAATAGTTTTATAATATTTTTATCAACTGCTCTAAATCCACTAGTAGTATCAAATACTTTAAATTTAGTTTTTAATTTAATTGCAAATGATATTAAATTTATTCCTACTCTTCTCATAGCTGATGATTTAAATTCACTTGAATTTTTATCTATAAATCTTGACCCTATAGTCATATTAGCTTTACCATTAATAATTGGATCAATCAATTTTTCAACATAACTAACATCATGCTGACCATCACCATCAAATTGAATAGCTATATCGTAATTATTTTTATAAGCATACTTATAACCAGTTTGAACTGCTCCACCTATACCTAAATTATTGATTAAACTTATATAATTTAGGTTGTTACTTTTTAATATTATTTCAGTATTATCTTTAGATCCATCATTAATAACAATATAATCATATTTTATTTTATTCTTTTTATTATGTTCAATTATTTGTTTACAAGTTTTAAGAATATTTTCTTCTTCATTGTAAGCTGGAATAATTAATAAAATTTTTTCTCTTTTCATAATTTACCTCTAAGTCAATTATATCAAAAAAAAGACTTATTACAAAGTCTTTTTATATCCAATATCTTGCAATAAGCATAAATATCATAATAACTATGTTTAAAACAGATTCTAAATAATAAAAATTATTAAAATAATTATCACATTTTTTTAATACCTTCTTTAACCTATTACTTAAAGATACTATTAATTTATTACTAAAAATAAATGGTATTATTAATAAATATGGTAAAAAATATCTACCTTGTACTCCTGTAATTGCATTACCGCCTACTTCATTTGTAACAATTGGAGTCCACCCAGTATACATTGAAGTATATACAGCTATAATAGAAGTAATTGTTAAAATAAAATAAGTTACACCTATCCATATAGATAGTTTTAATTTTTCAGATAAAATATCATATAATAAAATAAAAATCAAATTGATATATATCATATAAATCAATAATACAGGAACATATGTATCTAATAATCCATAAGTGCCTACCATCCAATAAGATTGAATTTTAGCCTGGCCAATAATATTGCTAAAAACTATTTTCAAATATTTAAATGGATTATGAATTACAAATTCTACTTGCTTAGTTATTAAACTATTAGTTGGAATATCTAATCTTAAATATGGTATTTTTAAAATTAATGTTAATAATAATACAGATGCTATCATAATTGAATAATATTTTATTTTATTTTTCATTCCACCATATTTTTGATTTGGAATTGCAAACATTAATAAAAATACAAATGAATATACAGTTTTAATATTTAACAAAATATAACCACATATTATAAATAAAAACATGTCTTTCTTTTTAAACTCATAATTTTTGGCACAATATATTTGTAACATTTTTGCTAACGATAATGCTGTTATAACTAGTATTAATGAATCATATGTAACCATACTTCTTAAAAATAAAGAGCTTGGTAGCATTAATATTGTAAAAAAACTTTTCTTAAATTTTGGTGTTATCCTAATAGCAAAATAACCTATAATCGAATATACTAAAAGACATGCTATTCTAGCAAATTGCAATAAAACAGCTGGTCCAACCGGGCCATTATCATTAAAAGATCCAATTAATGAAGCAATTTTTACTCCAATTGCTGGAATTATGTGAGCTACAATAGAAGATTGACTAGTTGATATATCTCTAAATTTTTTTACATCGTATGAAAATGACAGTAATTGTTCATAATATTGATCATTATAAGTATATTTTTTTTCATAATCACTCATAAAATTCTTTTTATCTTGAATATATGTATCTAAATTAATTGGTATATCATATCCAATATCTTTTCCATGTTGTTCAGGAAAAAAATCTCTATTACTAATTAAATATGCTTTTAAAAAATGAGAATCTTCATCTGGAGATTGAAACGGCGGTACTATAAATACTAAAATTATGCCAATAAATATAGATAAAATTAGGAACATAGACTCTATAGATATTCTATTTTTAACCATAAATTATCACCTTTTTTCTAAAAAAATATATCATAAAAAGCACTTTTTAACAAGTGCTAGATTAAATCATAATAGATTTTGTCCATTAATTTTATATTATCTCAAACATTTTACTTTTTTTATCAACAACATCTTCAAATTATAACATTATTCAATTTTCTAAAATAATCCTTATTTATTTTTTTCTAGAAAGACATTTATTACTATCATAACTATTAATTTTATCTATAACATAATTTATTTCATCATCTGTCATACCATAAAATAAAGGTAAACTCAAAACCGTATTACCTAATTCTTCTGCATTAGGTAATATTAAATCATTATATTCATTATATGCTCCTTGTTTATGTATAGGTATTGGATAATGTATAACAGTATCAATTCCATTATCATATAAATATTGTTGCAAAGTATCTCTTGCTTTTGTTCTTATGACAAATAAATGCCAAACATGCGTATTATATGCTGCTTCTTTTGGCAAAATTATTTCTTCATTTTTAATACCTTTTAAATATTGTTCAGCAATATTTCTTCTATATTCAGTCATTTTATCTAATTTAGACAACTTAACATCTAGAAAAGCAGCTTGCATTTCATCTAATCTAGAATTTGTTCCTTTTACATTATGATGATATTTTATATTAGCTCCATAATTAGCATATTCTCTAACTTTTTTGGCTAATTGTTCATCACTTGTAACAACAGCACCAGAATCTCCTAAAGCACCTAAATTTTTACCTGGATAAAAACTAAATGCTGCTGCATCAGCTAAAGAACCTACAATATTTCCCTTATAAGTAGCTCCATGTGCTTGAGCAGCATCCTCAATAACTTTCAAATTATGCTTTTTAGCTATTGCATTTATTTTATCCATATCACATGTTTGACCATATAACTGAACTGTAATTATTGCTTTAGTTTTGGTAGTTATTTTTTCTTCAATTTTATCTGGATTTATTAAATAATAATCCATTTCTGGCTCAACTAATACTGGTGTAGCTCCAGCTTTAGAAATTGCTAAGGCGCTAGCTATAAATGTATGAGAGCAAACAATAACTTCATCACCAATTCCAATGCCATAACCTCTTAATATAAGTTCAATTGCTTCTAAACCATTTCCACATCCAATACAATATTTACTATTGCAAAATTTAGCAAAATTTTTTTCAAATCTTTCAACATTTTTACCATTTATAAACCATCCTGATTCATAAACATCATTGAAAGCTTTATACAAGTCATCTTTTAATTCATCATGTAGTACTTTAAAATCAGCAAAAGGAATTTTTCTCATATTATTTTCCTCCATATTTTTTATTACTGTATTCTAAGAATTCATCATAATCTCTTATATAATCATTTTCATCATAATGTTCTGAAGCCAATACTAATAAAACAGCATCATTAGTAAAGTTAGACATTTCTCTCCAATTATCTGGGCCCACATAAAGACCAACAGATGGATCATTTAAAGTATATTTTTCCTCTCCAAAGAAATTTTCTAGTCTTATATCTACACTTCCATGAACACAAATTAGTACTTGATGTAATTTTTTATGGGAATGTTTACCTCTAATCATGGCATCTTGAACTTTATAGATATAGTATAATCTTTTTACTTCAAAAGGAATTTCTCCTGGTGCTTCAATTGGAGTTAAAGAACCTAAAGCACCATTAGATTTAGAATTAATTTCTCTAAATTTTAAAAATCCACTATTATACATTATTACTTACCTCCTAGTTTTTTTCTTTCTATTATTTTCCCTAAATTATATAATAATTTATCAAATACATAAATAATACAATATAGTATAACATAGGTTATTAAATATATCAAAAATAACACATTTATATTATCAATGTCTAAATTATTTATAATTATTAAACAGAACAATACCCATGTAATATATGTTATCGGTACAACTCTATTATATTTAAATAAAATTTTTATTTTAGAAAATATTCCTATATGAAATATAGATTTAAAAGTATTCCATTTCCAATAATATTTCAATTTTTTATCACTCAATCTTGCTTCATCAAAAGTTTCTAAATATTTAATAAGTTCTGGAACAAAGCTTGCATAATAAAGTATTGTTTCTTTGTATTGATTTAAAATCTTATACTTTTCTTTTGTTTTAAATAAATTTAAATATGGTAATACTTCTTTAACATAAATATTCAATATATCTTTGTAATATTGTTTAACGTGAGCTGGTATAGTTTCGGGAGTATATTCACTATGACTTATACCACCATCACGATGGCATAATGTATTAAAATCAGCATAGTATATTTTTTCACCATTTCTTAAAATGTATAACCAATATGCCCAATCTTCTACATATATGTATTCTTCATTAAATACACCATATTTATCAAATATTTCTTTTCGATAAGCAGTTCCCCCAGAGCCATAAAAACATCCTTCACACATTTTTTCATAAATTGAATTGCTATTTTTTTTGTTTAATTTCAACGCTTTTTTAGATTTAACATAATCATAATATTTTTTACTCAATTCAGCATCATAAAGTATACATTGAGATGTTATTACATTTTTTTCTTTATCTTTAAATTCTTTAATAAAATTTGAAATAACATTTTCATCATATAATTTATCATCTCCAGCAAACAGCATAATAAAATCTCCAGTAGCTTTTTTTAAGGCTTTATTTATGTTTTTTACTGTTCCAACATTTTTTTTACCACTTAAAATTTTATATTCAAATTTATTTTTATTATATTTTTTTATTATTTCTTCTACCTTTTTTGCATCAAAAGTCTTTGAACAATCATCAGCTACTATCAATTCTATATTCTTATAATTCTGATTTAAAACTGATATTAAAGCAGTTTTAATATAATTCATTTGATTATAATGTGTAACAATTATTGTAAATTTTTCCATAATTCTACTTCTTTCTCATATTAATTATATCAATAAATCTCATAATTACTGATAAAAAATAATAAATAATTACATAAATTAATGTTATTAAAAATATTAAAAAATACTTGTTTATAATGATTGTATTAATTATCAAAATAATTAACATTAAAGTTACAATAAATGTCATAGGTACAATTTTATTAAAATTATTTAATATTTTTATTTTTTCTAATATTTTAGGATTTACTTTATCTATAATCCATAAAATTTTAATTAATTTATTTTCAAATAAATCATTAAATTTTTCATATTCTTTACTTACATCAATATATTTCTCATAATATTTAATATTTAAATAATACGATCTTATAATTTTAAATCTAGACAATAAACCAAAATTACTTAAATTTGGTATTATTTCTAAATTAAATGTTTGTAACATTTCTTGAAAAAATTGTTTTTTAGTTTCTGTTACCAATGAACTTTCACTAATTCCACCCGTTCTATGAAGCAATCCATCAAAATTAGCATAATATATTCTTTCTTTATTTTTTAATAACGATAACCAGAAGGGCCAATCTTCTAAAAGCTTGTATTCTTCATTAATATATCCATATTTTTCAAATACTTCTTTCCGATAACAAGTTGCTCCTGATCCAAATATATTTGAGCAACACATTCTAGCAAATAATTTTTTTACGTTTATAAAATTATATATTTTTAAATATAAAGTACTTTTATATTTTTTTATAGGTTTTAAATTACTATCACATAAAATCCAATTTGAAGTAATTATATTGTATTTTTTGCTTTTAAAAACTTTAGAAAAATTACTTAAAACATGTTTATTTGCTAATTTATCATCTGAAGCAAAAAATAATATATAATCTCCTTTTGCTTTTTTTAAGGCTTTATTTAATGTTTTAACAGTGCCTAAGTT
>OJMO01002108.1_pt1 | contig 11384 bp, 6 predicted proteins | sample 1597241 | NCBI WGS metagenome assembly OJMO01 (sample SAMEA2452129, study PRJEB22498) | human gut metagenome | biome: human feces; feature: human gut; material: feces | place: Australia | collected 2012 | reverse complement strand
TCATGTCAATGCAACGGAAGTGATTTGCCGTTTCGATCACATCATCCACATTCAGCACACCATTTTCTACAACTATAGTATTGGTCTCAAAAATATATCTTGTCTGATCATGTGTCAGTCGACTGCCCTCGATATGATTAGAATTGTATGTTAACTCAATCTGTGTCTTATGGTAAATTCCGCCGGAATACTGATCTGTTTTCTGCTCCTGCAAAATTTCCAGCAATGTAATCGGCTGCTCTTTCTTCTTGTTGGAACGCTCAGGTTTATCTGCATTTTCAGGAATTTTCCAAGTCTTACCGGCAAGAAGTGCACCGTTCACACGTCCGTGAGCACAATAATTTCTTACACTACGCTCTGATATATTCCATTTTTTTGCTATTTCAGTAACTGAAAGATGTTTCATCTGCTATCCTCCGTCATAAATCAAAAACGTACTAATCTATTACTTAGTATATCATATTATCGGCAAAAATACTATTATTTTTAGCCGATACGTTATTCTTTTTAGCCGATACGTAACGCCTTTTTCCTTCAATCAAAAAAGACGTAAGTTTTCCCTACGTCTTGATTACCAATCCGATCTTCCAAAGGTGTAAATAAGGTGTAAATTCTACGTTTCCATCCAAGAAACCCAATAAACTCAAGGCTTTTGCCCCGTCCCTTAAACACTGCCGTGGCAGATGAATAATATCTTAATCATATTTCTTTTTCCTCTTTAATTATTGTTCTATTAATTTTCTGCTCAAATTTTACCACCCATCCCCAAAGTTTTTTATGCATAATCAGCATTTTCAATATATTCTCTTAATTCTATTTTCTCTTTATACTTTTCAAGATCCATACGATATTCTTCGATATATTTTCTGTGGTCAATATAATCAATTCCCTTAAGGTTGTCCTTCAGCAATTTAAGGAAATCTATTTTTTCTATAATAAGCGGAATCTCACTTCCCGACCATGAACAGAATGAGGGAAATAAATCTATCTTCTTGAAATCCTCCAATTTCTTGTTTACTTTTAGAAATTCAAGAATATATTCCAATTTCCACTCCGGAAGGATATTTACAACCACGTCAATAAGCTTTTTACATTTTTCAATTTCTGAATTGTTTTCTCGTAATTTTTCAAGCAGATAATATTTCTTTCGTTCCAATATGGTTGCGTCAGTTGTCTTAGCAAACAGTAAACCAGCAAATTCATTTATATAAAAGAATCTGTTATCATCTATAAGGATCTTAAAAGCATATTCCACGTATTCACACCACTTATCGTCCCGCCATACTAATTCAAAGACTTTATGTTCATCTCCACACATATTGTCTTTAGACTTAACCCAATCCACATATTCATTCCAAATTGTATGCTGTTGCTCAAATATCTTTGCAAAAAGTTTTCCATTATAATCAATTTCGCAACTAATTTCTATTGCACTCATGTAAATACTCGTTAATGCACTAATATCATTTTTAAAGAAATTAATAATTTCCTCAATTCCATCATCATGATACATATCACCTAAAAATTTTACCGACAGTTTAGGATTATCCAATACTTCCTTTATTACCGCCTCTTTAATTTCACTATCTCGTTCGCCATAACGAGCCACAACTTGTATTGTAGGGATTATAGGATTGTCTTTTTCCAAATTATTGAATACAAAGGTTTTATAGTCATTGACAATTTTTTCATTGATATTTTCTTTTGGCACAGACTCCCAAATAAATGACATCCACACATTTTTCTTATCAAACACATTATTTTTTATAAAACAATATGTAGCTTCATATCCAATACTATCAAGCAAATATCTTATCTGGCGATATCCATTCAGTCTAAGCGGTGCGTTTGCATCAAAATACTCTTTAAGTACCTTTAAATATAGTTCAATATTGCCTTCTATGATTTCAAAAACACAATCTAATCCCGTACTTATGGACCATTGCTCTCTATCACAGATTGTCTTTTCCAAGAATTTACAAGTGCAAAATAATCTTTGGAAATCCTTTAAATCATATATACTTATTTCTTTTGAAATAGACTCCTTACGTAATCTCTCATCTTCCTCTATTGTTCTGCCAATCAAATGCTCACGAATCAACATTCTATAAATTCTGAATTTTGGATTCCGTTCAGCAACCATATAGCGATCGTCTAGCCTTATACCAATTTTCTCAGCTACTTGTTTGTATCTTGTAACTATCTTCGCATCATAAAAATCTGGTGTATTCTTGTCAATTACGTATTCATATATTGTATTAAAATCTGACTGTAGATAATTCTTAACATCCTCTTCATTCAATCCATTATAATGAACTTCTGAAAGGATGTTATTAATAGCGTTACGATACTCTTCGTTCTTACGCAAAATAGCTAAATTCTTCCATATATTGGTTCGTATATCAGCTAATTCATCAGTGTACCCAAGTGGCATCCTTACAAAATTGACAGATCTACTATTTCTAATTTCTTCTGTGAAAGAAATTTCTGTTTTTAATGCATATTCAGCAATTTGTAAATACAGTATACTATTATTATAGTTTTTCCCTTCCTCTGTATAACACCACACCCTATCTAACAGACGCATTTCATGATTATACTTATCTCTGTATGAATACTTATCATATAAGAGCCGTTCACTTAATACAAAATAAAAATCCATTATCAAATCTGGCCTTTTTTCAAAGTACAGCATCAAAAGATCAACTGCATCTTCAAAGTTCTCTGTATACTTATAACCTCCTAATATTTCTATTACCTTAGTTTTGATATTGTGATAATTTTTCTTAGAGTTAATGTCAAAACTATGTAAGTCAAAATCGACATTTACGTCTTGATCAATATGATTCTTAATAATAGATAATGCCTTATCCAGATTAACCTGATAAAATGATTCAAGATACTCCATATCCTGTTCCATAGGTGCATTGTCCCAAGCAGCAATTATTGAATCTTCAATATATTTTGTACACTCTTCTGAATTGAATATTTCCATCAATGTATTCAATGCATATACAATTTTATTCCTGAATGCAGGAAATCCAACAGAGATCAGACTTTCTACACTTACCCATTTTTTCTCAAACAACACATAGTACAGGATATAATTGCCGAAGCTCTGATCAGTAATTTTTGTTATCTCGTTTTTAAACCAATCCACTAATTCCAAAGAATACAAATTCTCGATTATATCTTTCTCAACAATTTTCCCACCATATAAATTCTTCATATCACGATACAACTGATTTTCATTATTTTTTACCGGACCAGCTATAGCAATGAAAAACAATATAAGAATATCTTGTTTTGTCAACTTCGCTTCATCAATAATTCTTCCATAGTAGTTTTTAAAAATATCCTCAGCATTACGTATGGCCTGATATCCACCATCTATTGATCTCATACCAGCAAGAAAAGCAAGTCTTATATTTCCATTTGCGATCCCAGCAATCTTATTAAGGTAATCCGAATTCACTATTCCTAAATCAGCTTTCAAAATATCTTTTATTTCATCATCTTTAAGTCGTCCAACTTCAATAATATTGGGTAATATGTACTGCGATACAGCATCTATTACTCTCTCCTTGGCATAATCTCTTACTGAAATAAGTACCCTTACATCAAAATCTGTGGATAATGTCAAAAGAGTGCCAAGCACATTCTCTAAGCTTGCAACCATATTAGCATCATCAAAGAAAATCAAATATCTTCCCGGATCAGAAATATAATACTTTATGTCCTCATATAAAAGATTTCCATTACTTTTAATGCAGAAAACTTTTGTCTGTCCATCATTCTGTTTTCTACACGCTTCTAAAGCCAATCTTGTTTTTCCAATTCCTGATGGTCCTGTCAATACAGTCACTCTATTATTAAGTATACTAGTACATATCTCCGTAATCTCTGGCTTTCTGTGGAAAAAATCGCAATTAATAGGAGCATTTATACCATTTGCATCATATGCTTTAACAAAATCCTCTACCTCAAAAAATTGATTTGTATCAATTGCTATACCCAACTCATCTTTTGCAATATGTGGATAAAGTAATGCCAGATCATGAGAAAGTGTATCTATTCCAATAAGTTCAATTTCTACACCATCAATAGTTTCCATAATACTATTAAATTGTTCTATATGAATATTTGTAGAACAATGACCACAAATTATTTTTTTTATTTTATCCTTAGGTAGTAATAATTTTGTTGTATCAAAACATGATAAAATATCAGCACGTATTTTCTCTGCTGACTGTGAACTCACAGTTCCATAATTTATTAAGATATACTTTCCATCATCAGCTAAAACATAGGAATCCGGCGTGCCTTTTGTTGGTTTATTGGTACCAGTTTGAACTCCTAAAGTTTGAATATTATTAAATTTATATTTTTTATAAAGATATGCATCAAACAATTTTTGAAAGGCCCCACCCTCCAATTGCATGATTGCATTTTGAATAGAATTTACATTATTCAACTGAGTCTCTCCTTAGTCTTTCCACAATAATGCAGTCAATATTACATCATTTCATAATTTTTGTTACTACGCTACCTGCTTATATCTCATAAACACATACTCAAATATCAGCTTGCGATACTCAAAGATTGCGCTATCTGAATAACTCTCCGGCAGTTCTTCCCACAAAATCTTGCCGATCAGGTTATCGACCTCAGCCTTAGTCTCCTGCTTGTCTGTCCAATGATCAAGTTCTGATATTTTTGTCTTAATCTTATCCAACAAATCTACAGCAACCTTCTTGATTTTCTTGATGTCCTCTTTGGACAGATTTTCGTCAAAAAGCATATCATACATAGAAAGTTCTTCATCACTACCGAATCCTTCACGAACATACCGCTGTTCCTCTTCATTCATGGAATTTGCCAGATCCATCAGTTCCATAAATGTCTTTTCAATATTGACCCTATCCTGCTCCGAATTATATTCCTCAATAATCTGCTGATACCGTATGTAATAATCCACTCTGCGAGGATTCTCCCTTATCATGGCATCCAGCCTGACTTGAATCAATTCATCCAAATCCATGAATGCCAGATTTTTCTTTTTAACTTTGGCAAACTCTCTCCGCAATAAATCAAAGTCAATTTTACTGATATCAAAACGTTTTGCAAATCCACGATCATTCGCTGCTCTTTCAATCATGATATAATCACCCAGAATTCCGTTAATCTGCACCATTAAATCTGTATTATCAACATGCTTCTTCTTTTTCTTTAATTCATCAACAATGGCAATTATGGCATCTTTTCTTTCACGGTCTGCCTTGGAAATATCATCACGATCCAGATATTTCATCATGCGGTTAAGTTCATTGCCGTATGTCATAAACTGCTTCTTTGATTCCCTAGAGTCGGATACTGCATTAGCCGCTGTCAGTAGTAAGGAAATCTTTGCAAAATCCTTTGCATATACAAGATCATCCAAATCGAAATCTTTGGAATCCAGAAATTCAGCAGCCGCTGTAATTGTCTCAAGCACTCTTTCTATCAGTTCACCCTTGTCAATCGTCGGGTCAGTACTTCCACCACCTACATTAGCGGTATAATCAGCAAGTGCCTTTCGCAAAGCTTTTACAATACCTATATAGTCAATAATAAGACCATTACTCTTGCCTTCTGCCACGCGGTTTGCCCGGGCAATGGTCTGCATAAGAGTATGTGCCTTGAGTGGCTTGTCCAGATACAGACATGACAAACACTTCACATCAAAACCGGTAAGCCACATTGCGCAGACAAATACTACTCTTAGCGGATTGTCTTTGTCCTTGAATTCCTTATCCAGCTCACGCTTTTCCATCTTTTCACGATGATATTTGATATCCAAATTCCACTTTTTGAAGGTTTGAATTTCATTCTGTTCCTGCGAGATAACAACTGCCATCTCCGTTTCTTTCATCCAGTTCAGTTTTCTCTCAAGTTCCTGGACTTCCTGCTGTGATGCGGTCTGTATCTGTTTTTCTAAAGTTTTGATATCGTCCTGCCAATATTTCTGCACAAAGTCATACATACGCACGCAGGTAACTTTATTCAAGCAGACAAACATAGCCTTACCACTAGTCCACAAATCAGAGTAATGTGAAACAAAATCTCTGGCCACAGACTTAAGTCTCGGTTCAGCAGTAAGCAAATGAATTTCCTTTTCAAATTCATGCTCTAACTTTTCTTCCTGCTCTGGATCAAGATCTGCAGCTTCAATGGCATCAAGAATTTTGTCCGTAATATCCGGATTATTGATATCCAGAATCTTTTCTCCTCGATTTTCATAATATAGAGGGACAGTTGCCTTATCTTCTACAGCACGCTTAAAGTCATAAATGGAAATATATCCACCAAAGGTTCGCTCCGTAATATTGTCATTCGAAAGAAGCGGTGTTCCGGTAAATCCGATTCTTGAAGCAGTTGGCAGCAATTCCACCATATTGTCAGCAAAAACTCCATACTGACTCCTATGAGCTTCATCAGACATAATAATAATGTCGTGATCCGGAATGATTGGCTCATCCACCTTCTTATTAAATTTCTGTATCAGAGTAAAGATAAAGCTCGGATTTCCCTTCAACTTATTAATTAGATCCTCACCGCTTGTTGCTATAAACTTGGATGCCTTTGTTTTTCCCAATAGACCACAGTTTTCAAAGGTATCTGAAATCTGGGTATTCAGTTCTTCACGATCCGTAAGCACAACAATAGTAGGAGATCCTGCAAACTTTCTGCGAATCTTCTGTGACAGAAAAACCATAGAATAACTCTTACCGGAGCCTTGTGTATGCCAAAACACACCAAGCTTACCATTATTCAGCTTACGTGCCTCATAAGCCTTGACTGCTTCGTTTACTCCAAGATACTGATGATTTCTTGCAAGGATTTTGACTGTTTTACCTCCGGAGTGATCAAAAAGAATAAAGTTCTCCAGAAGATCCAGGAAGTTCTCTTTCTTACAGATTCCACGCAGCATTGTTTCTAGGGCTACACTGCCCTGCTCCTGTTCGGATAGTCTCTTCCACTCATGGAAAAATTCATACTTACTGCCCAAGGTAGCAACCTTAGCTTCCACACCATTGGATAACATCAGAAATGCATTATAATAAAATAATTGTGGAATGGTATCCAGATAATCTGTGTAGTTGTCTGTATACGCATTCTGAACATCCACAGAGTTCTTTTTCAATTCAATAAAAAGAAGGGGAATGCCATTTACAAAACCTACAATATCTGTTCTACGACGATAGAGATCCCCATGAATTTTCATTTCTTTCACAGCCAGAAAATGATTCCTCTCCATATCATTCGGATGCTGGAAATCAATAATTATTGCTCGCTTTTCTTCAGTCTGACCATTTGGCTTCTTCTCTGTAACCGGAATTCCATCTCGAATATATGCATACTTTTCTTCATTGATCTGCATCAGAGAAGCAGATGAAAGATGCTTCTCAAAGGTATTCTGAGCTTCTGTAACCTGAGCATCTGTAATCCACGGATTAAGCGTACGAAGAGCCTTCTGAAAATAACGAACTAAAAGAATGTCCTTGTAGGAACTTCTTCCAAATGTTCCATTTTCTCCAAGAACTTCCTGATTATAAGCAAGTTCTACCTGCCACCCCAGTTCATCAACAAGCAGATGTCCTGCGCTCTCTTGTACTAATATGTTCTCTGAGTAATCGTAGCTCATCCGATTGTCCTCCCTTTCATTTTTCGTTATACTTCAAGTTCTCCCGTCATAAGTTTTGGAAGCAGTCTGTCTCTAGCCTGTTCAGCCTCTTTAATCTGCCTTTCTAATATAGTTTTCATTTCAAATATTGGTGATGTTATTCTTTCAAATTGTTCCAACACCGTATCGGTAGGATGAAGTATATCTATTCCCTCAAGGATTTTTACTGTCATGCTAGGAACAGCCGCTCCAATGTTAAACGAATACATATCTAGTCCTTTTAGAAATAGATATGTATATTTTGCTACATTTTCCAGCTTGGGGATTGAGAAAAACATAGTATCTATCGTCCAAAAATCGCCGGAAACCAACAGAATATTATTTAGTGACCCCTTTCTTGGAATAAGCACTGACTCTCCAGAATATAAAATCGGCTTAACATATCGCATCACTCCACCGGAACCATATACTGGAATATTGCCATCAGCCAATGCCTTATGATCTTTTCCATACTTTACTTCCAGGAAATCTGTAACCTTAGCTTTGCTCCATCCTTCCGGCACTCCATCCACAATTTTGCAATTCTCATATCCTGGAAATCTCAAATCAGCAAACCATTCCTTATATAACCGCTGTGCTGCCTCTTCAAGGATTTTAATTCGTTTCTGATTGTTTTCTATGAGATCGTCAAAAGTTCCAAGAATTTCTACAATTTTGTTTTGAATCTTGATATCCGGAGCTGGAAACTTTATCATCTCCAATTTTTGCCATGATAGATTATCTTGAGCTGTCCCTTGCGAAATTTGTTTAATATCTCTTTGAAGCATATCAAATGCATACTTAATAAACTTAGCATTCGATACTCCTTCAAATGGAACAAACCCCATTATGCTATCTGGAAAACATGCATCTATACCTAAAATTGCAGTATCCGCAATATTTGCTGCAATAGTAATACATAATGTTCCAGCTTTCCATAATCTACTCTGTTCTAGCCCTTTTTCATTGTAAGTCTCTGTATAATCCGTAAGATAGAAATTGGCTGCTTTTACATCAGCAGTTTGAACAAATGGGTATTTTCCACCAAACAAAGAATTATCATTTCTGGGACGATGTCGAGATCTCCCCCTTGATACAGTACCTAATTCATTTAAAATCTTGTAATCCCAACTCATAGCCCCATCTCCTTCATATTCTTTGAGATGGTATCCATCAGATTATTGGATTCAGCCTGCAATGATAATAATTCCCGATGGATTTCAAGCATTCTATCTTCAAAATCAACACCATCATCTTCAACCGGAGCTACTCCTACATAAGCACCGGGAGTAAGAGACCACCCTTTTTCTTCGATTTCTGTCAAACTTGCCACTTTGCAAAGTCCTAGGATATCTTTATATTCTCCTTCGCCAAACTTCTCATATAGCCAGACGGCTTCCTTAGCCACAATAATTTCATCATTCTTTGCAGCTATCATTTCATCATATTTAGCCTGAATTCGTTTTTTATCCTTTCTATCAGCCTGTTCTACTTCCAGCTTTGCTTTCTTCTGCAAATCCTTTAATTCATTCTTTAAAAGCTGCAAAACTTCCTCAAAAGAAATCACCTGTCCCAAAATTTTTCTGTATTCCTGCAATAAGGCTGTATATTTGTCCATTTCTCCACGATACAGCCATACTATGGCATTCAGATTCTTTAACTGCCACTCCGTCCACTCATTTAGGGTACGATCTACTACAGTATAATAATTTCGTGCATCAATAAATAAGACTTTATCCTTCAGATTCTCTGCCTTTCCCTTATCAAAAAACCACAGTGAACAAGGCAAACTCTTTGTGTAAAAGAAATTATTACCTACAGAGATCATGACATCCACATGACCTGTTTTAATTAACTTTTCACGAATATCCTTATCGCTCCCCTGACTGTCAGTTGCAGAGGAAGCCATAACAAATCCTGCACGGCCTGTTTCATTCAAGTATGCATAGAAATAAGAAATCCAAAGATAGTTTGCATTTCCGATTTCCTTATTTTTGTTTTCCTTTGGCATACCAAAAGGCAGTCTTCCGGCATTGGCAGCTGTTTCTGTTTTTACCTTATCCACATTAAAAGGTGGATTTGCCATAACATAGTTACACTTACCCTCCAGATGATGGGCATCATGGTAGAAGCTGTTTGCTTCATCACCAGATTTAATTACACCGGTAAGTCCATGAACCGCCATATTCATAAGGCACAGCTGTGCATTGTATTCCACCTTCTCCTGACCATAAAAAGTCATGCTCTTGTTGGCCTGCAGTCCGGTTTCATTTACAAAATCACCGGTCTGCACAAACATACCGCCGGATCCACAGGCAGGATCCAACAAAACTCCGCTTTTCGGCTCCAGTATGTTTACAATCATTTTTACCAATGACTTTGGGGTAAAGAATACACCATCGTCAGACGCAATATTTTTGGCAAATTTATTCAGAAAGTACTCATAAATACGTCCAATTACATCTCCCCCCACTTCATCCAAAGCGTTGTTATTAAAGATTCTTAGTAACTCACCCAGAAGCTCATCCGAGAAATCGGTGTAGCTTTTAGGAAGGACACCTGTCAACTGGTCACTCTGCTGCTCCACCAGCTCCATGGCATTATTTACCACTTCGCCCAAACTTCCCATGGTCTGTCCTGATACATTTAATAGTCCCAAGGAAGCAACATTCTCCGGAAGATTTACCAGATAATCAAACTGCGCCATTTCAGGAAGGAACAATGCACTCTTAGCCGTAAAGTCACTTGCCTCCACCGGCATCTTACGGCCATTTCTTACCGGCCTGTCCTTTAATATTTCTTCCTCAACCATTTTATATCTGCTGTATGCATATCTTAAGAACAGCAGTCCCAATACGGGCATACAGTACTGATTTGATGTAAGCTTTGATCCCGCACGCAGGAGATCCGCAGACTCCCACAAATCTGCTTCTAGCTTCTTAATACTCGCATTATCCATTTATCATTATCCTCCGGAATTAATTACTTTTATTCAGTTCCAGCTTTCTGACCTTACGCGGGTCTATCGGTTTTTCTGTTCCAACTGGGATGAACCACATTCTACCTTTCTGAATAGCGCCTTCAATTCTGCCTTCCTTGCAATATATAGCCACCCATCTTTGAGATACATTCCACTTTTCTGCGCATTCCGCCGAAGTTAAATATTCCATGTATTTTCCTCCAAAAATATGTAAAACTTAATTAAAATAAAACTTTTATTAGCTTATTGAGCTAACTCCTTTCTAATAATCGGAAGAGTTCTCTGTTCGATTTCATCAGTAGTAAAACTTTCAATAACACTCTTCATTGTTTCAGCACTCTAGAATATTTTGAGTTTTTCCTTTGCCCTCGTTATTGCAGTATAAAAAATAGAATGCGTTATTTTCTCTGCATTGCTTGAAGGAATTACAATCTTAACTGATTTATACTCCAATCCCTGAGCTTTGTGTATTGAAATTGCATAAGCAAGCTGAAATGGAATAACTGTCTTCACTTTTTCTTCCTCTGACAGATCATCATCCCAAGCAACAACTTCTAATCTTATAATTGTCCCTTTTTCTGTTGTATCCACATAATCGAACGTTTCCTCCTCACACTGACATTCTGTAAGTAGGCGTTTGCGAAACGCCACAGACCGCATAAATACGGCATTTTTTGTTACCAAATTAAAATAACTCCTCAC
>OJMO01002099.1_pt1 | contig 11421 bp, 10 predicted proteins | sample 1597241 | NCBI WGS metagenome assembly OJMO01 (sample SAMEA2452129, study PRJEB22498) | human gut metagenome | biome: human feces; feature: human gut; material: feces | place: Australia | collected 2012 | reverse complement strand
AACAGTCTCTTCGAGCGAATCAACAAGGAATGCAAGTACAATTAAGACCAAAAGGAGGAGCATACCAGCCCATACAAAACATTCATAACTCGATTTCGGACCCAACTCCTAATCATTCAAGTTTTAATTCTTTGTCAACGGATCAATGGAATGACTCACTTGATAGAAAAAAGACTATAAGTGGTGGCTCTAGCTTTGTTCAACAACCCGGTTCAGCGCCACCAAAGCAAGAAGACCTTATCAGAATGATTAATAGTACTTCTACCATAAAGATGGGATCTTCATCTACAGGTAATTGTGATAATAGTCTTTAAGAAATAGCTGAAATGATGAATATTGCGAATTCTGGTACACCAATCTCAAGAAGAAAGGGCCGAAATAATGGATCTTACTATAGTATGCATAAGAAACAAAGATCTCTGAGTACACTTGAATTGAATGGGAACGAAAGTTTGAAGAGCAGAATAACGCATCTCTATAATGATTGTTAACAAACACGATGTTGTTATTGTTATTATTGTGTGTATATCTGATTGTATCTGTAATTACTGTTGTTCAAATCCATATGGATGTTTGGTTTGCCAGTTGAGTGCATCCCTACACATATCTTTGAGTGTTTTGACAGCTTTCCATCCCAATACTTGTTCTGCTTTGGTTGGATCTGCATAGCAGATGGCGATATCTCCAGGACGACGAGGGACTATCTTATAAGGGATTGAATGGCCACAAGCCTCTTCCATTGCATGAAGCATTTCCAGAACAGAGTATCCATGTCCAGTTCCAAGATTGAAGACTTCTGTTCCATTGTTCATTTTATCAAACATGTATTGGAGTGCTTTAAGATGGCCTTGAGCCAGATCATAGATATGAATATAGTCGCGTACTCCAGTACCATCAGGAGTTTCATAATCATTTCCAAAGACACTTAAGAAGGGACGACGACCAATGACTACTTGTTGGATATAGGGCATAAGGTTATTAGGAATACCATTTGGGCTTTCACCAATTTCTCCACTATTTCTAATTGTTTTTTATCATTACCTACCTTTCATGAGCACCTACAGGATTGAAATAGCGAAGAAGGATCACTGTCCATTCTTTGTCTGCAGTTGCCAGATCTGATAAGACTTGTTCCATCATATATTTGGTTCGACCATAAGGATTTGTGAGACCTTGACCAACTGGTGATTCTTCTGTGATAGGAACAGGATCTGATCCATACACTGTAGCAGAAGATGAGAAGACTATATTAAAGTTGACTAGCATTTCTTACTGATCTTCTTACAGTTGTGATTTGTCATCACTTCTAATAGATTGAAGGTACCAGTAAGGTTATTCTGATAATACAATAAGGGTTTCTGCCAAGACTCACCAACAGATTTCAAAGCACCAAAATGGATTACAGCATCAAAGGGACCTCTTTGATCAAATACCTTTTCAATAGAAGCCTTATCGTTCAAATCAGCCTTTGTCTTATTCAATCCTTCTATTTATACTTCCATTAGATAGAACAAGTCTTCAGTTACTCCAGCTAGTTTCTTTGTTGCTTCATGAGCTTTTCGACTACTTTACAAACTAAACAAATAGATTACCTTGAGTTACAGAAATTGTCTAATAGAGTTAACTTGTATCCCACTTTTAATAGTTCAATAGCAGTATGAGAAGCGATATAACCGTTTCCTCCTTTTTGTTAATAGATATATATATATCAAACCAGTTAAAAGAATATGCTTTGACATTTGAGTATGAACAAATAATTCTTGAAGAATCAAAGACAGGCAACTGCTGAGGGATTTGAGATAAATCTACCTTTCAAGGTAGTATTTTGGATAATGATTGAATCAATGTAATGAGAATAGATGATAATATTTCTAGTGTTATAGAGATATGTGATGTGATGAGTTATGTAGTTAAGTGATGGAGTTATAATGATATGATAGATCTTGTTAGTGTTATGACTGATTGATCTCATTAGTGTTATGATTGAGTTTCTCTTGAAGTGATTGAGTTGTTTAATGATATGATTGATTCATCTAGTTAAGTAACATCCTTCTCTAAAACAAACAATACCACTCACTCCTAAATCCAATATGCAGCATTTGAACATACAACACCACCACATACTGCTCCAACACCAGGACGACATAAGTTTCCAAGAACAACTCCAAGTCCTTCTCCTAGAATTGCAACTAGACATACAAGTAGATTCTTAAAAGACTTGTTAACGAAACTTTGAAGTGTTGTTGTAGTTTCAATTTGATTATTTAGCAAACGATGATGTTTAGAAACAAGTTTCTGTTTCTCGACTCGTTGAAAGTGATTTCGGATCCATGAATACAAGAGAAAGAGTTCTTCAAAAAGGAATATTGATAAATGATAAACAAATCCAGTTTGAATAGCTGTTAGAAAGAGTGTCTTTGAAGCTTCGAGACGAGTTCCTTTCTTACTTTCTTCTATTGAACATTTTTTCACATCTACATATTCAATTTCACTCTAGTTCAATACCCTGAAACACTTTGGAACTAAACTCATCTGTTGTTGTTGCTACAATAGCATGTTCAACAACTCGTTCAGTTGTTGATATACATACATTTCGAATGAAGAGTTTCTTACAATTCTCACTAATCTCCTTTTGAGTCTCTCTATTTATTATTCTTTGTTTAGTTGATTACTTCTTTGAGATATCAAAGTCTTCCATATCATCAAGTACCTTGTAAGCAAAACCAAGAGGAAGAGACTTCAAGGCAGCAATAGTAATACGATCTGGAAGGAATGCATAATAGAGAGGCTTCAAATTCGGATTATCCAAAAGCATGAGAAACAACAGTGAACTCTTTTAACAAACAATCAACAATATGGTACAATTTAATATGCTTGAGATGGTTCAACATCTTCTTTCTCTTCCTTTTCTTCTTCTTCCTCTTCTTCTTCACCTTCTTTCTTTTCAGGAAGTAATTCAGAATGTACAAAAGGCATTACACCTCCAGAAGCAATTGTTACATTACCAAGAAGAGCATTCAACTCTTCATCGTTACGAACAGCAAGTTGAATATGACGAGGAATTACACGATTCTTCTTTCCTTCTTGAGCTACATTTCCAGCTAATTCCAAAATCTCAGCAGTCAAGTATTCAAGAACAGCAGCCAGATATACAGGAGCACCAGCACCAATACGATCAGCAACTCTCATATCTCGCATGTAACGAGCAATACGACCCACAGGGAAAGTGATTCCAGCACGAGAACTCCGACTTTGAGTCTTTCCTTCACTCTTTCCACGTCCACCTTTTCCTTTTCCAGCCATTCTTAAGATACAAAACTATTATGAATCATCATTCATTTATCACTTCACAATCAATCGATTTTTGATGATCCAATAAATCTATCATATTCAAATCATCGATTTTTGATTTCATCTACTCGAATTTTGTTTATTCCCGCCCGAATTCTGTTTCATTGGATGAACAAATTTGAATTATGGTGCGTTGATTTATTGGATAGAACAGATGAATTTCCCAATAATCGGAATGATCGAATTAGTAGAATGAAACGGGTATGATTTGGTGGGTGAAATTGAATTGTGATAGTTTTAATTTGGATCATTGAAAGAGTGATTAGAATGATTGAATTGATGATATTGTAGAAATGGCAAAAGCACCAAGTAAAAGTGCAAAAGGAACAAAGACGAAAGGAGATTTTGCTCATCGTAAGAGAAGAAGATTGGAGACTTATTCTTCTTATATCTATCGTGTATTGAAACAAGTTCATCCTGATGTTGGTATTAGTAAACGTGCTATGGCTATTATGAACTCGTTTGTGAATGATATCTTTGAGAGATTATCGGATGAAGCAATTAATCTTGCTCGTTACAACAACAAGGCAACGTTAACTGGAGCTGAGATTCAAACTGCTGTTCGTTTGCTTCTTCCTGGTGAACTTGCTAAACATGCAATGTCTGAAGGAAGTAAGTCTATCTCCAAGTATTCTACTACTGGAAGTGCCGAGTGATTCTTATTACTATGCTCTCTATTTCTTTGTTTAACAAATATATGAATGATCAAATTGCTTTAGAGAAACATATAGTACACCATCTTTGTAGTTACCTGGTTGTCGGAAAGGAGTCACTTCTCGTTCTTTATGTACTTGGACTTTCTTCTTTTTCTTTGTAGCTGTTACAATATGATTTACTTTCTCCTAGTCTTTACTCTCTTTCTTGTTTCACTTACAAAACGACGTTGTTGACGTTCTCTTTTTGCTTTAGATGCTTCCATCTTCTTCATTATCTTCATAGGAATATGACCTTTCTGTTGACGAACTGCTCCTAACTTTTCCAATTCATAATCATTCTTCTCTTTACCACTTAATGCTGATTTAGCTATTTAATCAATTTCATATATCCTTTCTACCAAACTCAACAATCTCACTATAGTGTTCTTTCACTTTGAATCCATCTTTATCAAATGATGATTTCATATTCTTCTTTTCATTCGGTTTCTTCTAGTTCATTACTTCTTTCAAAACTCTCTTACTAGTATTCCTTTATCATTCTTTTGTCGATATTTCAAATCAGGATCTTCAAATACAATGATTTCACTTGCTTTTCGAGAAGACATCAAACAACAACTAAAACAAACAAACCAATCCATTTTCAATAATACTTTACCATATACCTTATTCATTTTCATTGCTTCATTTGCTTCACTTAAAGGAAACACTTGAGAGACTTGAGGATGAAGTTGTTTTGTCAAATACAATGAATATAATCGGTTGATACTCTACAATTCGTTCAATCAATCATTTTTACTTCTTCAACACATGAAGGACAGTTCTTTAAGTAACCTCCTAAATACACTCCAAGCACACTTACATTCTTTACTAATAGATGATTTGCAGGAATCTGTTGAATTGAACCTCCAGAGAAACCAATAATCAACAGACCTGAATCAAAGAAACCGCTTTCTTCTCTCAAATAGGATATGAGCTCCAAATCGAACACTACGTAACAATTGAGAACAGAACAGAGAATCTGTTCCTACAGTATCAAATACTAGACTACTTCCTCCCTTTCTATCAACCCTAATTCATATGAATACTAAGGATTTGAGGAAGTCTCGAAAGGAAGGAGTTGCTTCAGAATCAATAATATGAACACAACTATTAGGATACTGAGACTTCATAAAGGTTGTTAAATACTCTTTCTGAGCAGTACCTCGAACAATACAAACAGTCTTATCATTATTCATTCAATCAAATCCAACTTCATTTCCAGTCATAATACTTAACTCACTTGCAGCTAAACCAGTACCTCCTGCTGCTCCTGTTATTGTTACAAGATCACCCTTCTTCATATTTCCAACTACATTTAGTCCTAATGAAGCAGTACAGAAGTTTATACCCAAGGAAGATATCACTTCAAAAGGAATAGACTAAGTTCTATTTAACGAATAGTTCATACATCAGGAATAACAAAACAACGAGACTCATCAACAACACATTCTTCAGAATAACCACCACTGGAAGAAAAGATACAATACACTCGATCACCAACATGACGATTCTTACATCCATTACATTCAATAATCTCACCCGAAACTTCAAGACCAGGACTAAACGGTAGTTTTGCTTTCTCTTGATATTTACCAATCCATGCAAGTGAATCTATTCATTTCAATATCATTTATCAATTCTACCTGCATAGTTGATTCCTGCATATCGAGTTCGGATTCGTACTTCTCCTTTATTTAATTCTTGTCTTTTCTTTTCTTGTAGAATTAATGGATGACCATATTCAACACACACCATAGCTTTCTGTCTTCATTATCACTTGTTAGTTGAAGAATACAAAAGATCGAATTAAACTGTATGAATTGATCTTCAGATATCGATGAAGCATTTTTCTAATTTGTTGAAAGTGATTGTGATGGAAGTGGAGTATAATTGAAAGAATGTTCTTATTTGTATTATTTCAATACAAGATAGTTCTAATGTAGCAACATTTCAATACAAGATAGTTCTAATGTAGCAACATTTCAACTATTCCAATAAACACTTCAAACAGATTCAAGCAAACTCACCTCTTCTCCCTTTTTCAATTGTTTCAAAGGTTTTTGAGACTTCTTAGAGACACGAATTCGAATCAAATATCCAATTCCAACAAGTAACAATACAATTGCTGCAGTTGCACATACTGTTACAATAGAACCAATCTGAATTGGTTCTCGAAGATGAACCTCTTCAACCCAACCTGTTACATCTGCTTGAATTTTAATATACTTCTTCACAAGTTCATTAAAATGTGGAATAAGTAAGTTGAGATGCTTCAATATATAATCACCAATCTCATATTCAAGAGTGAAACGACACAACACATTGAATTGAATTGTTGTTGAATCTGATATATCTCGAACCAATATGAATTCAATCTCTTCTTCTGATACTTTCAAATTCTCAGTCACTAGTGAAATCATTTGAGATTCAGCATGTACCCAATTCGATTGAGTCATATTTCCTAGAACAAATGACCAATCGATATAAGCAACTCCTTGAGAAGGAATTCGTTTCAAACAGCTTGATCTATCTTCTCGCCAACTTACCTTCTCATCTCCTTCTTCACAATGCATTTGATTCATTCCCACACTCATCAATGGACATTTTCCATATTGTGTTGTTTCTGGATAGGAAGTACTATAACTTCCTTTCTTCTTACAACTCTGATCAGTACAACTATAGAAACGAACATCATATACTTGGAATACCCTTCCTTCTAATGAACTTTCAAATACAAATTGATATGAATGGAATGGTTGAGAGTTCTCAAAGTACATAACTTCTTCTCCATTCCTTAAGAATGTTTCACTTTTCATTGAATATAAGACTACTGTAGAATTGTCCTTATTCACTCCTTCAATTCGGAGAGAGGAAGGAATATCAGTCTTTGTTGAGTAAATAGCAGCCTTATTCACTACTACTAAAGCATCATTTCCAAATGTATATCGAAGAGTTGCAGGGAGAGACTCTGGTTGCCAATAACTATGTGTATCCAGATCAAAAGCATAATCAGGACTATGTACTACTGATGATCCAGAAGGATCCAATGCTTTTCCATTCAATGATTGAAGAATACACGAACTAGATACAAGAGTCGCTCGAAGATCAAAGACAATCTCACTAGTTTCAGGAGAATGAGAAGCACGATGAATCTCAACAGCAACAATCGTTGATGATTTGAGAATCGACACAGGGAAACTAGAACGAGCATATCCATCAATACTCTCTCCTGTACGTTCTATTAGTTTCTTCTCATTCACATATACAATCACTTCACAATCATTCGATCGTTTCACATCCAAATGAATATACGTGTATTTGTTCACATCATTCACATTAAACTTCTTACGAAGATATAACACATTTGTATTTGAAGAGAATCTGCCCCATGATCCATCCTTTCCTTTCAACCATTTCTTATCATTGAATCGAGCACTTTTCCATTTTCCACTTACAGATCCAGCATTCATCAACCATTCACTCTTTTCAGGAACACTCAATTCAAAGTTGAAATGTCGACTTGCTTCTCGTTGATTGTCTGGAAGTCGGAATTCACTCAATACTCCCCATTCATCATTCACACTCAATTTAACACTACTATCCCATCCACCAGTTTCTCCTATTGTTGCCATTACAAATTGATAAGAACCAGGAGTCCAACAGATGTTATGTTTGTTTGATAGATGTTCTTGAGTCTGATCAAATAGAACTTCATTCTGACTATTCAATACTTTCCATTGTTCAAGCACTGTACGACGTCGAAAATTGATTACCATCAATGTCATTCCAGGAGGACATACATCTACAGCCAGAATGAATGAGAATGAAACAGTTCCAATAGAATTTGATGTAGTGATTGTATATGTCTCATACAGAGGCTTTGAAACCTTTCCTGACATTATGAACATTCCCTTTGTGATGTCAACATCTTTTGGTAAAGAAGGAGTCACACTAAGATTTCCATGAACTCCATCTATTGGAATTTTTATGTTCAATGATTCACCATCATATGCAGTTATAAGTGAAGGAAATGAAATGACAGGTATCTTCGTAGGAGTAATCTCAAAGGATCCTTTCTTTGTCTCTCCTTCATAAATGATTGAACTCAAATAATACAAGTCATGTTCATCAACAAGATAGAGATAACAATTTGAATAGGTTCCACAACTGAATTCATATTCATATGACAATCTAGGAATACAAATAGGATAATCAGTATTTGAAATTTGAGAGAGAGTTTCATTGTAATATACTTTATCATCTTTTCGTATAACAAAGGTTCCTCGACTACGATAATAGAATTTAGCATACAAATAATCTCCATAAGAACAACCCCGAACTGTTAAAGAGAACGAACTATTCGAAGAACCAGCAGAATTCGTTGCTTTGAATATAAACTCAGTTTCTGGAATGGATGCTTTTGTTTTTCCACTTATCACTCCAGTAGTACTAAGAGTAAGTTCAGAAGGAAGAGCAGGAGAAATACTCCAGTTCACTTCATCTACATCACTCTTCAAATACAATTTGTCAATTACAGTATATCCATCCACTTCTACTTTGGTCACTACTTCCCCTTCACTATTTTCAATCCATACTCGTGTAGGAGGTTTCACATCTTCTATATATCATTTTTAACAAGAATAGAATACGAAGAGATGTAGAAAGAGCAAGACTAGCAATAGTAACAAATAGAACGAATTCTATTGATGAAGAAATATGTAATGAGTGTACTAAATGACTTATCCATGTTCATCTTTGAAAACAAATACGGATATCAACATACATTCGTCATCTGAAGTTTCTCAGAAAGTTCTCTTGAATGAATACGTTATCAATACATTATTCCCGCAATTCATTTCACTTGAATCATAATAATCAAATACTATGAATCATTACTGAACATGCAATACCTTAACATTTGAGATACTAATTGAGCATACTTGAGTGATATTCTTTCTCATTAAATAATAATCAAAATTCTCACAAGAACAATTCATTAGGTTTAAACAAACAGAACAAGACTACTATCTATATCTTCAAATACTCACTCTCTTCTTTTGTCTTGAACTAATCTTCACCTTTCTCAATTCACGTCTCTTCTTCTTATTGACAATATATACAGCTCCAATTGTCACTACAACGATCAATAATACACCTCCAATGATTGAAGGGACAAGCATCTTTCCTGAAACAGTTCCAGTTCTTGAACGAGAAGTTGTGTAGAGATTTGAATAGATTGCTGAAATGATAGGATTTCCATTATTGAAATCATCATTATCAACTGCCCAAAGCATTCCTCCTAACAGATTCTCATTCTTTATGTAGTTCACCTTGTATACAATTGAATTTGGATCTTCATATGAATACCATTGATCTCCTTTCTGTACATACATTGTAGTGGTTGTTGGATCAAATGCACTTACTCCTCCTGAATTCAGAACTGTTAAAGCCTCAATATAGTTCAATACACCTTCTTGTTGAGTATCCTTCATAGGATCACATCCACGAATTGCAGGTGCACCTAATCCTTGACCTGGAGCACTACTTTCTAATGTCCATCCACGACCATAAGCAGCAAGTCCCATTACAATCTTATCACGAGGCATTCCATGAGAAATCCAGTATTGAATAGCATAATCACCTGTATAGTATTCATCAATTGACCCTGGTTCATAGTTCTGAGGAGGATAGAGTCCACTAGAAGCTCCTGTCTTTGATTCCCATTGTCCATGAAGATCATAAGTCATTACAGATACATAATCAACATAATCACGAATACGAGGAATATCATAACCAGTATCAATCTTATCATATCCAGCAGCAACAGCAAGAGTTAGAAGAAGTCTTGGTTTACCTGTTCGTTGTGCTTCTGCATCAATAGCAGCTCGTAATTCTTGAACGAGAGAAACGAAATTCTCTTTGTCTTGAGGTCGACCTCCCAATTCTTCCCATGCTGGATATTCCCAATCCAAATCAATACCATCAAAGTTATGAGTTCGAACCCAAGAAATCATAGCATTGATACAAGTAGCTCGATTTGATTGTGTTTCAGCCATTGCAGAGAAGATGTCTTTATACTTCTCCAAGAAATTGAAGTTCCAGCCTCCAAAGGCTAACAATGTCTTACAATTGGGATTCCTAGATCGAACATATTGATTGAATCGATAGTAAAGACCTTGAGTAGGATTCCATTCATTCACATCATTCCATTCTACTTGTTCTACTTGCCATGTATCTCGAGTGATATAAGCAAAAGCGTAAACCAAATGAGTGAACTTTGTAGGATCCATATTCTCTGGCCAGTATTGACTTGTTCCTTGTCGATATTGAGACCAATTGGTATAATAGCCCACAAATAGTTTTTGTGTAGGAGCAGTAGTAGGTTTGACAGTAGGAGCGGTAGTAGGTCTGACAGTAGGGGCAGTAGTAGGTCTGACAGTAGGAGCAGTGGTAGGTCTAACAGTAGGGGCAGTAGTAGGTCTAACAGTAGGAGCAGTAGTAGGTCTAACAGTAGGAGCAGTAGTAGGTCTAACAGTAGGAGCAGTAGTAGGTTTAACTGTAGGAGCAACTGTTGGACACTCACCACAATCACTTGGACAATTCTCACAATTCTCACCACTCTCACAAATACCATTTCCACAATACTCACTTGGAATCTCATCACAACTCACACCTCGACAAACATCCACATTTGCATCAACAAGATTTCCATCATAACATATTCCACCAGATAGAACAGGATAGAGAGGAGAAGTCAATCCATACACACATTGATATACATATCCACAACAATTGTGAGGATAACAACGGAATCCAATATCATTTGCTTCACATACAGATTCAGGAGGATGACTTGAACATTCACCACAATCTTGAGGACAACTGCTACAACTCTCATATATAGCACAGACACCATCTCCACAAGAAGCAGGAATTGTTGAACCACATTGAATTCCAGCACATCGACTATCACTTGCACTGATTTCATCTCCTTCATAACATAAGGTTCCTGGAGATACATAACTTGGTCCAAATAGACGTTCATTCAAACAGATAAAGTATTGTGGACAACAATCATATGGATAGCAATAAGGTCCATTTGCCATTCCATTACATGAAGGAGGATTAAGAGGTTGTTCAGGATATGATTTACAATCAGAAGGACAATTTGATACAGTTTCTCCTTCTTCACAGATACCATTTCCACAAGAAGGATTGATGGGAGTATTAGTAGGTTTGGTAGTAGGTTTGGTAGTAGGTTTGGTAGTAGGTTTGATAGTAGGAGCACTAGTTGGTTTACTAGTAGGAGCACTAGTTGGCTTCACAGTAGGAGCACTAGTTGGAGCACTAGTTGGAGCACTAGTTGTCTCATCAT
>OJMO01002093.1_pt1 | contig 11447 bp, 8 predicted proteins | sample 1597241 | NCBI WGS metagenome assembly OJMO01 (sample SAMEA2452129, study PRJEB22498) | human gut metagenome | biome: human feces; feature: human gut; material: feces | place: Australia | collected 2012 | reverse complement strand
TCAGACAATACAGGAACAGGATAGAGAGGCGTACCCATGAAGGTGCGCCTCTTTTTGTATGCACATTCTTTCGTTTTCTTTTTGCTCTGTCATTTTGAAAGTGAGAGAGTCTGAATGAAAATGACCTGTCGTTTTGTCGTAGGGACGGGCCGGATTTGTCCGGATCAGTGGATACGGCTTTGGGAATAAGGTATGCTGAAAATAATTCCGGTGGTTTCCATTTGCTCTTCTCTCTACAGTAATCATGTGGCAGTTGCTCTGGAATTTCCGGGCAGTTTTCCCCTCTCCTGAGGCGGCTCTTTGTTCCTTTCTTAACATAATTGTCATATTCCGCCTAAAAAGTACCCTTTTCGTTTAAATAATCTAATATAAATTCAATTTATATGAATTAAATTTTTATCTTTGTCTTTCCTATTGGGAATGAAATACTAACTAATTAATTTAAATCAAAGACAAAATTATGAGAAATCATCTAAAGCATTTCCTCCTGTTGGCAGTTCTGACAATCTGTTTCACTGCTACGGCTGTTGCGCAAGGAACAGTAAAAGGTAAAGTAGTAGATGCCGAGAACAATGAGCCATTGATTGGTGCCACTGTATCGGTCAGCGGTACGACACTGGGTACTGTAACGGATATGGACGGTAACTTTGTGTTGAAACTTACCTCTTCCAAGGCTACTCTTATATTCAAGTACTTGGGGTACAACGAAATTACGCATCAAGTAAAAGGAAGCAATACGATAGACTTGGGTGAGGTCAAGATGTCTCCTGATGCTATTGGTTTGGGTGAGGTCAGTGTTATTGCCTCTATTATAAAGAGTGACCGTCAGACCCCTATTCCTATTTCTAACGTGAAACTGGCCAAGATAGAGGAGAAAATAGGTAATCTGGAATTCCCCGAATTGCTGAAATCAGTTCCTTCGGTGTATGTAACCCGTGAAAGCGGTGGTTATGGTGATTCCCGTATCAATATGCGTGGTTTTGATTCGTCCAACCTGGGCGTGCTGATCAATGGTGTGCCCATCAACGGCATGGAAAACGGTAAGGTTTATTGGTCTAACTGGTCCGGTTTGTCTGATGTGAGCCAGTTTATCCAGGTACAGCGTGGTTTGGGTGCGTCAGCTTTAGGTATTTCTTCTGTGGGAGGAACCATGAATATGGTTACTAAAAGTACCGAAGCCCAGAAAGGCGGATCAGCTTATTTCGGTATCGGTAACGACGGTTTCCGCAAGTATTCGGTTTCTTTCTCTACCGGATTGATGGACAACGGATGGGCTATTACATTCATGGGGTCGCTGAATACGGGAGATGGTTACGTGAAAGGTACCAATTATGAAGGATGGACTTATTTTGGAAATATCTCGAAGGTAATCAACGATCATCATAAATTGTCATTGACAGCTTTCGGAGCTCCCCAGTGGCACAACCAGCGCTCTACCATGCACTATATCGAGGATTACAAGAACAGCCCCGACGGCGGACGTTTCAATAACGGATATGGTTATATCAACGGTGAAGCGGTAGGTAGCGGTTACGGCTATAATTATTATCATAAGCCCCAGGTTTCTTTGAATCATTACTGGACTATCGACGAGAAATCGACACTGACCACTTCTCTATATGGCTCAATGGCTACAGGCGGCGGACGCCGTGCCCGTGGCGCGATGAGCAATTGGCTGACTATTGATAACAACACCGGCCGCCCTAAAGACGGTGCGATGATGACTCCGGACGGTTTGTTCGACTACGAGCGTGCTATGGCTGCCAATGCGGCTTCTCAGAACGGGTCGCAGGTGATCTTTACCAATGCTGTCAATGACCATGACTGGTATGGCATGCTGAGTTCCTATAAGAATCATCTGACTGAGAACCTGACTCTTACGGGAGGTATTGACTTACGTTACTATAAAGGGTATCATACAGAGGAAATTGATGATTTGCTGGGTGGTGAGTTCTATCTGCAGACCTCGCCGCTGGCATTCCAAACCAAGAACCAGCTGCTGAAAGTGGGTGACAAGTTCAATTACTATAGCATTGGAGAGATATTCTGGGGCGGTGTTTTTGCACAGGCTGAATATAATACCGATAAGTGGTCGGGATTCCTGTCGGCATCATTGACCGAAGAGGCTTATAGATACGATGACCGTGGTGGTACGGATTCAAGATACTCTGCCACGGGTGCGGATAAACTGGACAGAGTGTCCAGCCTTCAGAATTTTCTGCCTTGGAGCGTGAAGGGTGGTTTTAACTATAAGTTCAATGACAACCACAATGTATTTGTCAATGCAGGATATTTTACCCGCGCGCCTTTCTTCAACTCTGTCTTTGCAAGCAATACGGCAGCTCCCGAAAAGGATGTACCCTACGAAAAGATTACTACGTTCGAATTGGGTTATGGATTTAGCACGGAACAGGTCAATATTGCATTGAATGGTTATTACACTCAATGGATGGATAAGTCCTTGCGCCGTAAGATCGGTCAGGAATATGCCAACCTTACAGGATTGGACGCAGTCCACATGGGTGTGGAACTGGAAGCGACTTACCGTCCTGTCAAGTCCTTTGAATTGAAAGGTATGTTCTCTTTAGGCGATTGGAAATGGAAAGATGATATTCATTTCACTATGTATGATGAAGCGAATAATCCTATCGGAACATACGACGCTTATCTGAAAGATGTCCATGTGGGTAACTCCGCACAGCTCACTTCCGCATTGAGCGCCTCTTGGGAACCGTTCAAAGGATTTAAAATCTCGGCCGACTACAACTTCTTCGGCAAGAACTATGCAGACTTCGATCCTCAGAACCGGGTGAATGAAGCAGACGCCGGTATTGACTCCTGGAAGTTGCCGGATTATGGTACGATTGATTTGGGTATGAACTATCGTTTCAATATCACCAAAGATATCCGTGCCATCGTATACAGTAATGTATATAATTTGACTAATACGGAATATATAGCCGATGCCAAGGACGGTACGAACCATGACTGGAAAACTGCATTGGTATATTACGGCTTCGGTACTACATGGTCTGCCGGTTTTAAAGTAATCTTTTAATCTCTAAAATAGTCAATAAATATGAAGTTAAAATATAATTTAATTGCATGGTCTCTGTTGGGATTCTTTGCTGCGGCATGTGATCCCATGGACGATATTTATAATGAAATCGATGCGGAAGGTACAACGAACACCCAGACGATGGCGGAATATGTACTGACTGATGCCGATTACGAAACGATCAGCTCTGCGGCGGCGAAGGCTGCCACTTCGGATGCTGAAAAAGCATTGGCGAATGCCGTCAAGACGGATAAGGCTTTGAACGAGTTTGCATCGGCCGAGAAGTATGTTCCTTCCATCATCGCGAAGATGTTGCCTTCATGGGGGAAAGGCTCTTCGGTAGGAGTGACCTATAACTATCAGAATACTCCTTCCGATTACGTACTGGAGTATAGGACAGTAACTAATACTTCTTTGGGTGATAAGGATTATGAGGCCCTGTGGGGCGAAGGCTCTCCCGTGAAGTTCCTGGCTCCGGCACATGCTCCGGCTACCGTATTGCCCGAGTGGCTGGCCGGTCTGTATAAGGATGCGGCAAAAGGTGATCTTGTGCTGGTAGATTACAAATATGACGATGTTGATCCTGAATTTACAGGGGAGGACTTGTACTCTCAGGACTTTGAGTCGGTTACGGCCAATGAGGATATCGTGTTGGAAGGCTGGGAGCAGGTGACTCTGAAAGGCGATAGAAAATGGCAGGGAAAAAACTATAGTAGTAATGGTTATGCACAATTCTCGGCCAACAATTTTGAGGGTGAAGTGGATACTTGGTTCATTTCTCCGGCAGTAGCAGTGACGAGCAAAGATGCCGGACTGTCTTTCGACATAAAGTTCGGATACTATAATGCGGATTGTCTGGATGTATTGGTTTCCGATACATATGCGGGAAATGGTTCGATTGATATGGCACAGTGGACTAGCGTGAAAGACCAGTTTACTTTCCCTGAAGGACCTGCCAACGGTTACAATGATAATTTTGTGAATGTAGGGAAAGCCGGTCTGGAGGCATACAATGGCAAAAGCGTTTATGTTGCGTTCCGCTATGTAGGCGAGGGGCCCAAGGCGAAAACCACGACTGTTCAGCTCGATAATGTAAGTATTTCATCGGCTGTATTGGCTCCGACGAATGAAAAGCCTTATAATGCATTGTATCAGTTTGACGGAACGGATTGGAAGGTTAAAGAAGATAGCAGATTGGTTGTAGTGACTCCTGCCGATTATGACGCTATGGGAAGCCCGGGCAGTCATGATAACTTCAGCACTTCGGATGCTCCGGAGAATTATCTGCCCCAGTTCCTGGCTCAGAAATTTCCATATGCCCAGGAAGGGGATTCAAAAGCCGTCATGTACAAATATTATAATAAGGTAACGACGATGGAGGTGGACGAGTATTTGTTCAAGGAGGGTACATGGGTTCTGAATAACAATATTGAACTGAAAGAAAAAGTGAATTTTGTACATAATGGAACCGAGTGGTTGTTTGATCCGACGGTAACGAAATCATTGGCTTCCGAAGATTATTTGATTTTGGAAAATTGGGTGAAAGCGAATAAGGATGCCGGGTATATGGATGCCAAATATGGAAACTCGGAATACTGGTTCGGTGGCAGCTCTTATTATGTAAACTTCAATATCCAGTTGGCTAAACGCCGTTCGAATGACCCCGACGGGGTGGTTCCGGCAGATGATAAAGAGGCTGAGGCTTATTTGTTGTCTATGGTTCAGGAGGGTATTGAACTGATCTTGGCAACAGAGTATCCTACAGCCGGCGCGCAAGTAAGTGGGGTTGATTGTTTCTATGTCATTTCTGCAAAAGTGTATAATGGGCTTGAAACATTTACTTATACTTATACTTTCAAAGGTTTAGGAAATGCTAAATTTGAACTGCAAGGTGAACCTGAAGTAACAAAATAAGGTTTTAAACTTGAAGATAAATAAAGTGGGTGTCAAAAACTCAGTTTTTGAAAATATGAACTTATAATCTGAAATTTGAGCATCCTAAAAGACTAAAGAAAGGGTCGTATCATTACTCCATACAGAGCTTGATACGACCCTTTTACGTGTTATAATTACTATCTGTAACTTTTCGGGGTTGTCCTTTTTGTTTTGACATCTCCCTTCTCCTATCCCCAAGTTATTCAGGAACAGCAACATTCAACTACTTCATTCCCCCTCATTAAACCCCAGGCCCTGCTGTTCGGGTTTCAGCTTCTCTGTCAGGAAATTGGTATGCTCCCACTTCGGTTCGGGCGGATTATGATCCAAGGTCCTCTCCTCGGTAGGCGTGTAGCGTCCGTTGTAAGTGCTGAAGGCGAAAAAAGCATCTCCCGGTCCGCCCAGATGGTCGAAACGTACCTTGGCCACACGCACCAGCACCTGCCCCAGCTCATCGTTACGGTCTACCACCATTCCATAATCCGTCTTGTTGAAAAAGGCCGCCGAGCCGTTGATATCATACAGCGTGGGCACAGGCCAGCGTTTGCTTCCCGGTTCGCGGCGCAACTTGGTGGGGTGCGCCACCAGAATGAGCAACACCTTGTGCTTCACGGCAAAATTGGAGAACTCGTCGAAGATGCGGCTGATGTACTGCGTTTCCGTTTCCCAGTCGGGAATCTGATGCTCGAAGCGGTTGAAGGGGTCCACTACCAGCACCTTCACTCCTTTCCGGCTTACCAGTTGGGCGGCAATGCGGAGCACGCTCTCTACCGAGAAGTCCTCTTTCGGCATAATGGAGAAGACACTCTGTGCCAGGTAACGGATGGCCTGTCCGGCTTCCGGCAACGGCATCCCCTTGTGTTCGAAACGCTTGCCCACCACGCGGCGTATCAGCTTGCGGTAGTGATAGGCCAGCGGGGTATTCTCCGGGCTGAAATAGCCCACCTTCCAATCGTGGCGCAGGAGCAGACGCATGGTAATTTCGTCCACAAACTCGCTTTTTCCGCTACCGGGAACGCCTGTGACCGTGAGCACAAAACCACGCTCGAACTTGATCAGACGGTCCAGATTCTCCAGTCCCGTATCGGCTCCTTCCGGCATTCCGTTGTAATAAATATCCATCAGCGTATCCCATTCGTCCATGGGGCAGAAGACTCCTTCCAACGGGATTTCCGCCGCCTGCTCCACCTGTTGGCGAAGCCTCGGAAGATCGTACTTCAACAGATACTCGTTGGCATCCTTGCAGCCTTCTCCCCAGGCCACCACCTTGCAGCGGTCCATGCCCAGGCGGCGCACCAGTTCGTCGCGTAACTCCACTCCGCGCTTGTCGGTATCCATGGCCAGGATGATTTCCGCCTTGTCATCGAAGTGCGACTCCACGAAGCGGTCCAGCCACTGAAGGTTCGCGCCTCCGGCTCCGTTGGGTACGGACACCACTTCTTCCAGTCCTGCGGCTATCAGGCTGAGGGCATCTATCTCGCCTTCGGTGATGTAACACTTTTCCTTCCCTTTTATGGCGTCTATGTTCCAAGGAATCAGCTCGGCTCCTTTCACCATCTTGAAATGCTTTGCGGCATCCCGGAATTTCATGTTTTTCATTACTCCGTCCTCCAGGTAAGGGAAGCAGATGCAGGCTTCTTCCTTGCCGGTCTGCGGCAGGAATTCCAAGCGTTCCTCTATCTTCATCCTTGTCAGGACGTCCATCGGAATACCTCGTCTGCCGACCATGTATTCCATCATTTCTCCATTCATAATTTGTTTGTTTTTATTGATTACCGGGCATACGTAATGTACAGGCGGTTGCAGGGGGATGTGAGGCTTGCGTTGCGACGTGTTATGGTGCTGCGATGCATCCTTCTGCTGTTTCTGCCGTTCCCGGTCTTGTTGTTTCTGTTCTCTTTTCCACATCTCGTCCTCGTTCCACGCTATGACGAAATCACAATGAAAGCATTTCGCCCATCCCCCTTCACGGGTGATATGCACACTGAACGAAGGATCTTTGGGATTGCTTCGCGTTGCGGAACATTCGGGACAAGGCATACGGAAATGGTCCTTTCTGCGTGGCAGGCTTTTCAGCCACCGCACATAATCTGCATGTTCTTCGCGCGTCATATCCAGCTCTGTTTCAGGTTATCCCAAGTGGCACGTCCGTTGGGGCGCGGGGGTGCATCGGCAGGAAGAGGAACTCCGCAATACGAACGTTCGCCGGTCAGCGGATTGTACGTTTCGTAGGGCGAGAGCGATGTCGATTCATTCTGCATCCGGCTCCTTTCTTTCAGCTTTTCTTCCAGAAAAAGACGGGTGGGCTTTCCCGGACGGATATAATTAGCAAAATAGGCTTGCGCTTCGGATACGGAAGTAATGCGTTCCGTACTTCCTTGAACCACAACATGTTTTTTAAACATGGAACGGATAAAGGGAAGATTGTTCAGAAAGTCTCCTTTCAACCCCGACATCATTCCCACAATTTCCACCCAACTTTGGACTTTGAAAGCTTCATTGATATAACACTCCCATCGCAACATCTCTCCGCTCTTTTTTCCGGAACAAAATTTCATGTCGTCGTCGATGCTGCCGTTTGTTTCTATGATGTCTACATCATCTTTCTTTTTCTTCTCTCCTCTATTCTTTTCTTCTCTTATAAAGCTTTGCTTAAAGCTTGCTTGCAAGTTCTTTCCATATCGCTCATTATCAACACTTTGAATCACATTTTTGACTGAATTTTCATTTGTGTTTTTTGCAGTCGTATTTTTCATACTTTCCGCACTACTTTTCACGTTGCTTTCCGTGCTGTTTTCCTTGTAGATTTCCTTATTATAATCCGAATGGATTGGCTTGCTGCTCTCCATGCAGACAGTCTTGTTACTATCTACATTGCTGCTTTCCATATAAATTCTCTCCTTACTATCCATCCTAGGTGCACCACTGCTTTTCAGGTAGGCTTCCCCGTTATCATACACGCAGGGCGCATCATTACTTTTCGTGTAGGCTTCTCCGTTATCATACACGCAGGGCGCATCATTACTTTTCATGTAGGCTTCCCCGTTATTATCCACGCAGGACGTATCACCGTTTTTCCCTTCGTTGATTCTGCCCCTTCCTATTGTAGACGCAGTTGCTTTTGCAGATGCTTTCACCGTACTTTTCTTACTGCTTCTCCCTCCCTTACTGCCGGCAGCGGCACGTTGCTCGGAAAGTTTGCTCTGATATCCCATCACCTCGTCCAGATACAGACATCGGAAATACCCGTCCTCTGTAATGAGAAACAAATCGAAGTCCTTAATAAGATGTTGCAGATTTTCCACGGTAGCTCCCCACTGATCAGCCAGCAAATCCAGTTCGTTAAAATCATGTTTGTATTCCTGCTGTTTTCGCAGAAACAATATCGTTTCAAGATACAACCCCAGCCCCATGCATTTCATATCGGCATTCAGCTTCATCATTTTGTAATCCGACATCAAACTGCAATTCAGCCGGATAAACTGCTCTGTATAATCCATTTCTTTTGTGTGTTAGTATAAATATAACGCAAAGGAACGCAAAATATAAATAGGGCGTTGCTCACAAAAACAAGCAATTGTTAATAAACATTTCCTATCTTTGCCGAGACATTTTGTAAGTAGCTATGTTTATGCTGTTTACAAATCATTATTTAATAATTTAATTTTTAGTAACATGAAAAAAATTTGAGATCATCAGCACTTGCATCGGTAATGCCGTGCGAAGAAGCGATTTAAACCCCAACAACTTGGAAGACAAAGGTGCGATAGGCCGGTCCACCGCCACCAAAATTCGAGACGGAAAGATTGTGACTCCAAATTCTTACTTCAAACTGATGAAATGGATGGAAAAGGAGAAACCGGAGGTTTACAAAGAAGCCATGGAGCACATCCTGAAAGAACTGGGCAAGCTCAAGATGGAAGAGTAACCTCCCGGCTTCCCGGAAACGGGAATTTTCCCCGGTAAACGAGGGGAAACGAGAAACCGCCATAGAGCGCCTCTGCATGGAGACTGCCTCTATGGCGGTTTTTGCACCCGGAATAGCTGTTTTATTATCTTTGCGACAGTTGGATATAAGAAAGGTAAACCCTCAAATTAGGGCTTACGTAAATCATCTGCATATTCCTCAGCTGACATATTTCCGCCCCAATCGCCTTCGTAACAAGCAAAAGGATCTTCTGTTTCAATATCCTGTTCCTTTGTATACGTATTTCTGATGGAATTTGTCAGTTTTGCAATTAAATCCAGCTTTTCATCTACACTCAGTGAAGACAATACACTCATATACATATCTGTTATACTTATATTTCTAACTATAAATCCTCCTTTTTTCTGAAAAAATTATTTTTCTTGTGACAGATAAATACAGAATTGTTGAATATTTACAATATTCACTTTAGGAAAATCTATATCTTTCAGCACATCATAATGATGGTCGTTGGTAACAATGTAGTGCGCATTGGCCGAAATGGCACAATCCACAAACTTATTGTCATCAGGATCGACTATAATCAGATTAAAGTGATAGAATGGAGTTATCAATTCAACAAACGGACTGTTCAATATGGTTTTCACCACATATTCCGCCGTTTCATTGTCGGTAAGTCTTTGCAGAATTTCTATATATTCCTCCAATATTTCATTGGATACACAGAGCTTGTTCTTTCCGTCCACAAAGGATTGCCACAAGACATGGTAACGACTCCTTTGAGGAATGCTTTGAATAAGACAATTCGTACCAAGAACCAGCTAGCCATTGACGTTATTTTAATGAATGGATATCCATTTCAGCTATTTCATCCAGCTTTTTCTGGTCAAGAATTCCCTTATCCCAAAGTTCATCCAACTTTGTATTCATCCGTTTGGAATAATATTGAAAGAGCACCTCTTTCAATTCTTCCAGACCTTCCTGAGATTTATCGTAAGAAAACATTTCCAACAAATGCCTCTGTATGGGGTTGAATACTGTAGTTTCCATAATTATATCGGTTATAAATTCTATGCGAATATAGAATTTATAATGATAATATCCAAAATGTTTCTCATTGATTAACGCCTATGAAATATGACTCGATAAATCTTGCAACAATATCTCCCTTACATCCGATGTTCAAAATGTTGTAGAGTAAAATCTATTCCAGAGATCCTAATCGGATAATCTTTTTTATCATTTCAGATGGATTTTGAAATAAATGCCACCAGAGAAGTATTTCCCGTTGTTCAGTTCGGCAATCAGATTGATGTGGTCTTTCCAAAGCTGGTAGTGCGCCCCGATGTTCACTGTGCGGGCGTCATATTCGGCCATCAGATCCAAGCCGTTCAAAGCTTTCACTGCCAGGTTGTCTTCCGGCAATAGATTGAATTTGAAATTCACCCCCGCGGCAGGCCTTCTGTAATGAGGGAACCAGCAGGCACGGTAATCCACGTATGCGGCGTGAACACCCAGCGTCCCTACCCCGGCGAAACTGAAATGCTTGGTTGCCGCCAGATAATATCGTGTAAAATGATTGTTCTGCATACCGTCCTCATCGAACTTGATAGCCCCACCGCCGTATGCTTCATGCGAGGTGGGATCGTCCAGACCAAGGACTATCTGCGGAGTCCAAGACTTCCACCAGCCTTCTTTCCACAACCGCAGGCGAGCATTGAAGGCACGGTCCTGATTGGTGTACTTTCCCCAAGACTGCTCCGGAAAATAAGTGGAGCCATGATTTGCATAATTGATGGTGCAGGTGTATCCCACTTCAAGCCAAGGAAAGATGGTTATGTTCAGATAATAATTGAATGTGTATTTTATCTCATTGGTGGTGAGATACTGCAATGGGACAAGATGCAACACATTCCCGCCCACCATAAATGTTTTGTCTCTTTGCATCTCGGCAGTGGGGGCATGAAGAAGTCCCGTTGTGCCATATAATGCCTGTGCCTGACTCTGTAACGAGCTAATCGCAATAAGGCATATTAAAATTAATTGTATTTTTCTACCCATTATCCCTCTTCATCTCTTCCTTAATCAGTCTAGGTAAGGTCTTTATGAAATTCCAATATCGGGGAACATTTTTCTTCGGGTCTTCAAAAGCACGATGCAACCACTCCAGTTTAAGTTTCAACATCCAATCCGGAGCACGCTTTACATTTCCTACTCCTGCATTGAAATTGAATATAGCTCCAAAGCCAAACATCACTCCACGATGTAAATAAGGCTGCAAACGGTTCATGAACATTTCCTGTTTCGGAGCGCCCAAAGATACCCAAATAATATCCGGTCCATCCTCATTTATCATTTGCGCGATACCTTGATAATCGAATTCATCCACTTTCCGGAAAGGCAAGGTTTCAAAACGCATATTCTTTATTTCAGGATCTATTTTTGAAAGATTATCTTTCAGTCCGGAAAGTACTTCCGGAGTATTACCCAAAAAGAACTGGCGATATCGGCACATCCGCACATATT
>OJMO01002090.1_pt1 | contig 11475 bp, 10 predicted proteins | sample 1597241 | NCBI WGS metagenome assembly OJMO01 (sample SAMEA2452129, study PRJEB22498) | human gut metagenome | biome: human feces; feature: human gut; material: feces | place: Australia | collected 2012 | reverse complement strand
CGATGAGCGACGAATAGCGCAATATTCCGGTGTAGGTGTGGAACAGGCGGAAGCACACGCCGAATATCAGCACGCAAATAAGGTTGCCTGCCGTGAGCTGCCAGAAATTCTGTGCAAAACCGTCTCCTCCAAATTCCAGATAGCTGCCCACGTAGCTCGAGAAGAACACTGTGAGGCAGTCTATAAACAGTATACACCAATAGGGTAGCGCCCTACTTGAGAAATACCAGTCGGATAATCTGTAAAATACCTTCATAATCCTTTTTGTCCATTAATAATAAAAAGTGGTTTGATACTTACTTCGTTGATATGCAATAATGTCGTTCCTTAGAGGTGTTGGAACTCGTAGTCAACAAACAATAATCGCCATTACTATATACTATCTTTTGCAAAGGTACTCATCTTTTTCGTTTCGTAACAACTTTTTCTGACATTTTTAGTTAAAAGCCTCATGATTTGTTGATTTTTGATAGACTTCAATGAAATTTCTGGTACCCCTAACAACAGCCGCCCTATCTTGTCGCGGTTTTGTCGCACCCTAAAACCAAAAAAACGACATAACTCGTTGTTCTTACAACTTGTTATGTCGTTATTAGTTGCGGAGGCAGGACTTAAAAGCACTCTACCACTATCTGTAACTTGCTGATTATCAATGGTTATTTTTTTCAAATATCTCCTTTTTGCACCAAATTTGGCGCAGAACTGGCGCAAGACACAACATCCTAAATCGTTGATTATGAACGGCTTATGTTACACAATTTAACTATTTTAAGATTTGCAAGGTCTACTTTTGGCTCATGGCTCCTCAATGTATTGAGGATTTTTGAGCACAAATTAACCTATACATGTTGTTCAACCAACACGACTTTACCGCCACTCTTTGCATAAGTCTCACAAGTCTGGATTATTTCTGAAAAACTATAAGCGAAATTGTGCTCATTATGTCGTAGTACTATGTAGCTTACTTGATATTCAGCACATTACGTCACTTTCATGTCGCAAAAAAATGTAGCCTGCTTGTAGCGTCTTGTAGCGCAGTGTAGCGTTATATCCAATTATTTATGCAAAGTTAGTATAAAACTATTAAAAAGAAGATTATTTCCTTAGGTTTAACACAATAATTCAATACTTCTCGTAATTATTCATGCTACTGCATAACCTTGTTGAATCAATGTTTGTTTCAGTCTTTTATGGTAATAGCGTGTATGAGAATAATTGATAATGACAAATCCTAACGCAGGTTTTCATATATATTACCCGTTGGCGGAATTAATTTAAGTTGGTCGATATGAGCAAAAGTTGCCCATATCGCTGATTCTTAGTAAAAACGAGAATTTCTGAAAAACTGTCAGATTGTCTGGTTTTTTATCGTAATATTCTGGCAATCAGACAGTTGACTGCCAGGCAATTGTCAGCCTATTGTCTGGATGGTTTGCTGATGAAAAGAGAATTGTCAGATAAAAAGAATTATCAGATGAAAGGAATTCAGACGACAGGAATTGTATGTGTTGGCTGAATCCTGAAAACAGGAATATGGGTGTTGCAACATTAACTTATTGGGCAGACGTCTGACAGCAAATCTGCCCAACTGGGGCAAGCACGTTGCCCATGATGGGCAAGCACGTTGCCCCAGTTGGGCAAGCAGCGTGCCCAATTTTAACCCAAATCGGTCGGGTTAAGTATGCACTGAATCAATTCCGCCAACAGGTATATATTACGAAAGTTTTCAAAAAGTTTGTCCGATTTTCATGAAAAAGTTGCGAGTTCTCAAAAAATGTCCGTATCTTTGTTTCGGACTTTCTTGTTAACAAACCTACAACAATGGTTTGTAATGAGATGGATCCTTAGATTATGGACAAAGAATCTAAGAAGCATACGCCCGCATTGCCTAATGCTGACGCCCGACGAGGCGGTAAAAATCCCTCCTGTGCTGGACTTACCTCCTGCACCTCCCCCGAAGTTCAAAGTCATCAGACAGAGAACTCCCATACAGGGGTGTCCTCGGATTGTGTCCATAAAGAAAAGAGGCAGTGGTTCGTATTGCGTGCTACTTATGGAAGAACAGAGAAAGCTCTTGGGGTTCTTCAAACTGCAAACGTTGAGACATATTTGCCTATGCATTATGTCGTCAAAGAGATAAATGGGAAGCGAAAGCTCGTACATGAGCCTTTGCTTTCCAATATTATTTTTGCCTACATGACCCGTGAGAAAACGCATGAGTTCGTGAAAGAGCCTGCCATTACTGCCAAATGGCTCAAATACTATACCGACAAAACAAAGCCTATAGAGAAAGAAACAGGCAAGAATCCTCCCGTCACCATTCCCGACAACGAAATGCTTAACTTCATCAAACTGACAAGCGTGAACAGTGAACATATCATGGTGTTGCCGCCAGAACGTTGTCATTTCAAAAGTGGCGACTTGGTGAGGGTTATTGACGGGGCGTTCACAGGAGTCGTAGGACGTGTAGGCAGAGCAGCAGGACAGCAGCGTGTAATTGTGGTTCTTGAAGGTGTTTGCAATGTAGCAACAGCTTATATACCGAACGACTTTATACAGATTATTGAAACTTTTTGAAATAACAGAAAACAATAATGCAATATACAGAATTCATACACCCGGAAGATGCAGCTGCATTGAAGGCGTTGAAAGCCATCCCAATGCTTTCGACTATTGTCAAGAAAGTAATGGATGTTGGAGCTGAGCAGTTACAGACGGGACTGAACATGGCTTCAAAGGTGAAGTTGTCACCCACACAGTTGCCACGACTCTATAATATTCTTCCTCCCATTTGCGAGCGGTTGGAAATTAAAGAACCAGAGTTTTACTTGGAAATGAATCCATCGCCCAATGCCTATGCTTTTGGCGACACACAGACTGCCATCACCATCACATCTGCTTTGGTAGACATGATGTCGGAGGATGAACTCATTGGTGTAGTGGCTCATGAGTGTGGGCATATCGCTTGTCGACACATGCTCTATCATACATTGGCACAGATTATTGCCAATGCTTCTGGCATGTTCGAGGCGTTGGCAAAACTTGCCGTGCCTATCCACTATGCCTTGATGTATTGGCAACGCAAGAGCGAACTGAGTTGCGACCGTGCAGCTGCCTATATCGTTGGTCCAAAGGCTACAGCATCGATGTTGGCACGCTTGGCTGGCGGTCCGAAATCAATCACTTCAGAACTTAATCTCGAAGAACTTGCAGAACAAGCCGACCTTTATGATGCTTTCTGCAAGAACGGTTTGTGGAACAAAACATTGCAGACCTACGCAGTGATGGATCAGGACCATCCTTTTACATCTGTCCGTGTCAGAGAGATGTTAAAATGGGTAGAGAGCGAGAATTATCAGAATATGATAAAGAATAATCCCGTTTGTCCTCATTGTCACAAGGCGATAGACGCTTCATGGAAGTTCTGTCAGCATTGTGGACATAAACTATAAACAAAGAAAAATACTCATATAATGAATATAGCTCCATTTTTAGCAAAAGCCTGTCAGGAACTTGACAAGGCGATGCAAGGCACTCTCGACGGAACAAAGATTGCCTGTATCAGTGAGACTATCAGCGGTTATGCCATAGCTGCTGCTATAGCGAGTGGCGTGGCTGGTGTTGCGCCAGGATTTGCAGGAGTGGCTGCGGCACTGACCCAAGCAGGTTTCGTGTGGGCAACATACGTCAAGATTAACAAGACACTCGGTATCTCCATGTCGGAGAACACGGCAAAGTTCATCGGCTCTGCCATCGTCACAAACTTGATAACCAGTGCTGGTGCTTTTGTCGCCGTACTCATTGGCTCGTCAATCGTTTCCATTATCCCTGGTGCCCAAGTCGTTTCTGTAGCTATGAACGCTGCCCTTGGTTATACCATAGTATATGTCTCTGCTATCATATACCTGAAACTCATTACCCGAATGATGCAGCCAGACGGTACGCTAAAGGTCTCGGAATCAGATGACACCAAGCACATTATCCGAGACATCATCAAGGAATCAAATATCAAGGATATGGTGAAAGAGGGCAAAGCCGCCTACAAGCAAGCAAAAAAGGAAGGTAGCTTCGACAGAGCAAAGAACATCAAAAAATGTCCGAAATGTGGCGCAGATGTAAAGGATGGGCAAAGATTCTGCTCGGAGTGTGGCCATGAATTATAGTAACATTTATGCGATATAGACTATATGCGAAATGGAAAACTCTAAACCTATATTTATAAGCTATTCTAGACTTGATAAAAATATCGTTTTCCCATTTGTCAAAAGAATCGAACAAGAATTAAAAACGACTTGTTGGATAGATTCTGAGGGCATAGAAAGCGGTTCTCAATTCGAGGAAGTGATTGTCAATGCTATTGAAGAATCAAAAGTTGTTCTCTTCATGCTTTCTGATAATTCGATAAACTCAAAATGGACGAAACGAGAGGTTCTTTATGCTGAAGATGAAGGAAAAAGGATAGTCCCTGCTGTTGTTGATAAGAAAGGACTTCGTAAATGGTTTAAATTCCATTTTGGCAATGTTGATTATATAGACATTAACGATGAAGGGCAATGCGATAAATTACTCAACAATCTCGCTTCGTGGATTGGAGTTGAAAGAATGAGCAAGAAAGATTGTTATACAAAAACATCTGCAGACATTGAGCCAAAAATACAAATATCAGCAGATAAATCTGCTATTACCCTATCAATCCATAAAGGGCTAAATTTAACTCTAAAGAGAGATTATGAAAGAAATTGCTTTGTTGGTGAGATACCAGTTGCTGAATTGTTAGAACTATTTTATGGTATAAAAGATTCTGCAAAAGGAGCGGTAAATGGTGCTGGCGTTGGGGCTGGTTTGAGACCTACAGGAATGATAATTGGAGCTCTCGGAAAATTCATAAAAGATTATTATATAGAGGAAGACATCAAAAAGACTAAAATATTTAATTATACTATTAACAAATTGAATCAGAGATATGGATTACACTTAATAAAAAGAAATTTTTCTCACTCTGATTTTACCGTTGAAGTTGATGCAGATAGAGTATACGACTTAATATAGTTTGTACAACGACATTCAATTTAAGATTATCATAAATGAATAGCGACATATACATTAGTGCCAGCAGAAAGGATTATGAAGTTGTCTCCAAAATAAAAAGCATTTTGCATTCTGCGGGTTATACATATTTTCATGAGATGGAAAGCTTCGAACCAGGAAAGTTCAAAGATCAAAACATTAGAGCTGAAATCCTTGAGGCTAAATTGTTTCTTTGCATATTGTCGGAAAATAGTTATACCTCTTATTATATTCAAAAAGAAATACGTTTTGCCTTAAAAGAAAAAGGAGAAAAGCAAGTTATTCCAATAGTTATTGACTATGCATACCCATTAGAGGAAATCGAAAGTGTTCTGTTTGAAACTTCTCCTATTCGTCTTGACCTGTATGACATTGCTAGTGCAGAAGTCATCCTATTACATGAAATAAAAAAAAGATATGGCAAGAAAGAGTCAGAAATCCTGTGCGGAAATGATGTAACAAATATCCGATACGATGTTTTTATCTCTTGCAAGAGTGAAGACTACCCTTTTGCACGGAAGGTATATCAGTTTTTAAGAGAGCAAAACTATAATGTTTTTTTAGCTGACACAGAATTGCGAAAGAAAGGTAATGCCGAATATGGTGAAATTATAGATGAAGCATTGGATTCTGCAACACACATGGTAATTGTTGCTACCAAACCAGGGTATATTATGTCCACATATGTTAAAAGCGAATGGAGAACTTTTATAGAAGAAAAAAGATCCGGAAGAAAAATAGGGAACATTGTTACTCTTATAGAGTTTTCCATCTCTGAACTTCCAATAAGCTTGAGACATTTCCAATCATTTAGTTCAATTTCCTTAGATTGTATCACGGATTTCCTGCCTATAGACACAGATCGTGACAGTTTGTAAAACAACAGTTTAATTCAACCAAGGGGAAAATGATGATAAACATCTAATCATAAAGTGTAAAAATGACCGACCAAGAAATAATATCATCCCTCATCGCCTACGACCCTAAGGTAACGGCACAATTCTTTTTCAAGGATTGCCTGCCATTGTTCCTTAGTGTCATTAGGCGAGTGTTCGGGACACAGATAGTTGATTACGACGAAATAATCAGCGAACTATATATACTCCTTATGGAGAACGACGCTAAGAAGTTGCGCTCGTTTAAGTTTGAAAGTACGCTTTACCAATGGCTAAAGACCACTGCCATAAGACATTGCCTGTTGCTGAAAAGCAAGGCGAAGGTGATAGATGAGGAAAGCCAAGAAGCTCTTAACAATAGTCATCGTGAACTTTCGTCGGCAGAAAGTTCGCAAGCACGAATGGATATGGAGACTTTATTAAGGCAGATGAAGAACCAACGTTACGCCTTGGTGATCCGTCTGCTGATGATAGAAGACAGAACGCCGGAAGAGGTGGCACAGCAATTATGTGTAACCGTAGACAATCTCTATAATATCAAACGCAGAGCGATACTGGCTCTCACCGAAGTTGCACTTAAAGACAAAAAGCATTATGAACGATAAGCATATTATTATATCAGATGAACTGTTGTCTGCTTTCTTGGACGGCAACACGTCGGCTGAAGACACCATGCGCGTGTTGAAAGCTGCAGAACAAGATGAAAATTTACAGGAAATCATCCGCATTGCAAGCGAAGTGGATGAAGATATGGCAACCTTGAACCCAGCCATAACAAAATCGGTCCCCATGACAGCCATGGCAGCCAAGCAGAAGGAAAACTATCTTTGCGACATAGAGTGTGAAGAGTTTATCCTCCATCAGTTTGGCATAGAGACGACTCACAAGACCCTCCTCGACGAAGCCTACCGCAACTGCTGGTTGAAAGACAAAGGTATGCCCCTATATAATATAGGTAGACTATTAGAGAAAAACAATCTGTCAGTCAGCCGTCGTTACGACTCTACAATAGAAGACATAGCTCGTCTTTTAGCCAATGGCAACCAACTGATAGCCGTAATTGACAATACCCAATTACTGCATGACGTGGCAGAAGATACTACGCAGCCCAATCATGCCGTAGCTATCAGTTCCATTTCCATAGAGTCAGATGAAATAACACTCTTCAATCCTTATACCGAAGAAGAACTCACCATCTATCCCCTTTCGTCATTCGTCAAAGCTTGGTCACAATCCAACTATTACCTTGTAGTTGTGAACACCACCGACCGCTTCGTTTACGAGCCATACCCCATCCGCCTTGATGACGTGCAGCTCGATGAAAACCTCAGCGAACTACAAGAAGCAATAGCCGAGAACGCTCACGAGATATGGGCAAAAGCTCGTACTGACCAAGGCTGGACATACGGTCCTGAGCGCAACGACCAGAAGAAAGAAACTCCCGACATGGTGCCTTACTGCAACCTGCCAGAGAGCGAGAAACTATATGACAGAGAAATGGCGATGCAGACACTGAAGTTGGTCAAGAAGTTGGGGTTTGAGATAAAGAAAAGTAATTGAACATGAAATATAATTGTATTGACAATATTATAAAGAACTGTAGTCTGTTGGCTAGTTCTGAACCAGACAGCCATATTTTTAGATTCATAGACAATTTCCCGACTTCTTCTCTGTATAATAGTATCAAAGAGCTCTTTAGTGGCATTCAAATAAACTTCTGGAATATACTCGGATGGTATCTGCTTGTTGCCGTTGGAATTGTAGTGACCACTATCGCTGTTTGGAATCTGCTGAATTTGTTGCTAAAGAAAGGTTCAAAAGACAAGACTTCAAGAAAAAGCTCTGTGTTTACAACTTCAGCCATCATGGTGTTTACATGGGGAGTAGCACTATACTACATCGGATACGACTACGGGGGAACACACACAAATACCTTTACTTTGATGCTCCGCTCCGTATTGTCATCCTTTGAGATGTTCCTTTCCAAATCAAACTTGATTGGAATAGCAAATAACTGTAAGGAAAGCCAGACTTATATGTTTTGTTTTGCCTTCATCCATGCATCGGCATTGACTATAAGCACTTTGTTTGCAGTGTTGTGCTTCGGCAAGCGCATACAATATTGGTATAGAGGATTCAAGTGGAAATTTATAGGCTCAGACGGCATAACTAACGTGTTTTGGGGACTCAACGAGCGTAGTTTTGTCTTGGCACACGATATAGCGCAGAACAGCGACAAGAAGGAACGCTTCATCTTTATTGACTTTCCGCTGCAAGAGGAATCGCCATCAAAGGGCCAGAGTTTCAGCGGCATTCTCGGACTCTTCTCATATAAGATGAATGCATTGAGAAAGATGTCAAATTTGTCCAACAGCATCATGATGCGCAGTTCATTGCGCCCATCGAATGTTCAAGACGCTAATGCTGACTTCTTTGACGCTATGAATATATATCGATTGAAACAAATTCTTGACAAATCGAAGAATGTGCGCTTCTTTATCTTGACAGAAGATGAGGATGCAAACCTAAAGGCTGCCATCAATATGCTCAACAAGGAAGTATGCGCAAACTCTAAATTTACGATATATTGTTCTGCAAGAAAGAATATGCTCAACCGCCTTATTGAGGAGAAATGGGAGAACAAACTGAAACTGATTGATGATTCACGCACTGCGGTGACACAACTGAAGATGGAACCTAAAAAAATCCACCATCCAATAGATTTCGTTGACATAGACAAGGAGTATGGTTGTGTTAAATCAAAATTCAAGGCTCTGATTGTAGGCTTCGGATCTACCGGACAGGATGCGCTGCGCTTTCTGTATGAATATTCCGCGTTCGCTGACAAGGACGGCAACAAGTCGCCAGTTGAGATACATATTATAGACAACAATCTGTCGGCAGTAAAGGGCAAATTCTGGCAGGAAGTTCCTGGGATGGATATGCTGGTAGAAAAGGAAGTATTCTTCCACGACATTTCGGCAGGTTCTGTGGAATTTGACAAGTTCCTGAACGCCAACATCGAACAGATGAACTATATTGTTGTGGCTGCTGGTAGCGATGAGACCAACATGGACATCGCATCAATGATCATGGACAAGGCTCTTCTGTATCGCACAAAGAAAATGTCGCATTTCAAGGTATTTGTAAGAATGTACACCGACAACAGTATCGTGAAGTTTGACGCAGCCGTGAATGTATACAAAGAATTTTGCTCAGAAGACAAATATGCCCCATTGGAATATTTCGGCAACACAAAAGATATTTATAGTTACAACATTATCGTAAAGAACCACTATGAAAAAGAGGCTATCGACTTCTACGATTCTTACTGCAAGGCTGTTGGAGCCAGTACGACATGGGGTGAAAGACGCGAAAAGGAAATAACGAAACTTGGCAAGATTTATGGGAAACGTAGCCTCCGCCGCAAAGAGGGACAGGATAAAGCCAACTGTCAGCACTGCTACACAAAGATGAAACTCCTTAATATCACAGAAAGACAAGTTTCTCTTTCGCTCCCGAACTGGAAGAAAGACAAATCCATAATCGACATAGACAAAGAAGAAATCACTCCATGGCTCATCAGTCTCTACAACGTGTCAATATGCGAACATCTGCGCTGGAATGCCTCGCACATCATGTTGGGATATGTTCCTATGACTGCTGAAGTTCAGAAACTTGTCAGTGGCACATGCGATGAAGTAACAAAGCAACATTCATGCATTAGGGATTGGAAAGAACTAAATTGCGAAACGCAGAGCTATGACTATGAAGTGGTGAAGACTACAGTATTGATGGCTCAATAACTAAACGACGGGCAAAGCTAACTAAAATAATTGAAATGATGAACAATTCCATAGAAATATACAGTTCTCAGGACGGAAGCATACAGTTGAAAGTCAAGCTGGAGAATGATACGGTGTGGCTGACTCAGAGCCAGATGGCGGAGTTGTTTGGAGTAGATAGAACTTCTATAGTTCGACATATTCGTAATATTTACAAGTCGGAAGAACTTGATCAAAATTCAACCTGTGCAAAAAATGCACAGGTTCGAACAGAAGGAAATCGTAGTATTCTTCGTGAAATTCCTTATTACAACTTGGATATGATAATATCCGTTGGCTATAGGGTGAACAGTAAGAATGCGACCTCTTTCCGACGTTGGGCTACTTCTGTCCTCAAGCAATACCTCATCAAGGGCTATGCCATCAACCAACAGATAAAGTTTGACCGCTACAACGAACTCAAGGACGTGGTGCGCTTGATGTCTCGTACCGTGGGCTTACAGGAGAAGGTTACCTCTGAGGAATACGGCGGACTCTTCAACGTCATCAGCGACTATGTCTATGCACTCGACACGTTGGACCACTACGATTATCAATCCCTCTCCATACAGAAGACTACCAAGGAAGAGTCGTTCCGTGCTACCTACGATAATGCGATGGAGGCCATCAATGCCTTGAAGGAGAAGTTCGGCGGAAGCCAATGGTTTGCTAATGAGAAGGACGATTCCTTTAAGAGTAGTATCGGGCAAATCTATCAGACTTTTGGAGGCGAAGACCTCTATCCTTCAGTTGAGGAAAAGGCAGCCATGTTGCTTTACCTTGTAGTAAAAAATCATTCCTTCAGCGATGGCAACAAGCGTATTGCCGCCATGCTGTTCCTATGGTTTCTCAACAATAACTATGTGCTATATGCAGAGGACGGTCACAAGCGTATAGCCGACAACACCCTCGTTGCCCTCACGCTGATGATTGCCGAAAGCAGAACGGAGGAGAAAGATGTGATGGTGAAGGTGGTGGTAAATCTGATTAATAAGGAGAATCAGTAAAAATCGAAGTGTAGCTTGCAAAAGAAATTGATACCATAAAAGGAATATCTATGCTTATATTACTCATTGTCTTTCTCTTTATTTCGATACCGCTAAGAATAATCATATCATATGGTCACAGCTATACTGTTGCAAAATATTCAAGAATAGCATCCCATGTATTGATGATTTGCTTAATATCCATAGGTTGTATTCCTGTGATTTTTCATGGAATAAAAAGTAATGCACATTTGTCTTACAATATAGGCGCAATTGTAGCTGGAATACTCCTGGTAATTCCAATATATCACTTTGGAGAATTCTTGTTCGGTACAAAAAAAATATATGATGAGAAACATATAAAGTATATGGATTCTTTTATTTTATATCTACGTAGTTTCAAAGATGATAAAAAGAAAGTACTGGATGAATTTCGTATACTATATTTACTTCAAAACTATTTCAAAGTATTTGAAGTAGGAAGACCCAATGAATTCTATCCATCGAATAATGGCGCTCAGCATCTTTATATTGGCGAAAACTGGAAGGAGAATGTATTGACCATGATGGACAAGGCTATATTTATATTGATGAGAATAAACACTACAGATAATTATTTATGGGAGTTCGAACAATGCCATTCTAAAAACCTGAGTTCGGGATAAGAAAGTCTTTATAAAAGTTGGTAATCTCAATAATTTT
>OJMO01002087.1_pt1 | contig 11492 bp, 7 predicted proteins | sample 1597241 | NCBI WGS metagenome assembly OJMO01 (sample SAMEA2452129, study PRJEB22498) | human gut metagenome | biome: human feces; feature: human gut; material: feces | place: Australia | collected 2012 | reverse complement strand
CGGCTATCACGTCCGTCTCCGTCAGCGTACAACGTTTCTGAATACGGGCACGGAGTTGGGCCGTGCTCATCTTCCCATTCAGCCGGAGACGCGGATGCAACGCATTCTCTTCTCCCTGTTGTTCAGAGCTTTGGGGATTCTCATACCAATCAAATAGTATTGCCATACTGTTCTTCTTTTATTAGTTAAAGTCAATTATTCCTTAACCACGAAGGTGGTTAACTTTCACCACGGACGTGACTAACTTTAACCACCCTTGTGGTCAGACTTAACCACCTTCGTGGTTAAGCATTTGCAAACATACAAAGATACGCAAAGAAAAGACGGAAAACAACAAATTGACTCGAAGATATTCTCCAATAAACCGGATATTCCCCTAAAAACCAATATCGGAGGAATCTGTATCATGGAACAAAGTTTACCTGTTGATATCCGACCGGAATGAAGAAGATAAATAGATGCCGAACAGTATAAGGAGAAAAGCAATTAACACCTATTCTACTCTTATTCTCATTTTTTCTCCCTATCTTTGCCACTACCCTTTTTAAGGGTATATAAACTTAAAACAAACAACCACATGAAAGCAGTGAAATTATTTTATCAGGAAAGATGTCCGTTTTGCAAAAAGGCATTGCGTTACATCGAAGAGCTGAAAGAAGAGTACCCTGAATTCCAACCGATAGAAATAGAAATGATAGAGGAAACACAACATCCTGATATAGCCGACCAATACGACTATTACTATGTCCCGACTTTCTATGTGGATGGTGTGAAAGTACACGAAGCCGGAATTTTCAAAAATGAAATGGAAGCATTACTCCGTAAAGTAATCGAATAAACAAAGACATATGAAATATTTAGAAGTAACCTTTACCACTCACCCCTGCAATGAAACAGTAAATGATGTAGTATCTGCACTGGCAGGAGATATCGGATTTGAGAGTTTTGTGGAATGTGAAGGCGGTATACAAGCCTACATCCAACAAGCCTTGTTCAATAAAGAAGTACTGGATGAAATGATTTCGGAATTTCCCATCCCTAACGCAAAAGTAGAATATACCGTAAAAGAGGCCGAAGATAAAAACTGGAATGAAGAATGGGAAAAGAATTTCTTCCAACCTATCGTTATCGGTGACCGTTGTTGCATTCACAGTACTTTTCACAAGGATACTCCGAAAACAGAGTACGAAATATTAATTAACCCTCAAATGGCTTTCGGAACAGGACATCACGAAACGACAAGTTCCATCATCAGCGAACTGCTGGACGCCGATTTAAAAGACAAATCTGTACTGGATATGGGATGCGGTACCTCTATCCTCGCTATCCTGGCATCCATGCGCGGAGCCAATCCCGTTACCGCCATCGACATTGACGACTGGTGTGTAAACAATTCCAAAGACAATATTATTCTGAATCAGATTAATAATATTACGGTAGAATTGGGAGATGCCTCCTTATTAAAAGGACGCAAGCCCTTTGATGTCATTATCGCCAATATCAACCGCAATATATTATTGGCGGATATGCCTCAATATGCAGCTTGTATGCATGCCGGTTCCGAGCTTTACATGAGCGGATTCTATGTACAGGATATTCCTGTCATCCGGGAGAAAGCGGAAAACCTGGGAATGAAATTTATTCATTACCGGGAAAAGAATAATTGGGCGGCTGTGAAATTCATCATGCTATAAAAGTCAGCACATACCGATAAAATTAAAAAGCCGACTGAATTTCTCATCATTCAGCCGGCTTTCTTATTTATATAATCAACCCTATTATATAAAACGTTTATAGGATTTTAATAACCGGGATTTTGGTCATCAGCCAAAAGCGGATTCAAGTCGATTGCAGTTTGAGGAATAGGTCTCAAGTGCATACGGGGATTCCAACTCATAGTGATAATATTATCACCATCAGGAGCTGCAATTTCTACATTGTTGATATGTTTATTCCAATATTCATCACTGTAACGATACATATCGTCACTGCGGAACCCTTCTGCCGCCAACTCAATACGACGTTCGTTTGCAATCAGCTCCAACCCTTCTTCCTTGCTTAAGCTGGTCGGAACATCAGGCATACCACAACGATCACGCAATTCATTAAGAGCTGCCTGTGTCTGAGAATCAAATCCGGCTGTATGCGTATGCGCTTCGGCATATATCAACAATATTTCTGCATACCGAATGCAGGGATAGTCTCCTGTAGCTTGTCCCGACTGCTTTTTTTATTTGTTTTTCCATGCTCTGTACTTTATGTACATTACTCGTTCGGATGCTCTAAATCAACAGTAATGGGTTGATTATTAGCTATTTGTTTTCATTAGCGCAATATTAACCAACCCATACTCTTATTAAGATAATATTTTATATGCTTTCTTCAAATAGAACTGTTAATTTTTGACTTTAGCCCGATGTATAGGTTCTTCTATTGTTTCCAACAATTTTTTGCCAGTCTTTACAGGTGCCTTGATTAATTCCGGCAAGTTATAGGTATATGTAAAGGTATCATAAAAATCGGGCTCCTTCTGAGGTAATAGGAAAGGCTTACTAAAATGTCCTGTCTCGGGATCAAAATGCGCAAAAAACGGACGAGCCCACAACCCATCCAGACGTTTGCTGCTGAAGACCAGCCATCTTCCTGTTGAAGACCAGGTATGAAAACTGTCCACATTGTCACTGTTTATTTCCGCGATATTTCGTATATTACCTGTAGCCAAATTAAGCAGATATAAATCACTTTCAGGATGCCAGATGGAGAAATTGCCGTAATCAGACTGAGTAAATAAAAGGAACCTGCCATCCGGTGAAATTCTCGGAAAAGAGACAGTCTTACGAAGGGCTGATGCTTTATAGACACATTCCAATGTATGCAGTTTGGAATGTTCTGCGTCAAAATGTATACGATATAAATCATACCGGATACTGTCCAAAGACATTCCTTGACGATATCCTTCAGCACGACAGAAATAAATCTGTTTTCCATCAGGACTCCATGTTGGAAAAGTTTCCATATATTGTTCACCATAAACTAACGAATCAGTAAATGTTTCGTGAGTCTGTACATCATAAATCATTAAATCGGCAGCCAAATCAGATACTTCTATGGGCTTTTGTCCTGAGGAATGGAAGAACTGCTGTATCTCATTGGCAGAAAATGCAATATATCTGCCGGAAGGATGCCAGGCAGGATAAGTGGCTCCATGCCTGTATTCTTCAGGCTTAGGGTCGACTTTTTCCATCTCACCATTAAGGGAAATTAAAGTGCCCCCCTGTTTACCACGCACATGAACCATCATCGTATCGGGTGAATTTCGGTTAAACGTATGACAGTTAATGCATTGCTTCCCAAAATTTCTATTTTCAGCGATAGGAGTCTGCTCATACGTTGTCAGGTCACGTTGATAAATTCCCATTTCATTCCAAAGTTCATATCCGGGATAAAGCAGACGGTACGCTAAAAAAGGATCTATCGCATGAACGGATATACTATCCTGAATATCAGAATAACGTACCCATTTGCCATGCTGCTTAATAGTAATTCTGACATATATTTTTTTGCCGGCAGCTTTCTCCAACAGTACCTTCCACTCGCTTTCCGGTATACGGACTATTGGTTCGTCATCCTGAATAAGAATGTCATAATTTTCCTCTCCGCATCCTAATTCTGTCTGGAAAGCCTCTCCTTCCTCCTGAATTCTAAAATTAGGAGGTGCAATATTGATAGGGAAAGTCACATCCGTATAATCCGGATAAATTAACGGTAATCGGTCACTCATACTTTCTGCCTGATGATATTGCGTACATCCTGACAAAAAAATAATTAATGTATAGTAAAGCAGATTTTGTATTTTCATATAATTTCCCATTAATTAGCTATCACCTTATTACCATAAGGACTGATATAATTCAAATAAAACCAATACGTATTTCCGAACTCCTTTTGCAAAGTGCCTAACTGTTTGCTCTGTACAAGACTATAATATCGTTTAAACCGTTCTTCCGTTGCCGGACTTATTTTTATTCCTACCTTTGAAAACTCTTCTTCGCCAACACCTAATTTATAAATATAAAGAGCTTCTTCATAAATACGAGGAAGTTTTGTATAAGAAAAAGATGACATGAATTTCAAGTTATTCACAAAACGAACCACATGGTTACTCAGTAATAAGTTACTCATTAAATACTCAAAAGCCATTTTGTTGGTGCTGTCATTCTCACATAAGTATTGCAATTCAGGCCCTATATTCAAGACATTGGCAAACCGTGCCGGAGTATCCACCTTTCCATCCAATGCATTTCTTAGTCCGGGAACTTTGCCTTCATTTATAATTTTTTCAAGTAGCAAAGCTTTCTCTCGATAGAAAAGAGACTGTTTTAGCTTATTAATAAAGCGTTGTGCCACTAACGGGCGGTGGTTTACAATGTTATATTGTGCCAAATTTATAAGGTGAGGTGCTGTTTCTCCCCATACTACCATTGACTCAAACTCCCAGCGTTGTGCCTCATTGATATACCCAAGTTCTTCATAAAGAATATGTCCGTATTCACTCTCACGACTGTCACTGTTCCACGGGAAGTAAAGTCCCTTGACTCCCTGTTTTTGTGGATAATCCAATAAATGATAAGGAAGCTGTCCTGTATGATAAAGTGCCAAATGATGAAAATAAGAAATGAGCTGATTATAACGTCCGGTATCTAAATATTTTTTTGTATACTCCAGCACACTTCTCCAGTCTTTGCTTTTTACAAACTGTTCGGCTTTTAACATTATACGCTCATTCCTATTGTAGTTATAAAAAAAATAGTGAAAACCATATCCTGTATATCCTAGTAAAAAAAGAGAAGTTAATAAAATACGTATTTTTTTATTTGATATGCCAGGCAGACGAAAGAGGGGAAATACGTTTCGGTAACGTTGAATAAACAAAAGAAGCAAATAGAGCATCAACAGGCATAGCAGACTTTCTGGTAATATAGAAAGAGAATGATTCGCTTCCATTGTATAGAAAAAAAGAATAAGGGAAGGAATAATGGACAATTGCAACAGATCATTCTTTCCGGTTATTATTTTTATAATGCTATTTGTCAACCAATAGACTGATGCCAACAAGAATGCCAAAATAGTACTTCCTAAAATAGGATAATAGAAAAATTGAATAATAAAGTTAGTGATATAGTTTAGCCAACCCTCAGATTGAACACATTGCAGAAAATAAGATTTAGAAAAAAGGAAAAGATGATGTTGTTCGTGATAGTAAAGCACATGCGACAACACTCCTTGGTAACATATATAATAAAGGATAAACAAAGCTCCAAATAGGGTATAGACCAGTCGTTTCATCTTATATATTTATTTAATAAAGTAAGTGAGGACACTTACTATAAGACAATGCCCTCACTTAAATTATTGCTTGTAGATATTATAATGTTATTAATATCCCGGGTTCTGAGTCAGTTTAGGATTCAAATCGATTTCTGTCTGAGGAACAGGGAGTAAGTAGTTATGATCTTCATAATGACTACCCGCCAATTTTATATTTTCACCTTCATAAAGAATATAATCCACAATTGCCGGTTTGCCATCTACTACTCCTTCTACAGGTTTCATCTTCAATCCCAAGAACGGTGCATTCAAAACTTCTTTGGCAATGCCCCAACGACGAATATCCCACATACGTTTACCGCCTTCGAGTGCAAACTCTACACGCCATTCATTTTGAATACGTTTACGAAGTTCATCTTGAGTAGCACAATATGTCGGTTTGCTTGGGTCTGTATTTTGTAAATCAGGCATACCTACACGTCTACGAACTTGATTGACAGCATCAAATGATTCTGCGCTCAACGGATGAAGCTCATTCATCGCTTCTGCATAAGTCAGCAGAACTTCGGCATAACGAATAACCACCCAGTCTTTACCCATATTCCAACCTTCGCTTTGAGGATCAATACTTGGGTCTAACCATTTTTGCTGATAATATCCGGTTGCTGTAGCATCACCGTGCTGTTCAATACCGGTTTTTCCACTTGATTTCAGCGGTTTGACTTTAATTGTAACACCATACATTTCTTCTCCGTCATGAAGTACATTGACTTCCAAACGAGGGTCGCGATTTTTAAACGGATCCTTTTCATTATAAATTGTAGATTTACTGATAGGAGCACCGTCTTTATCTTCGAATGCGTCAACCAAACTCTGAGTAGGATTCATACCTCCCCAACCTAAAGTAGGGAAACATTCCCAACCAATCAAGTAGTGAGTTTTATCAGGGTAGTTGAATTGTACATACAAGATATTTTCATCACATCCATCTGATTTTTCCCAAAACAACTCCTGATATTTACCGGTATTTCCGGCATCATAAAGTTCATATTTACCTAAATCCATTACAGCCTTAGAAGCATCTGCTGCAACTTGCCAGTTATTATAGTACAAAGCAGCTCTAGCTTTCATAGCCAAGGCAGCTCCTTTGGTAACACGAGGAGTATTTGCGGCATCCCATTCTTCAGGCAAATATTCAATTGCCTTGTCAAAGTCTGCCATAACCTTTGCATACACTTCTTCGCGTGGAGTACGAGTGATATCTTCTACATCCGTTAAGTTCAATGGTTTATCAATATAAGGAACATCACCAAAAGAACGGATTAAATTGAAGTATACAAATGCACGGAAGAAATAAGCCTGTCCTTCAATTTTTTTACGCGATTCGTCACTCATTTCGATATCTTTTACTTTTTCCAATACCAAGTTACATTGACGAATCGGAGTATAACTACCCGCCCAGCTTTGGTCCATCGGATCGTAAATACCTTTTGATATGTTACCGGCAGCCCATTTAATGCCATGAACTGCATTATCTGAATTGATATCTTCGTCTTGATCCCATGTAGGCAGGCAGCCATAAATATCAGTTACGGCCATCATCGCATCATTCTCTGTTTTCCAGAAACTGCTATCAGATAGCTCATCCAATGGATAACGGTCTAAGAAATCACTACATGAAGAAGTGAATCCTGCAAATAATAAGGCCGTTGCTATATGTAAAAATTTTGTTTTCATGTTATTTATACTGTTTTATTTGAAATATTAGAATGAAAGTTTTACTCCGACAGACAGTTTTTTAACGTTACTGTAAGACCATCCTCGTTCATTGCTTTCTTCCGGGTCGATACCACCGTCCAAACCTGTAAAAGTAAATAAGTTTTCACCGGTTAAGAATACCTTTGCATTAGCGATACCGGCTTTAGTTAACCATGCTTGAGGTAATGTATAGCCTAAAGTAAGGTTTTTCAAACGAACGTATGATGCATCTTGAAGCCAGAAAGAAGATGTTACAAAGTTTGTTTGACTAGAACGTGTAACACGAGGATAAGAAGCATTGTGATTATCCGGAGTCCAACGATCCAAATGTCTTTTCAAAGCAGTTGCACCATTATAAAATGCATAAGCAGCTTCAGCGGTGTAGTATCCGTCTACATCAAATGCTCCTTGGAATAAAGCAGAAAGATCAAAATTCTTATAACCTACACTCAGATTCAAACCTCCGGTCCAACTTGGGAAATTCTTACCTATAACAGTACGGTCTTTTTCTGTAATTTTCTTATCACCATCCAAATCTTTGTACTTGATATCACCTAATTTTTCCTGACCGGCAGCCAAACGTTTCGGACAGTTAAGAAGGTCTTCTTCTGTATTAAAGAAGCCGTCGGCTACATAACCGTAGTAAGAACCGATAGGATATCCTTCCAAATTCCAAATCTTGTCGTTGCTTGTCGGACCTTCTGTACCTGCCATATCCGTAATCTCATTCTTTACATAAGATACATTCAATGATACAGAATAGTTCCAGTCCTTATTAATTTGCTTGTTATGGTTAATCAAGAAATCAAAACCGGTATTCTGCACACTACCAATATTCTGTGCCGGAGCATTCATACCGATAACTCCCTGAATAGGAAGATACAGCAACATATCATTGGTTTTCTTCTTATAAACAGATAATTCAAAATTAATCATGTTGTTTAAGAAACCGGCTTCCAAACCTAATTCATAGTTAGTAACCGTTGCCCATTTCAAATTATTGTTCACATAACGAGCTTCATATATAGCTGAGTACAAAGTATTGTTGAATAAATATTTAGTAGCATTGTCAGCTATATTATATGTATATGTTGGTACTGCCGGATAAATATCATCGGATTTCAATTCCTCATTACCGGTTTTACCCCAACCAAGACGTAACTTCAAATTGCTCAGCCAGTCTACATTGTCTTTAATAAATGCTTCTTCAGAAATTCTCCATCCTGCAGAGAATGCGGGGAATACTCCCCAACGATTATCTTTCGGGAAACGTGAAGAGGCATCACTACGTAAATTAGCTTCAAACAGATACTTACCTGCATAATCATATTGGATACGTCCGAAATAAGACAAACGAGCCATTTCATAACCTCCGTCTTTATTTTTTTGTGAAGACTGGTCTAATGTATTCAGAGATTCAGGCAACTCATCACTACCGCCACCTTGACGAGTAGCTTCTGTATACTTATAAATATGTTCATAAGATTCAAAACCCGCTAATGCACTGATATTATGTTTGCCAAAACTCTTATTGAAGTTAATCAAGACTTGTCCTGTGTAATAGTTGTGGTTATAATATTTATCATAGCCTTCACGCAAACCGGAATCATACGCATTGCTTCCGCTACCATAAGTGAAATGCTTTTTAAAACCATCTTGGTTACTGGTATAATTACGTACTGAATATACACCTTTAATACTCAATTCAGGTAAAATCTGTATAGTAGCATGACCCGTAAGATTTATTTCCTGCTGTGTATTACGTCTGAAACCTGACTTGTCTCCTTGTATGGCAACCGGGTTATCTACACCGGAATAAGTATAAGAACCATCTTCGTTATAAACTTTATTAGTCGGCTTTTCGCGAGTCACGCCTTGATAAACAGACACAAAGCCATTCCATGCATCATTAGAGACACCTCTATAACCGGATGCATTGATACCTACCTTTATATATTTATTGATTTCCGAATTCAAATTCATACGGGCATTGAATCGAGAATAATCATTATCGGCAGTCAAACCATCCTGATAAATATAACCTAATGAAGCATTGTACGTTGTTTTTTCAGTACCACCGCTGATAGAAACATTATGCATTGTTTCTATAGCACTCTTTTTAATAGCAGCTTCATACCAGTCTGTGCTGGGTAATGCTCCGGTACGATAGTCTTCTATTTCTTCCGGAGAGAACATCAATGTAGCATTAGGATTCTCATTTAAAGTTGCTTCATTATATAAAACAGCATATTCATAAGCATTCACTAATTCACGTTTTGCTACCGGAGAAGACCAAGATACATTACCGGAATAAGTTACGCGTGTCTTTTCTCCTTTTTTACCCTGTTTCGTAGTAATCAAGATTACACCGTTAGCAGCCTGTACACCATAGATAGCAGCAGAAGCAGCATCTTTCAAAACTGTAAATGTTTCAATATCATTTGGGTCAATTGTATTCATGCTACCCGGTACTCCATCTACAATAACCAATGGACTGGCTGCATTGATAGAGTTCTTACCACGAATAGTAATATCAGCAGCTTGACTACCCGGAGCACCTGAACTCTGAATAGCTGTTACACCAGGCATTTGTCCTGCTATAGCTGCAGAAACACTTGACACGGGACGGCTTTCCAATGCTTTTGCATTTACAGTTGCAACTGCTCCTGTTAAATTAGCTTTCTTTTGTACACCATAACCTACTACGACAACTTCTTCCAATGTTTGACTGTCCTCTTTCAGGATTACATTAAGTGGTTGACCGTTGAATTTTACTTCCTGGGTAACATAACCTACATAGGAAATAACAAGAATACTTCCTTCGGAAACTCCACTCAAGGTAAAATCACCATCGATACCGGTAATTGTACCATTGGTTGTACCTTTTACTACTACGGACGCACCGATGACTGTTTCACCCATAGCATCCTTTACAACTCCTTTACAGGTTTCGGTCTGTTGCTCAATAGCATTTGAACTTGCTATTGCAGGAGCTGAAACAGCATTCATGCTTCCTGTAGATGCAGCCATAAGAAATAGCAGCATACTGACCGACTTGACTCTCTTTAACATAAAGTATTAATTTAAAGATAATAAATAAGTTACTATCAACGTAGTTCTTCTAGAACTATGTTTTTTCAATATGATTTAGATTAATGGCGCAAATATATAATATTTTTAAAAAAGACCAATCATTTTTGAAAACTATCTTTGTTTTTCTCTGCAATTTAACAATTAAACTATAAAAATATCTAATTAAAGGGTTACCCTAAAAAGACTTAACTATTTAGTTGGTAGAATTTTAGTAATATAATGATAATACATAAAACTATTTTTTACTCACAATTTATATATGAGTTCCCATGTAAAGCCGTTATAAACAATAGTATAATGAAAAGGGGATTAATAAAAACGAATAGAATATCGGTAGAAATATTATCTTTTTTCCTCATTTATTGTGATTTACAGTATAAATAATCCAAGAATCTATTTAATACAAGCATTGATTATCAGTAGATTATAAAAAGGAATAGTTCTAGAAGAACTTATCCTTTTAGAACTTTGAATTTCAATCAAACACTTTAAAATTCAATATTATGTTAAAACGACTGAAATCAGTTAGCATGTTATTGTTCTTGGGAACATTCTCTACAGGAACCATTTCTGCTGTTACAGCTTCCGAAGTTAACGCTTCTGCTATCGTACAACAAAATGAAACATGTAAAGGTATTGTGAAAGACGCCACGGGAGAATCCATTATTGGTGCTTCTGTAATAGTGAAAGGAACCACCAACGGAGCAATTACCGACTTTGAAGGTAATTTCGCCTTAACTAACGTGAAGAAAGGAGATATCATCGTAATCTCCTATGTAGGGTATCAAAAACAAGAAATCAAATGGAATGGTGGGACTCTCAATGTAGTGTTGAAAGATGACACAGAAGTCCTGAGTGAAGTTGTTGTTGTAGGTTACGGTATACAGAAAAAGGCTAACCTCTCCGGTGCCGTTGCACAAGTAAACAGCGATGAGTTAACCAATCGCCCTATTTCGAATGTATCAAGCGGTTTGCAAGGCTTGATGCCGGGTGTAACAATTACTGCAGGTCACCCTGTTTATTTGGGACGGCAACCTGGCTCGTGCCGGGGCAAAAATCATTTATCAGCGCCGTGCCTATGTGGCTGCGTTGGAAGAACCGCTTTCTCGTATTCACTCCGGTCTGTCCGGCGGGCGGGAGCAGATCGGTGCCCGACTGCAAGGTGCCTTTGATTACGGTGATTTGGCCGTAGAAGAACTGGAACGGCGGCTGCTCTCTTTGCTGGAAAGTGCCCGCAGCGAGGATATTTACCACCGAGCCACCACCGTTGGACCCCACAGGGATGATCTGGATATTACCTTAAACGGTATCTC
>OJMO01002086.1_pt1 | contig 11500 bp, 10 predicted proteins | sample 1597241 | NCBI WGS metagenome assembly OJMO01 (sample SAMEA2452129, study PRJEB22498) | human gut metagenome | biome: human feces; feature: human gut; material: feces | place: Australia | collected 2012 | reverse complement strand
AAGGACCGGCGGCTCCCCATCGTCTTCTTATGCTTATGTTGATTGCAGCCAATCGTCCGTTATTAACATCACCCCTTCGCAAGTGGCAGCGTAAATATAAATTCTGTTCCCACATCTGCAGTACTGATTACATCGATATGTTCCTCGTGTGCCTGAATTATTTCCTTGGTTATGGATAGTCCAAGTCCAGACCCTTTCTTGTCACGGCCTCTTGAGGCATCTGATTTATAAAATCTATCCCATATTTTATCAATATCTTTCTTGGCAATTCCGCTTCCGGTATCTTTAATGGATATCTGGGCTTTATCACCTTTTTCTTTGACAGTTACATATATAAAGGAGTTATCGTGGCTGAATTTGATTGCGTTATCTACAAGGTTGTATATAACCTGTTGTATTTTACCTTTGTCAGCTTTGACATTAAGTGCTGTGCCAGAGAATGTCAGGCTGAACTTAATGCCTTTCTTTTTACACGAACCCTCAAGAGTTTCTATTGTATGCTTTATTACTGAGTTAATATCAAATGTTGTAATCTCAAGGCGGACAGTCTTAGGGTCAAGTTCATTAAGTGTAAGTATATTGCTTGTAAGCTTGGTAAGTCGTTCGGTTTCAAATAATACAATATTAATGTATTTATTAATCATTTCCGGTGGTACTGTTCCGTCCTCAATGGCTTCAAGGTAGCCTTTTATTGAAGTAAGAGGCGAACGGAAGTCGTGCGAAATATTGGATAAGAACTTCTGCTGGAACCGGTCCATTTCGTTAAGTTCTTTTGCCATATAATCTAGAGAAGCCGCAAGACGTCCGATTTCATCATTGTGGTGTATCTTAATGCGGTAGGAAAGATTACCTTTTCCATATTCTTCAGTAGCCTTGGTAAGCTCATTGATAGGCTTGTGAATATGTATGAAATATAGCACCAGCATAGAAAGTGAAAGCAGCATAGCAATCACCAGTGTAAGATAGTTGGTGTTAAATGTATCATATACCCTGTCAGTTATGACAGTTTCAGGCATATTGATGACAACATAGCCTTTCATTGTGAAATTGCTGGCAATAGGAAAATATGCACTTACAACAGTTTCGTCAAATACACCATAGAAATCACCTGTCTGTGTGTGTGCACCTTTAAGCCTGCCATAATCAAAATCCTTAAGTTCATATAGATAACCATTAAAATCTGCTGTTCCAGAAAATCCAGTATCTAACATAACATCACCGAATGGGCTTACGAACATAATTCTTGTGTGGTTGAGTTCAGATACTATTTTAAGGTCAGCTTCTATGTCTGAAAGATATTCTGGCGTTAATGTATCTTTTGCAAATGTGCCGGCAATTTCGTTAGCCTGCTGGTAAAGCACTTCAGAATAATAGTCATATACTTTATTATAATCGTGCCTGAAACATATTGTTGTTACAGCTATAAATCCTACAACAGCAATTATTATATATAGAGTTATCTGTTTGGTAAGCATATTATATTTCATATTGAGTCCGTTCCTGCTTATTTAGTCACAAATTTGTAGCCAATTCCCCATACGGTTTCAATCGACCATTTATCGTGGTCTTTAATCTTTTCACGAATTCGTTTGATGTGCACATCGACAGTACGGGTATCGCCGATGTAATCATAGCCCCAGATATTGTCAAGAAGCTGTTCTCGTGTGAACACCTGATTAGGTGCAGATGCAAGGAAGTATAAAAGTTCAAGTTCTTTAGGCGGCATTTCTACAGCCTTTTTATCATAAGTAACTGAGTAATTGTCAAGATTGACAATTAAGTCAGGATACGTTACACATCTTGCATTTTCTGATGGTGCAACGGTAGTCTGTGGAAGATGATAACGTCTTAATACAGCTTTAACACGTGCGACAAGTTCTTTTGTTTCAAATGGCTTGATAATATAATCATCAGCACCAAGCTCCAGACCTAATACCTTGTCAAATGTTTCGCCCTTAGCTGAAAGCATAATTATTGGCGTATTATTATTCTTCCTGATTTCACGGCATACCTGATATCCGTCAATACCAGGAAGCATAAGGTCTAACAGAATGAGGTTAGGCTTGAATGTAGAAAGGTTATCAAGTGCACTTTCGCCGTCATATACAATCTTAGTTTCAAAACATTCTTTTGTAAGATAGAGTGAGATGAGTTCAGCTATATTCTCATCATCATCTACGATTAAAATTCGTTGTTTAGCAACCATATGTGCCTCCATATACAATATTTATAGTTAATCTTTAAATGTTACAATTGTAACACCTTCTGCACCTTCGCCAATCTGTCCAAGGCGGAATTCTTTAATATAAGGAACCCCGTGCAGATAAGAAGTTATACCAGAGCGTAGAGCACCTGTTCCTTTGCCGTGAACAATTCGTACCTGTGGAATTCTGGCAATATAGGCATCATCAAGATATTTGTCAAGAACTGCAATAGCTTCATCAACAGTGTATCCAAGAAGATTAATCTCAGAAGATACAGAAGATGATTTTGACATCTTGATTTTACCTGAGCCACCAGCGCCCTTAGGCTTAGAACTTGTTTCAGCAGGATCCTTATAGCCTTTAAGTATGGCAAGATTTTTAATATCCATTTTAGTGCTTAAGCTTCCTACAAGTACAGTAACCTGGTTTTTGTTCTTATGAATCTGGGATACAGTACCTATGACGTTCATTGTAAGAACCTTAACGTGCATACCAACCTTGAATTCAGATATATCGTGAGCCTTATGCTCGCTTATGTTGTTGGCAGGTTCAATCTTTAACTTTTCCTGACGTTTATTCATTTTCTCACGGATAGCACTGCGGTGTTTCTCAAGCTCTTTTACAGTCATACCATGCTTGTTCATAGCATTAATTGTCTTATCAGCATACTCTTTCGCATCTTTAAGTATGCGTGCAGCTTCTTCGTTAGCTTTTCTTATAATATTGTCAGTACGTTCATCAAGACGTTCAGTCTTTTTGGTAAGTTCAGACTTTAACTGGGCAATCTGTGCTTTGTACTCATTTAATTCCTCACGCTCACGTTCAATTGTAACACGGCTTTGTTCAAGATCAGTTACAAGGTCTTCAAATTTGATATCTTCAGAGTCAAGACGGCGTGAAGCATCATTAATTATATTGTCAGAAAGTCCAAGCTTTTTGGAAATGGCAAATGCATTACTCTTTCCAGGAACTCCGATAAGAAGCCTATAAGTAGGGCGGAGTGACTGTACATCAAATTCACAGCAGGCATTTTCAACGCCATCGGTTGTGAGTGCATACATTTTAATCTCGCTGTAATGTGTTGTCGCCATTGTTGTAATATTACGTCTGTGAAGGCTGTCAAGTATAGCAATTGCAAGGGCTGCACCTTCTGTAGGGTCAGTACCAGCACCAATCTCATCGAATAAAATGAGACTGTTGCTGTCAGCTTTTTTAAGAATATCGACAGTATTAGTCATATGTGAGCTGAATGTACTAAGGCTCTGTTCAATACTCTGTTCATCGCCGATATCAGCAAATATATTGTCAAATACAGCTATGTCGGAATGTTCCAGTGCTGGAATATTAAGTCCGGCCTGAGCCATAAGAGTAAGAAGTCCGACAGTCTTTAAGGATACGGTCTTACCACCGGTATTAGGTCCTGTTATGATAAGAAGGTTAAAATCTGTACCGAGATAAATGTCTATAGGCACGACAGTATGCGGCTCAATAAGAGGATGTCGTCCTTTTTTGATATTTACTATACCTTTGTTATTCATAACAGGGCGGCTGCAATTAAAATGCCTTGATAAAAGTGCTTTGGCGAATATGCAGTCAAGATTGGTAAGTATCTCATAGTCTGAAAGCAGTGAATCGGTATATTCTGCGGCTTTAGCACTTAAATCTGCAAGAATAACTTCAATCTCAGCCTGTTCCTTAAGTTCAAGCTCTCTTATATCATTGTTAAGCTTGACAACTGCGGCAGGCTCAATAAATACAGTAGAACCGGTCGATGACTGGTCATGAACCATACCAGGCATAAGTGATTTGTATTCAGCTTTAACAGGCAGACAGAAACGTCCCTGTCTTGTTGTTATCACATAATCCTGAAGATAAGTTCTTGTAGATGGTGAATTTAATATTTTATTAAGTTCAGTGTGTATGCGGTCAGCAGCTATATTTTTCTGACGTCTTATGCTGCGGAGGTTCGCACTTGCATCATCACTGATTTCATCTTCTGATATAATACATTTCTTAATTGCGTTATTAAGAAGTGTAACAGGGTCAAGCATATCTATTAAAGGTTGTATTGAGTCAGCACGCTGTTCATAGTATCCCTTTATGTGGGCAGCACATTCTAATAACATAGATATGTTAAGAAGCTCAAGTGCATTAAGAGAACTTCCGACTTTAAGTCTTGCAATGCTTCCCCTGATATCTTTTATCCTTGAGAAATCCACGCTTCCCTTCTGGTATACACGGGTAAGTGCATCATTAGTATAATCAAGTGCTGTATTGATTTTGTCTATGTCAGTCATAGGCTCAAGCTTATGAAGTATCTGCTTTGCACCATCAGAGCAGGCAAAAGATACAAGACGAGATATTATTTTATTATATTCAAGTGTTGATAATGATTTATTATTCAATGTAATACTCCTGTCATTTCAAATAATAATTATTATATGTCTGCTATTAGTGATAAAAGCTGACAATCCTCTCTTATTATATACTAAAACCGATTAAAACCATAGGATAAATTTAAGAAAGAGCCGACTTTTTAACATCTATGTCATAGTTTGTTCATAAACATAGTGTATACTTTATTTATATTGCGTAATAACCGGATAGTCAGAAGAAAAATGTACTTGTGATTTAACATATCAGATGCGTAAGCATCTGTTAATGAATAAGAATGAGGGATAATATGGAACATAAAGATACTGAGCAGAAATACGATTTATATACGGAAAAGATTGTATTAAGTCCTAAGGTTAAATATAAGAATCTTATAAGAACAATTAAGATACTTATATTGATAATAATAGCAGGAGTGGTGTATATAGCGGCTGACAAGCTTATTGTGCCGTCAGTAAAGGCGAAGTTTGATAAGAAGAAAGCAGAACAGGATAGGATTGAATTCACAAGAGATGAATATCCGGAGCCTGTTGTTGTTGAGGATGAAGAAGGACAGCCACAGATTAAGAAGGATTATGATACATTAATGCAGTCGTTAAGAACGAAGGTAGATGATGTGCAGAAGTCAGTTGTCATAATTCAGGAAAGCACGGAAGGGCTTAATTATGAGAATTATATTGAGAACAGGGAAAATGTAACATCTACGGCAGGACTTATTGTTGCCTATGTGAATTCAAGATATATTATACTTACATCAAAGAAATATACTGATAATACTGCGGATATAAGTGTTAAGGTTAATGATAATGAATATAAGGCGGTATATGTGTGCTCAGACAGTAATACAGGTATAAGTATAATAAGTGTTGATGCTGAACAGATGAGTGAGGACGACAGGACAAGCATAGAGGTATCAGTTCTTAGCAATTCATATATACTTAACAAGGGTGAGCTTGTAATTGCCGCAGGCAATATATATGGAACGGATGGGGCAGTAGATTATGGAACTATAACCAATATCAGCTCGTACAGCCTTATAGATAATAATGTAGACATATTTGAAACTAATCTTACAGCCAAAGATGAAGATTACGCATTTTTATTTAATTCGGACGGCAATGTTGTAGGAATATCTGTACACAGTAATAAAGATGTCAAGCTTAAGTTTATGGGAATATCAGATCTTAAAGGTACTATTGAGAATATGATAAACCGTCAGGAGATTATGTATTTTGGTATTAAAGCAGAGAATGTAGACAATGAATTGGCAGATAAATACAGTCTTACAACAGGAATATATATACTTGCAGTTGAGCAGGAGTCGCCGGCATATCAGGCAGGACTTCAGACAGGAGATGTAATTGTAGAGGTAAATGGCGAGGAATGTCTTACTATGCAGAAGCTGAATGAGAAGCTGTACAGATGCCAGTCAGGACAGAGCGTTAATGTCCTTGTAAAAAGGCTTGGTAAATCAGGGTATTTTGAAGTATCTTATGATGTCAATGTGGAATACAGATAAAGCAGCTACTTGACAGTACAGAGTAGAATTAAATAGTTGAGATAAGAATATAATAAGATTAATTGAAATCAGAGAGAAATCTGATTGAATGGAGGAAGAGTATGCGTTATATAGAAACATTTAAAGACGGAGACAGAATTTCAGAGGTATACCTGTGTAAATCCAAGTCATCAGCACTTACTAAGGCTGGAAAAGAATACGAGAATGTTATACTTATAGATAAGACAGGACAGATAGATTCAAAGATATGGGACGTTAATTCAGGTGGAATATGCGATTTTGAAGTTAATGATTATGTATTTGTTAATGGACAGGTTACAAGTTATAATGGTGCATTACAGTTTAAAATAGAAAGAATTCGTGTGGCAGCAGAGGATGAGTACACACCAACAGATTATATTCCATCTTCAAGATATGATATAGAGCAGATGTATGAGGAATTATTAGGATTCGTAAGAAGTGTAGATAATCCATACATAAAGCAGCTTTTGGAAGCATTTTTCGTTGAAGATGAAGCATTTATTAAAAAGTTCAAGAATACGTCAGCAGCCAAGACAGTACATCACGGATTTATGGGTGGACTGCTTGAACACAGCCTAAGTGTTACAAGATTATGTGCAAAGATGAGTGAGAATTACGATTTTCTTAACAGGGATTTGCTTATAAGCTGTGCAATGCTTCACGATGTAGGCAAGGTAAGGGAATTAAGTGAATTTCCAAGAAATGACTACACAGATGAGGGGAATTTTATAGGACATATAGTGATTGGCTACGAAATGGTTATTGAAAAAATCAGACATATACCAGATTTTCCAGAGATATTAGCTAATGAGGTTGGCCATTGTATATTATCACATCACGGTGAGTTAGAATATGGTTCACCTAAGAAGCCGGCAATAGCAGAAGCAATAGCACTTTCTATGGCAGATAATATGGATGCAAAGCTTGAAACTTTAAGGGAATGTCTTGAAGCCAAAGACACTAATGACTGGCTTGGATTTAACAGATGGCTTGAATCCAACATAAGAAGAACAAGTTGTTAATGTGAGGAACAGTTATGGCATATAGTAAGAATGATATTGTACAGGTTACAATAGAGGATATAGGAGTAACAGGAGAAGGAATAGGCAAGATAGACGGCTATACATTATTTGTAAAAGATACAGTCATAGGTGATGTAGTAGAAGTTAAGATTATGAAGGCAAAGAAGAATTACGGATATGCCAGACTTATGAATATCATAACACCGTCAAAGGACAGGGTTACACCGAAATGTAATATAGCAAGGCAGTGTGGCGGCTGTCAGTTACAGGCTATGAGTTACGCTGCACAGCTTAAGTACAAACAGAAGCTTGTCAGTGATAATTTACAGAGAATAGGTGGACTTACAGAAGGCGTAGATTATGAAATGTGTGACATTCTTGGTATGGACACGCCATTCAGATACCGCAACAAAGCACAGTATCCTGTAGGTGAGGATAAAGACGGTAATATTATTATGGGATTTTACGCAGGTCATACACATTCAATAATTCCTTGTGATGACTGCCTTTTAGGTGATGAGAACAACTCTGTAATATTAACAGCCGTCAAGCAGTGGATGAAAGATTACAGGGTAAGAGCCTATAACGAGAATATCCATAAGGGAACTTTAAGACATATACTTATAAGAACAGGATTTCATACTGATGAGATTATGGTCTGTCTTGTTACTAAGAAAATGTTAAGAAAAGAGGCGGCAGATGGACTTGTAAGAGTGATTGAGCGGCTTAATAGTGGCAGTTCAGCAAGTGATAATATTTCATCAGGTAGTGATAATAATACAAGTAATAACAGTGGAAGAAAGTTAAATATAGCTTCGCTGGTTGTCAATATTAATAAAGAGGATACTAATGTAATACTTGGCAGGGAATGTGTAACTCTTTATGGAAGACCTTATATAGAAGATTACATTGGAGATATAAAGTTCCAGATATCACCGCTTTCATTCTTTCAGGTTAATCCTAAACAGACAGAAGTGCTTTATAACAAAGCATTGGAATTTGCTAATCTTACAGGCAATGAGGCAGTGTGGGATCTGTATTGTGGAATAGGAACAATCTCGTTATTTTTGGCAAAAAATGCAGGAATGGTATACGGTGTAGAGATAGTTCCACAGGCGATTGAAGATGCGAAGAATAACGCGGGGCTTAACGGAATAGATAATGCAGAGTTCTTTGTAGGAAAGGCAGAAGAAGTAGTCACAGCATTTTATGAAAGCAGGAAAGCAGATGATGGTACTGGTCACAATATGACAAGACCAGATGTTATAGTGGTAGACCCACCAAGAAAAGGCTGTGATGAGAAGCTTCTGGATACTATTGTTACAATGTCACCACAGAGAGTTGTGTATGTAAGCTGTGATTCGGCAACACTTGCAAGGGATTTAAAGGTGTTATCGGAGCGTGGATATAAGATTGTGAAAGTACAGCCGGTTGACCAGTTTGGGAATACAGTCCATGTGGAGACGGTAGTACTGCTTTCCCACAAAAAGCCAGACGGACATATCAACGTAAAAGTTGAGTTTGGCGAGGGTGAGGGAAAAGTTCCGCTTGATAATATCGCTAAAAGAGCCGAAGAATACAAGCTCAAGGAACGAGTGACCTACAAAATGATAAAGGAGTACATAGAAGCTAAATACGGCTTCAAAGTACATAGCGCATATATCGCAGAGGTAAAGAGAGATTTAGGCTTGCCGATGTATGATGCTCCTAATGCGGTAGAAGAATTGAAACAGCTGAGGAAGCATCCAACTCCAGAGAAGGTTGAAGCAATAAAGGATGCATTGAGGTATTTTGAGATAATATAGAGGGAGAAAATTATGGCGATAATAAGACCAAGATTGATAGATTTCTACAATATTCCAATAACGCAAGAAGAGGTTGATTTCGCTATTCCTTTTTTAGATGAAGATATACCATTATATTTAGACCCATTTTTGTTGTGGAAATCTCCTTCGCAGCAAGATAATGCGTTACACCTGATACTAATTAATTCATTTAATAAGTTGGGGGCAACGTATTTGAAAAATGAAGATAAAAGGGAGTTAATAGCAGAGAACTTAGCTGGCTTATCTGAGTGTAGTGAGGTAGGATTAGGTTCGGGAAAAACCAAAAAGGGATTGAAAATATCCATAAATACAGCAAAAGAGATATTAGATTTGTTCAGTATAGTGCCACAATATAAGACAGGTGGTTTTTCTCATTTTGAGGAAATACAGTTATATGTAAATAATATATCTAAGGATAGGATTAGTGATTTTGCGTGTAATTTTTTAAAATCCTTTCTTATTGATTTTACACAAGATGAATGTAAAAAATATAATATTCCAGTAAGAGAGTTTGCGAATATTAAAGTTTTTAATCCAAAGACTTGTAGTATTGATGAAGAAAAACTGTCATTACCATATAACCCAGAGGACGAAACCCCTATTATTTTTGTTCCAAAGCGGTGGTTGCGTCATACTCCATGGATTAATTATGACGACTATTTTGTAAATGCTTATGTAAAGGAGGGCGAAGAAGATAAAATTGAAAAACCTAAAGTATTAGAATACAACAGATATAATTATGGAATGATTACAGCATATATAGCAGCAAAGGAGCGTACGCAAGCAGATTGTAAAAATGACCCATTGTTCAAACAAATACCAGTTATCTCTGCTAAAAAATGTTTGAATCAGATAGTAAAACTACCATCGGGTAAAACGGATAATGCCGATAAAAAGTTTGAAAATAGTTGTACAAAGCTATTTGCGTCTTTGTTATATCCCCATCTTGATTTTGCTCAAGCGCAAAGCAGGATTGATTCGGGAACTCAGATAAGAGATTTAATCTTTTATAATAATTGTTCATTTCCATTGTTGAAAGAATTATATGATAAATATGATTGCAGACAGATTGTTTTTGAAATGAAAAATGTAAATGAGGTTAGTAGAGAACATATCAATCAGTTAAATCGTTATCTTTCGGAGCAGTTTGGACGTTTTGGAATTATTATAACTAGAAATCCATTAAAGAAAAGTATTATGAGAAATACTATAGATTTATGGAGTGGACAAAGAAAGTGTATTTTATGCCTTACTGATGAAGATATCAGGCTTATGGTTGATGTATACGAAAATAAGCAACGTGACCCAATGGAAGTTATAAATAAGAAGTATGTAGAATTTATAAGAATGTGTCCATCTTAGGAAAGTGAGAAAATATTATGGAAAAAGATAAAATTGAAAAATTTGAAAAATTACATATTCAAATAAAGGATATGTATAATGAGCTGAGTATCTTATCAAAAAAATCTCCTGATGGGGCAATTAACAAATTTAAGTTAAAATTCATTAACCAGTTAATTGAGGAAGCTAATCAGTTTTTGAAGGAACGATATAAACCTTTTGCCGATTTTGAAAAGTTTGAAGAAGAGGATATACCTTTTAACAGTGATGTAGTAATGATTATCTCGCAATATATAAAATGTTTAGAAAGATTCAAATATGATAATGTAAAATTGCTTTCTGGGAATTGGTATTGGAATCTTTCAGATTCAAAAGATGAAGTAAAAACTTCAAGACCTTTATCGGACTTTACATTTTAGAGGGAGAAGAAATATGAAAGATACAATTACTCAAGAAGCAGTCACTCAATATGAGTTGCTTTGCCCGTTACTTTCGGGAATATATGGGGAGTTACAAGAATTATCAAAGAAAAAGCCAGATACGCCTCTTAACAACTTTAAGGTTAAATCAATAAATAGAGTCTTAGAACCAATAAAGGAATTGTTGAAAGAGGAAAATATGTACCCGTTTTTGGATGTGCTTGATATGGATGATATGCCTACAAACAGTGATGTTGTATTAATCCTGAGTCAATATATAAAATCTATGGATATTTTTCATGATAAATATTATGGATACAATTCACGTTCTGGGCAATATGAATGGAGTACAAAATAACCGTAGGAGTTCTCTTTCCTTTGAATTGCCGCTTAGTTTCGAGCAGGCAGCAGCCTATCGAAAGGTTAACGGACAGTATGTAAGGAAAAATCAGTGGAGAGATACCACTGTAAGGGTATTGATAGACCTTGATTAACAGTTAAATATGATAAGCGTATCATTGGAAATAGTGGTACGCTTTTTTCCCCTTTTTGCAGATTTGTCCTTTCTCCCGCTTTCGAATATAATGAAGCTAAAGAAATGGAGGTGTGCTTATGAGAGAGAAATTTAATCATCTGTATTTGGATAGCCACGAAAGAAAACTTTTAATACATAGTCTTGTAGAGTTAAAAAATCAGCTCATTCAGCAAGGCAGATATACGGATTGTATTGACGAGCTTATTTTTAAGGTCATAA
>OJMO01002084.1_pt1 | contig 11517 bp, 12 predicted proteins | sample 1597241 | NCBI WGS metagenome assembly OJMO01 (sample SAMEA2452129, study PRJEB22498) | human gut metagenome | biome: human feces; feature: human gut; material: feces | place: Australia | collected 2012 | reverse complement strand
CACAAGTGAGCACCACAACTGTCACGTTGTTGTCCTCCTTATGGGTACCATTTTAGATTGATTACTCTGCTCCTTTTTCAATAGCTATCAACAGCTACGTTATTTTAATTTGGTTTGATTTGATTTTGTAAAAGATATACATTATTTGTATTAGAGTTGGAGGAAGTTGCAAATGAGCAATAGTCTAAGAAAAATAGAGTATTATGGTATATGTTTTTGGGATTGTGGTGTTGAATATGAAGATTCTGGAAAGTTGTTAGAATTAATTGAATCTTTAAATGATTCATATATTTACGATGATGAGAAATCAAAGAAATTTTGGAGATTAGATAGTAAAATCTTAAAAGGAAATGTATTTAAGTTGATTTTTAAATCTGGTAAATATAATCATTCTCCTAACTATATATCAAGATTAAATGGTAATGAAAGAACATCTGACAAAGATTTGAACGAAGGGGAATGTGAAAAAACTCATTTAGTAATAGATATTAGTTCTTCATCATTAATTATTGAGTCTAGAAAAAGCGGAATAAGTGCATTTAATGTAATAAAGTATATTAATTCTTTTTGTAAAACGAATAGTTTGGATTTTCCAATGATTAAGGCAATAAAAGATTTGAACAATGATTTTTTAGAGAATCTTGATTCGCTAACTAGAGTTCAAAGTGTGGAATTGTTTGTTGAAAAAAGTATTCTTGGATCAGAATATATGAATTTAACAGAGCCAACAGAAGAATCTCAAGAAGAGGTTACAATTACTATAAAGGCTCAACGTAAAAAAACATTGGGTTTAACACAAATTAAGGAAAAGTTCAAAAAAATTGGATTACAAGGAGAAAAAACAAAACGAATTAGAGTTAGAGGAAGAGATGAAGATAACATTAATGTTTTATTAGATTCACTAAATCAATATAAAGTAGAATGGATAAATGTTCGGTTAAATGGCGATGGAACAGTTAACTCTAACTCTTTCTTCGAAAAAATAAATGAATTGATATGAAGAAAAAATTTAATTTAGAATGGCTAAGAATACCAATAGATTATATTAAGGTATCTGATGATATACGTACGGTAGTTAAATTACCGATTGTGATTTCGATTTTAACGTCAATATTATATTATTTATTTAATGATACAGTGCATGCTTTAAAGGTGTTTAGTGAATTACTATTAAATTTAGATTCGATTTTAATAGGCTTTACAGGTATTCTTGTTACATTATTGTTAACAACGGAAAACAAAACTATTGATATATTAAAAGCTAAGAAAACCGATAAAAAATTATATGGTAAAAAAGTAAGTTTGTATGATTTGTTACATATATTGTTTACTAATGCACTATTAAATGAACTTATTTTATTACTTGTTGTTTTATTTAATTTGTTTTTATTGGGTCTAACCTGTAATAAGCTAATAAGTACAATAGGTCTTGTGGTTGAAGAATACATGATTTTAAATATTATATTTTCAATGATGATAGGTGTTAATAACATGTATTGGACATTTAAGAAAGATGGAGAAGATTAATAAAACATATTAGTTTGTCTCTCCATCTTTTTATATGGGCATATTTGTTGATGTTTGATTATGGTGGGTCCATAATGTGTTTGATTTGGAAGCATTAATGAAGAAACGATATATAAATTATTCGATTATATATACAGTATTGGCTATGCTTGGTGGAGTGTTCTATCGTGAGTTTACAAAGATGAATGATTATACTGGTTGGACTACATTGTCTGTTGTTCATACGCATTATTTTATCTTGGGTATGATATTCTTTTTGATTCTTGGATTGGTTTCTTTGAATGTTAACTTTAAATCAAATCGTGCAGTGTTGTTTTATAATATAGCACTTAATTTAACGGCTATTATGTTAGTAGTTCGTGGTATTGTTCAAGTTTTAGACTTGAATGTTGTATCTGCTTTTATTTCTGGTGTTGCGGGTATTGGTCATACTATTCTAGGTGTTTCATTGATTTTGATATTATTGGATATCAAAAAGGCTTGTATTAAAAAAGTGTTTGGGTGGATTTTCAATCCATCTTTTTTTTGACATTATCACATAATTTTAATATATCCCTTATATAAAGATGATATTAAAAGAATTTAATTTAACTTTCTTAACTTTTTTTGTTTCAGGCTTTTTATTATGGTATACTTTTCTACGTAGAGAAATTCTCTACAAAAATAGGAGAGTGTTTTTATGTATTCGAAATATGGAAAGCGAACGATAGATTTTCTTTTGAGTTTGGCTGGAATCATAATCTTATCTCCACTATTGATTGTATTAATGGTTTTAATTAAGGTGACTTCTCCTGGGCCTGTGTTTTTTAAGCAGAAGCGTGTGGGAATTCATAAGTCTTATTTTAATATTTTAAAGTTTAGAACAATGCGTATTGATACACCGAAAGACATGCCTACGCATTTATTGGAAAATCCAGATCAATATATTACGAGTATTGGTAAATTTTTGAGAAAGACGTCTTTGGATGAGCTTCCACAGTTGTTTAATATATTTAAAGGGGAAATGGCAATTGTGGGTCCAAGACCTGCTCTATGGAATCAATATGATTTAATTGAATTGAGAGATCATTATGGCGCTAATGATGTACTTCCTGGTCTTACTGGTTGGGCTCAGGTAAATGGTCGTGATGAGTTGGAAATAGATGTGAAGGCTAAGCTTGATGGAGAGTATTGTAAGAATTTAAGTTTTTCTTTTGATGTGAAATGTTTTTTTATGACAATCTTTTCCGTGTTAAAACATGATGGGGTAGTCGAAGGTGGTACGGGAAGTATCCATAATAAAGATAATAATAACTAGGGGATAGTTATAAGGTCTTCGTTTATATCATATTTAGGTTGAGGGGTTTTTGTATGGTCGTAGCATTAGTATATGCGTTTGATACATGTTTGGATCGTATTCATTTATTGAAGAAATACTACACTTCTAAGGGGTTTGATGTTGTGAGTGTAACTTCAAATTTTTCGCATAGAAAAAAAGCGGTTTATCAAGCTGAAGCTGATGTTGTGATTTCTGTTCGTGAGTATCATAAGAATCTTTCTGCGGACAGAATCTTGTCTCATATTGAGTTTTCTAAAAAGGCAAGAAAGGCTATGGAAGACATTCAACCAGGTTTAATTCATTGTATTATACCGTGTAATACGCTTGTAAAAGAAATGGCGAAATATAAAAAGAAACATCATAATGTTAAAGTGATGTACGACATTATTGATTTATGGCCAGAATCCATGCCAATTGATCGATATAAGGGATTATTACCTTTTAAAATATGGAAGAATAATCGTGATAAGTATTTATCAAGTGGGGATGTTGTTTTCTGTGAATGTGAATTGTTTAAGAAATATGTACATTGTGGCAATATCTTATATTGGGCAATTGATAGAGAATGTTTACCAATGAATCCGTATTTAAGTGAGAATGAGTTGCAGTTCTGTTACTTGGGTTCGATTAATAATATTATAGACATTCCTAGAATCACTGCTTTTTTAAGGGAGTGCAGTGTTCATAAAAAGTGTACATTACATATTATTGGTGATGGTGAAAATAAAGAATATTTCATTCAAGAAGTATTATGTGTAGGAGTCAATGTAGTTGACCATAAGGAAGTATACGATTTTCAGCGCAAACAAGAAGTGTTTGATCAGTGTAATTATGGCTTTAACGTCATGAAGTCGAGTGTAGTAGTTGGGTTGACTATGAAGTCACTAGACTATATGTGTGCGGGACTTCCTATCATAAATACAATTAAGGGGGACACAAAAGATTTTTGTGAAGAATGGGATATTGGTTTCAATTTGAAAAAGTCGAATATAAAAGAAGTGGCAGAAAGGGTTTGTTCGGAAAGTATGGATGTGCAGCTTCAAAGAAGAAAGAATATTCAGAATTTGTATAATACATACTTTACGACAAAGAAATTTAATGCCACATTGGATGAGGCTTTAAATCGAATTTTTTAGAAAGCTAGGTGATTAAGAATGATTTCAGTCGCAATGACTACGTATAATGGTGAAAAATTTGTTTGCGAACAAATAGAATCTATTCTTAATCAATCTATGAAAGTGGATGAAATCATTGTTTGTGATGATGGATCGAGTGATTCAACTATAGATTTATTAAAAAGATACCCAGTTAAGGTGATACAAAATGATGTGAATTTAGGATATCGTCTTAACTTCAAAAAAGCTATGGAGTTATGTAGTGGGGATTATATTTTTTTGTGTGACCAAGATGATATTTGGTTGCCTAATAAGGTAGAAGAAATGATGCATATTATGAAGACTCATTCGAATACGCATGTATTGTCTTCTTCTTTTATTTATATTGATGATAAAAATCAAGAAATTCAAATGAAACTGGATAAGAGTCGATCAAATAATAATTTATATTGTCGTCCTGTTAAAAAAGATAGTTTATATCAAGTGAATTTCTTGGATTATCTTTCAATGAACTATTTTCAAGGCTGTTCACTTCTATTGGATAAATGGATCAAGGATTTAGTTTTAGAACATTACTCTACAGATATTGAACATGACTATTTAATTAATAGTATTGCGGCGAGTTTTGATAGTATGTACTTTTATAATAAGCCTTTATTTGAATATCGTTTGCACGAAAAGAATTCTATTGGTGCACAATATGATACGCAAACAAAAGAGGAGCACTTACAAAGAGCAAATACATTAAAGATTCGTACACAGAATGCATATAATGCATTAAATGTTTTGGCTATAATTCGATTGGCAAATTCGGATTATTATCAAGAGAATCAAGAAGAGTTTAGTCATATGAGTGCTTTTTTTAATCAACATATTCAAGCATTGGAAAATAAGAAGTTTTTTGAGTTGTTGTGCCAAAATACAAGTCCTTATTATTCACTTATTAAAACAAAGAAGGCAAGAGTTATGGATTTATTGTATGTGCTGAAAGAAAAGGTGATTCGATGATTTCAGTTGCGATGGCTACTTTTAATGGGGAAACATATATTCAAGAACAATTGGATTCTATTTATAATCAAACACGCAAAGTGGATGAAATCATTATTGTAGATGATTGTTCAAGTGATTTAACAGTTCGTGTTATTGAACAATATATTTTATCTCATAAAGATATAGATATTAAGTTATACAAGAATGAAGAAAATCTCGGGTATAAAAAGAATTTCAAAAAAGCAATTTCATTATGTCATGGAGATTATGTTTTCTTAAGTGATCAAGATGATATTTGGAAATTCAATAAAGTAGAAGATATGGTTTCGATTATGGAAAAGAACTCGAATATTTCAGTCCTAGCTTCTTCTTTTGAATTTATAGATCAAAAGGGAGATGTTTTTATGGTTCCTTTAGATTCTAGAATGTCCAATAATAATCTTCTAATGAAGAAGGTTAAAACAAATGAAATAGTACCCATCAGTTTTTATGAATTATCGATTCGTAATAGTTTTCAGGGCTGTGCCTTATGTTTAACTAAGAAATTATGTGCTCGTTTTCTAGAATGTTTTACAGAAGAGTTAGTACATGATTGGTTGATTGTATTATTGGCAAGTGAAACGAATTCCATGTATTTTTATAATGCACCCTTATTTCAATATAGGATACATGATAAAAATGCGATTGGATTAAAAGATGTTACGACATCAAACACAGTGACGGATGCTTTATATGCGCGTACTGCATTTTGTGAATCTGCTTTACATGTGATGCATGTGTTAAGAAAAGTAGATTGTGATTTTGAGAAGAATGTTAAGGATTTTGATTGTTATTCTGATTTTTGTGAGAAACATATTCAATACTTGAAAAAAGGTAGTTTTTTCAGAGTGTTATTTCAAAATTTCAGTTCTTATTATAAAGTGATTAAAACACCAAGAGCACGTGTAATGGATTTGGTATTTTGTTTAAAACAAGGAATAAGAAGGTAGATATGAAGGTTTCATTAGTTATAGTCGCATATAAAAATGAAAATATTTTGTTGGACTGTTTAAATTCAATTGAAAAGTACAATGATTTAAAGGATGATTTAGAAGTCATTGTAGTGGATAATAGTCCTGTCAATGAAAGAGTAGAGTCTTTCGTGAAGCAATCTAGTATACAAAATATTCAATATATACCTTCCGACAATAAAGGTTTTGGTGCTGGTAATAATGTAGGTGCCAAGGTTAGTCAGGGAGAGGTAATTGGTTTTGTAAATCCAGATATAGTGTTGGTTGAACCGATTTTCAAACAAATCTATTCAGATTTTAAAAAGAATTCAAATTTAGCGATTGAAGGCATTCGATTGTTGAAGAAGGACTTGAGTCCAGGGTACTCCTTTTATTTTGAGTACAATACAAAAGTATGGCGTAATTGGACAATTAAATTATGGAATAAATGGGGACGGTTTAATGAGAAGAACATGTTCATAACAGGAGCAAACTTATTTGTAAGAAAAGATATGTTTATGAATGTGGGCATGTTTGATGAGAATATATTTATGTATTTTGAAGAATCTGATTTAACAAGTCGTATTAAAAGTATATATCCTCATGCAGAAGTGAAATTCAATAAAGGGTTAAAAATGATTCATTTAGAGGGCGGATGTACAGACGCATCGAAAGAGCGTATTAAAATGAGTTGGGATTCAATGATTTATTATGGGAAAAAGAATCATTTGAATTATAAGAAAAAGGTACGTTTTGAATATGGGTATTATAAATTTAAGAAATGTATTTTTAGTTTGATCAGTCAATCAAAGAAAAAGGAATATACAGAATTACTTGAATTTTTAAAACAAAATTATCGAGAATATTTATAGAATTTATGGATTATGGTAGAATACGATATGTTTATAAAGGAGATCTTGCATGGAAAAGAATACAACGAGCTTAATATATAGAATTTTTGCAGCACTTTTATCAATTGTACTTTTGGTTTTGTCTGGCTTTGCGGCTTACCAAATTGTGACATTAAATGTATTGCCTAGTAAATTATTATTGCCAGTCATTTTAATGATTGTGATTTTAAATGCGATTTTAATTTTATTAATTAATTTTGCGACACATGCGATTTGGACAAAAGTGATTAGTGTAATTTTAGTGATTCTAGTAGGATGTACTATGGGATTTGGAAATGTATATTTATATGAGACATACAGTACACTAACTTCTGTTACAGGTGCTGAAAAGGGATCTATTAAAAATACAATTTCTGTTATTACCAAAACGGATCATGGTGAAGAAATTCAGAGTTTAAAAAGTGAAAAGATTGGTGTATTAAGAAATATTGATTCTGTGGGAACAAAGAAGTGCCAGAAGAAATTAGAAAAATATTCTTTTTCATACAAAAAATATGACAACTTGCAAGCATTGGTAAAAGCACTATATGAAGATGAAATTCAGGCTATTGTGATGAATGAAATTTATCGTGCAAACGTAGAGGAAATGGAAGAGTATAGTGGTTTTTCGAATGAAACAAAATCGATTTATCAAGCTGTGTATTATACAAATAACAAAAATGATGCATTAGTTGTTGATGATATCACAAAGAACCCATTTACGATTTTTGTCAGTGGTAATGATACATATGGAGATATTGATGAATTATCAAGAAGTGATGTGGATATGATTGTTACGGTAAATCCAACTACGTCAACTGTATTGATGGTAAATATTCCTAGAGATTATTATGTTCAAACTTCATATGGGCATGATAAATTAACACATACGGGTATGTATGGTATTGAAGAAACGAAACAAACGGTAGAAAACTTATTAGGTATTGATATCAACTATACATTTAGAGTGAACTTCTCAAGTGCAGAAGATATAGTAGATGCATTGGATGGTGTTGATATTGAAGTGCCTGAAGGAATGGCTGTAGAGAGATTAAATGCGGATTGGGCATTGGAAGGTGTTCATGAAGGATGGAATCACTTAAATGGTGCTAGAGCTCTAGCTTATGCTCGTGAAAGACATGCCTATGTAGATGGTGATATTCAGCGTGCAAAGAATCAGCAGCAAGTATTGGAAGCTATTATTAAAAAGGCAGCTTCTTCAAAGATTTTGACAAACTATACAAAGTTATTAAAATCATTCAAAAATGCATTTGATACAAATATGTCAACCAATGAAATCACAGCATTACTACAATATGAATTGCAGGCCATGCCAAATTGGAAATTCCAAAACTATGTATTAAGAGGTACAAATAGTTCAGCGGTTTGTGCATCTATGGCTCAAGAGCTTTCGGTTGTCATGCCAGAAGATTATTGTGTTAGTATTGCTCGTCAAAAGATTGAAGCTGTACTTGATGGAAAATCAGCGAATAAGATCAAAGATGAATATGATACAGGTGCAGCTGGTGTGGCTGAAGGATATATTGAGCAGGAAAATGCTCAGGCTCAAGGAAGTGTATATTATGATTATTCACAAAACTATGATTATGGATATACAGATCAAGAACAGTATGAAGAACCTTCTATAAATGAAGAACCATTACCTGAAGATGGTGAATAGTCATGAAACCAACTATTGTTGTATCGGGTATTAACTTATTTCAAGGTGGCACGTTAACGGTTTATTACAATTTTTGTGATGAAATTATTGAATCCAAATTATATGAAAAATATCATTTCATACTATTTGTACATAAGGTATCGTTGTTTGAAAAATACCAATCTTATTTTGAAATTATTGAACTTCCTGAATCACGTAAAAGCTGGTTTAAAAGAATGTATTATGAGTATTCGTACTTTAAAAAATATTCGAAAGACAAAGATATCTATTTATGGATTTCAATTCATGACATGACTCCCAAAGTACATGCGAAACATCAAGTTACGTATTTCCATAATCCAACGTTTGCGTATAAAGCGGGATGGAAGGATTTTAAATATAATAAGAAAGTATTCTTGTTTTCTTTGTTCTATAAATATTTGTATAAAATCAATGTACATGCCAATGATTATGTCATTGTTCAACAAGATTGGATTGCCAGTTCTATGCAGAAGCTATTGAATATGGATTTGAATCAAATTTGTGTAATGCGTGCTGAACATGGGATTGATACAAGTAAATATCAAAATATTGAAAAGATTCAACCATATACTTTCTTTTTTCCAAGTGTGAGTCGTCATTTCAAGAATTTTGAGATTGTTTGTGAAGCAACAAAAAGATTAAATCGAGAAATCAATCAAGACTTATATCAAGTTGTGCTTACAATTGATGGATCTGAAGATACGTACGCAAAGGATGTTGTGAATCAGTATAATTCTGTTTCGAACATTCACTTTACTGGATTATTATCTTTAGATGAAGTGTTTACGTATTATAAGAAATCCAGTTGTTTAATTTTTCCTTCAAAGCTTGAAACTTGGGGGTTACCAATAAGTGAAGCGAAGGAATTTGATTTGCCCATGATTGTGGCTGATTTACCATATGCTCATGAAACTGTAGGAACATATGATGGTGTTTGTTTCTTTGATGTGAATGATGCAGACGATTTAAAAGTAAAGATGAAAAAGGCTATATTGAAAGAAGATGTTTTCAGTTTGGCAACGTATAAGAACACAAGCCCGAATGTTTGTAAATCATGGAATGAAGTAATTACAAAGCTATAAAAAGGACTTTTGTTCTTTTTTTGATGTGAATATGCTAAAATAGGAATGTTTGAGAGGTAATCCAATGGATAAGACAAATGCGATAGAAGTACGTAATATGTCGAAGCAGTTCAAGGTTGAATATGATAAGGCAAATACGTTAAAGACAAAATTGATATTTTGGAATCGAAAAAAGCCTGAGTTTCATCAGGTATTAAACAATATAAATTTAAATATTAAAAAAGGGGAAACTTGATTGGTGTGAATGGTTCTGGTAAATCAACTTTATTAAAGTTGATGACTAAAATTATTTATCCCACAAAAGGAACGATTGAAACGGATGGAAAGTTAACTTCATTGCTTGAGCTAGGGGCTGGGTTCCACCCAGATTTTACGGGTCGTGAAAATATTTATTTCAATGCGTCTATTTTTGGCTTAACTAGAAAAGAAATCGATGCTCGTATTGATGACATTATTGAATTTAGTGAATTAGGTGAATTTATTGATAATCCAATTCGTACATATTCTTCGGGTATGTATATGCGTCTAGCTTTCTCTGTAGCCATTAATGTGGATGCTGAAATTTTATTGATTGATGAAATTTTAGCTGTAGGGGATCAACACTTCCAAGAAAAGTGCTACAACAAATTAAGAGAATTGCGTGATTCAAATAAAACAATTGTGATCGTTACACACAGTTTGGAAATTGTAAAAGACTTGTGTACTCGTGTCATCTGGATTTATAAGGGACAACTTCGTTTGGATGGGGATCCTACTTATGTAGTGGATGAATATCTAGAACAAGTGGCACAAGACCATAAGCAGGAAAGACAAAAGAATATTGAGAGCGGTAAACAAAAAAGTAAGGCTGTTGTTTATATTGATAGTCCTAGAGATATTTCAAAAGTGGATGCAACAGATAAACAACACTTGTTTAAGGGATGGCAAATCTCGGATTCAGATGATGCCACAATGCATTTCTATTTAGATGGAAATCCTATGGATATTAAAGTGGATCGTACATATAGAAAAGATGTATATGATGCATACTTTGATCATTATGTTGGATTTATGGATGTAAATACTATTGGATGGCAATTCCAGTATGATTTAACAACCTTAGAAAAAGGTAAACATAAATTTAAAGTTGAGTGTAAAGAGAAAGAATGTATTTTGGCCTCTAAAGAAATTGAGTTTGAAAATGTATAGAAGGTGATGGCGTATGAGTATATTTAAAAATCTTTATAATTATCGAGAGTTATTAAAAACGAATGTTAAAAAGGATATTCGTGGTAGATACAAAGGATCTTTTTTAGGAATCTTGTGGTCCTTTTTAAATCCATTGTTACAAGTTGTAGTATATTGGATTGTATTTCCATACTTGTTTGGTCGTGGAGTAACTGGCGAAAATTACTTAATTTATTTGATTACAGGTATTATTCCATGGACATTCTTTATGACATCCGTAAATATGGGAACTAGTTCGATTAAGGCAAATGGGGGAATTATTAAAAAAGTTTATTTCCCAAGAGAAATCATTCCGTTATCACAAGTTCTTAGTGGAATTGTAAACTTTTTGATTTCATGCTTAATTATCATTATTTTCTGTATTGGAACAGGTACAGGACTTAGCTATCATGTTATTGCGGTATTCCCAATTCTTATTGTTCAATCATTACTAACATTAGGCATTGCATTGATTTTAAGTGCAGTCGATGTATATGTACAAGATATTGAGAATATTGTAGCCTTCATTTTAAATATGTTGATGTATGGTACTCCAATTATTTATCACCTAAGCCAATTCTCTGCATCAAGTGCAGGTATTCTATATACACTAATAACAATCAACCCGTTGACAACCATTATTGGTTCTTATCGTAATGCGTTTATGTATCATCAATGGCCTGATTTTGCAGCATTAG
>OJMO01002071.1_pt1 | contig 11589 bp, 12 predicted proteins | sample 1597241 | NCBI WGS metagenome assembly OJMO01 (sample SAMEA2452129, study PRJEB22498) | human gut metagenome | biome: human feces; feature: human gut; material: feces | place: Australia | collected 2012 | reverse complement strand
AGTTCTTATACAGAACTGCTGTCAAGGCAACGTTTAATGTTAAAGATAACATTAAAGATATTATAAAAAATAGTATTACTTTAACCATAAACATCACCACCTCTCCTACGATAATTCGTATAATTGGTGGCAAAACCACATCTGTTTATTATCATTTCCTATGTTTCATAGTATAGCATAATATTTATAGTAAAGCAACACAAAAGAACAAATTTTTGCAAAAGTTTTTTAAAAAATTACTTGATTTCTATAAAATAATTTGGTAATCTATATATAAATTGATTGATATTTGTATCAATCGTCACGAAAGCCGAAAAAGTTGTAGATAACTACGTCAATGGCACCAAGTAATGGAGTAGATACTATGAATCTGCTCTTTTATTTTAGCTTATATTTTAAGTGCACTTTACATAAGTTTGACTTTAACTTTCAACTTTGTTATAATTATTGTATATTATTGCATAAGGAGGAATTAGAAATGGAACAACGGAATTTAGAGGATTTAGTTGACTATCTATCAAAAAAATGTAAAGAAACATTAAAAAAACAAACTAGAACACGTTTTTACAATGAAGCTTTACAATTTCTTGAGGAAGTAAACCATCTAAAAAGGTTAATTGCTGACGTAAACGACATTAATACTGCTATCGAAAATGGTAATGAACCAACACACCGTATTTCACAAGATGATGAATACGTAAAGCATTATGATATTGTGTTGGTATCATTAAAGGATTTAGATAAAATCCTTAAACAATCAAGTTTACATACATGCTTAAATTATAAAAACTCTAGTTGTTTTTATACAGAAAAAAGAAACAAAAAAGCATACATTAATATTTTTGAGATTGTTGACCAAAATACCGATACAGCTGTTATTTATGTTGCTACAAGAAAAAAATATTTCTAATTTTAAAGAGGAGATGAAATTTATCTCCTCTTTTTACATATCTTCAATTATTTTTTTATATTCATTTATATTAAACACTTTTACATTTTTATTTTCCCTTGATATTTCCTCCATAATATTTTTTGTATTATCTTTAGATTTTAAATCTACTAGTGTTATATTATTTATGCTCTCTTCTTTCCCATAAACTATTCTAAATAGAGTTGTTCTTATAAATTCTTCAATATTATTTTCTTGATTTTTTGCAGCTATTATAAAATATATTCCATCTTTTTTATTTATATTATATGTACTTATTCTAATAATTTCTTTAACTAAGCATATTCCTCCATATATTGCAAGTATCATAATTATAAATCCAAGTAAGCTTTCAAACATAAAAAAATCACCTTCTAACACATAATATGTTAAAAGGCTTTTTTTCGTTAAATATATTTTAGGGCTATACAAAATATATTTTACCTTCTTTTTGCTTTTCCATCTAATGCATCTAAATTGTCTAAAGCTTTTCCTGTACCTAGTGCAACACATGATACTGTGTCTTCTGCTATCATTACGTTTATTCCGGTTTTTTCTTGCAAAAGTTTATCTAAACCGTCTACTAAACATCCTCCACCTGTCATGTATATTCCCTTGTCACTAATATCTGCAGCTAGTTCTGGTGGTGTTTTTTCTAAAACAGAATGTACAGCATCAACAATCATCATTGCTGGTTCTATCATAGCTTCTAGCATTTCACTTGAATATAATGTAACTGTTTTTGGTAGACCTGTTCCTAAATCTCTACCTCTTATGTCCATTTCCATGTCTTGTATTTTAGGGTACACACAACCTATATTTACTTTTAAATCTTCGGCTGTTCTCTCCCCTATAATTACATTATATTTTCTTTTTACATATTTTACTATGTATTCGTCGAATTTATCTCCTGCAACTTTTAAAGAAGTGCTTACAACAGAACCTCCTAGTGATATTACAGCTATATCTGTTGTACCTCCACCTATATCTACTATCATATTTCCACATGGTTTAGAAATATCTATTCCTGCTCCAATTGCTGCTGCTATTGGTTCTTCTATTAAATAAACTTTTCTAGCTCCTGCTTGAGATGCAGCATCTATAACAGCTCTTTTTTCAACTTCTGTTACTTGTGATGGAATACATATCATCATTCTAGGCGAAAATATAAATTTACCACATACTTTATTAATAAAGTATTTTAGCATTTTTTCTGTTACTGTATAGTCTGAAATAACACCATCTCTTAAAGGTCTTGTGGCAACAATACTTCCTGGAGTTCTCCCTAACATTCTTCTTGCTTCTTTTCCTACTGCTAGAACTTCTCCTGAATTTTTGTCTACAGCTACAACTGAAGGTTCTCTTAAAACTATTCCTTTTCCTTTAACATATGCTATTACTGTAGCAGTTCCAAGATCAATTCCTATATCTTGTCCAAAACCAAACATTATAATCTCCCTTTCCGTTTATTACAAATGTGTTACAATTATATTACATACACGTAAAAATATCAACCTAATTTTAAAATAAATTCAAATTTATCCGAAAAAATATAAAAGTAGTATTGCTCCTATTAAAATTGATGGTCCATCTACCTCTTCATTTAAATCAAATTTTTCTTTTTCTGGCTCATTTTCTGTAACATATACAGAAACATTTTTTACCTCTTGTGCTTTATAATTAAACTGAATTTCTTTTTCTTCTCCAGCTTTAATATTATCTATTTTTATATATTTATTTGTTAGATTGTTATTATATTCTGAATATCCTTCTAAAATTATATATTTATTAGAAATATCTGTTTCAGATGTGTTTTTTACACTTAATTTGCAGTATCCATTTACATATGTAGCTTTGCATTCTTTTTTTGCTATTTCTAAATTATTTGAATTAGTAATTTTGCAATCTATGTCCTTATAGGTTGAAGCTATTATATAGAAATTACAGAAATTTGTAACAAAAAATACTATAACAATAATTGCTACCCATAACATTATTTTTTTAAATGTTTCCATTTTTCCTCCTCGTATAATAAACTTATAGTTCATTACATATTTTATATAAACTAACTAGCCTTATATGAAATAAACACCTAAAACATTAAGTATTTAATATTTTAGGTGTTTTAATAATTTCTTAAGTATATTTAGGTTTAATATAAACTAAACTTTTAATATTCCTCCAACAACTTTGCTCTTAGCATCAGAATCTGGTAATATTTTGCTTCCTCCTGATACTACAACTATGTCTTCATCTTCTAGCATTTTATCAGCTTTTAAAGCTTCTATTCCTTTTTCAATGCATTTTTCAATAGTTTCTTGTTCTTCAACTAAAACAGGGAAAACATTCCATACAACTGATAATTGGTTGTATACTTTTTCGTTTGTTGTAATTGCAAATACTGGGCATTGTGGACCAATTCCAGATATTCTTCTTACACTATTTCCTGTTCCTGTGAATGCAACAATTGCTTTCGCTTCAACATTTTTAGCATTCATACATGTTGAATATGCAATATTTCCTTCAAAGTCATCAGATTTTATTTTATAATTTTTCTTTTCAAATCTCTTCCAGTAATTAATATCATTTTCAATTCTTGTAGCTATTCTATCCATTGCTTCAACACATTCTACTGGATATTTACCCATAGCACATTCTCCAGATAACATTATTGAACCTGTTCTATCATATACAGCATTTGCAACGTCACTAACTTCAGCTCTTGTTGGTCTTGGATTAGAAGTCATAGATTCTAACATTTGTGTAGCTGTTATAACTGGTTTTCCAACTTCAGCACATCTTTTAATGAAATATTTTTGAACAACTGGAACTTCTTCCATTGGTATTTCAACACCCATATCTCCACGAGCTACCATAATACCATCTGATAATTCTAATATTTCTTCGAAGTTATCTATACCTTCTTGATTTTCTATTTTAGAGATTATTTTTACGTTTTCTCCACCATTTTCATTTAATAATTTTCTTATAGCTATAACATCAGCTGCTTTTCTAACGAATGATGCTGCAATGTAATCAAATCCTCTTTTAATTCCTTCTGTAATATCATCTATATCTTTTTGAGTTAAAGCTGGTAATTCTAATTTAACTCCAGGAACGTTCATTGTTTTTCTGCTTCCTAATCTTCCTGTATTTAAGGCTTTACATACTATATCTTTACCTTTTATTTCTAATATTTCAAATTCAATTGCACCATCATCAACTAATAATGTTGATCCAACTTTTACATCTTTATATAAATTTTTGTAGCTAACAGAAACTTTTGTGTTATCTCCTGTTATATCATCATTAACAAAAGTAAATGTTTGACCTTCTTCAATTGTTAATTTATCATTTTTTCCTGATACTAGCATACCAGTTCTAATTTCAGGTCCTTTTGTATCTAATAATAATGCTACTGGTCTATTTAAAGCTTTTCTAACTTTTTTTATAGTTTCAATTTTAACTCCGTTTTCTTCATATCCACCATGAGAAAAGTTAATTCTAGTAACATTTAATCCTGCACTAATAAGTTTTGTAAGCATTTCTTCGCTTTCACTAGCTGGTCCTATTGTTCCAACAATATTTGTTCTTCTTAATTTGTTCATTATAATTCCTCCTTATATTTAACAACATTGATTATTATATCACACTAAACTTTAAAAAATCAACATTTTTTGGCAAAATATTATTAATATTTTAATGTAACATTTTTTTATTTTCTTAATATTATATACAAAAATTATAACGGAGGTTATTTATGGATTACGAAATTATGATGAATGGTAATGTAAAAATTGGTATGGTTGCTCCTGACTTTGAGGCTGACACCTCTTTTGGCAAAATTTGTTTAAATGATTATAAAGGAAAATGGCTTGTTTTATTCTCTCATCCAGGCGATTTTACTCCTGTATGTACAACTGAAATGATTGCTTTTTCTAAAGCTTTTGGCTACTTTCAAAATCTTAATACTTGTTTACTAGGCTTGAGTATTGATAGTACACCTTCACATCTTGCTTGGATTTATGATATCTATTGTAGAACAGGAGTAAAAATTCCTTTCCCTATTATTGCTGATAGAAGTGGCGAAATATCTAGAAAATATGGAATGATTGCAAATGATGTAAGTACAACAGAAACTGTAAGAAATGTTTTTATAATAGATGATAAACAAATAGTTAGAGCAATTCTTGTATACCCATTAAATGTTGGTAGATGTATTCCTGAAATTTTAAGATTAGTTGAAGCACTACAAACTGCGGATTGTTCAAAAGGCTCTACACCTGCAAATTGGTGTCCTAATCAGCCAATTATTGTACCTGGGCCTAAAACATATTGTGCATTAGAAGAACGAATAGAAAGTATTAAAGAAAATAAAAATGGTATGAGTTGGTATTTAAGTTTTAAAGAACCAGCATGTTTTCCAAGTGAAGATAATAAATGCAATTGTTTAGAAGACTGTCCAAAGTGTGAGAAAAAATAAGCTCATATTCTTGACTTACTAAACATACAATGATATTATTTCCTTAGTTTTTTATAATTTATGATATCTTATATTTTTGATATCATGTTGCACTTTGAAATTTTTTAGAAAGGAAGGTATAAAAAAATGCGGTTATGGCAATTTTTAATTACTGGTGGACCACAGTCTGGAAAAAGTACTTGTCTTAGTATTTTGGAACAAGAATTAACTAAAAAGGGATTCAAAGTTTTTGTTATTGCTAACTTAGAAGAAGAACTTCTTTTATGTGGCATCCATCCTGGTGAATATTCTCTTGAAGATTATCACCTTATGTTAGTTGGCCATTTACTTAATAAAGAGCAGTTAATTTATACAGCTGCTTTGCAGTACGGTAAAGGTGATGTTGTTATCTTGTATGACAAGGGTATATTAGATTACAAGGCTGTTTTAAATTCAGGTGTTTTTAACAGAATTGCTAGATATTATTCCTTGGATGAATGGAAGATTTTAGGCAGTTATGATGCAGTGTTTCATCTTGTCACAAGTGCAAGCTGCACTAAAAATTACTATTCACTGTTAAATAAAATTGTTTCGAATAAAAGCTCTCTTGATACAGCTCTCGAATTGGATGAAAAAATCCAATATTCTTGGTTAAACCATCCAAACTTTATTGTTATTGAGGCTTATCCTGATTTTGAGGAAAAAGTAAGGACTTTGCTTGATGAGGTTTTTATGGCAATGGATTTACCAATTCAAATAAACAAATCTGTTAAGTTTATTGTCGATATTCCTAGCAAAAACTCCTTGGCTTTATCTTCTAACTTGGCTGAATTTGACATTTCACGAACAATTATTGAATCCGAAGATTCTTCTATGCAGCAAGAGATTGTTTCAGTTGTTCAGAACGATGTAAAAACCTATTATTATCAAGAGAAAAAAATTATTACAGGTAAACACAACTTAGAACACGAAAAAAAATTAACTTATGCTGAATACCTTTCTTTACTGAAAAAAGGCATTCATACTATCACAAAAAAACTTTACTGTTTTAAGGAGAATAACCAGTACTTTAACTTAAGTATCTATCCAAATGTAAAGTCAAAAGCAATTCTTGAAATGAATTTAACTAATTCACAACAGTTTGGTCGTATTCCAGACTGGATTAATATTATTAAGGAATTGCACTAACTTTTTCAAAGTACAAAGAAGGATTGCATATTGCAATCCTTCTTATCTTTCATATTCGACTTGATATTCTTTTAATTTTTGTAATTCATGGTTTATATCTTCTTCAAATATTGTTCCTTTTGCTAAATCTACATACCAATCCTCAGTTTCTTTTATATATTTCTTTTGAAATTCTTCTGTTCCAGATGTTGCCTCGGATAAATTATGCAATCTATCTGCTAATTTGACTAGTTTAGCTGATTTATCCTCTCTAATGCCTTTAATATATTCAGCCATTATATATTCTTTTTCTTTTGAAAGTAGCTTTACTATTTTGGCGACTTTTTCATTGGAAATTTCTTTTATTTCATCATATGTTACAGTTGTATCTTCTATTAAATCATGAAAAAGAGCTGCAGTAAGAATGTTACCATCTTTTATTCCTTTATTGTAAAGTATTCTACATACTGCAACAGGATGCAAATAGTAAGGTGTTCCTTGTTTACGTTTTTGATTTCCATGTTTTTCTTTGATATATTCTATATATTTTTCAATATTCATAATTACTCCTAATATATTACTTTATTTTGTTTTTTATAGTCTTCAAATAATTCAATACATTTTTCTCTATCTATTTGTTTTAAATTAATTAAACTTTTATTTTTTCCTTCCAAGTAATTATAAATAATATCATCTCTAAAGCCTATTTCTCCTGCATCTGTCTTTGTACACGCATAATAAACTTCTTTTATATTCGCCCAAATTATCGCAGATAAACACATTGGACAAGGTTCGCATGACGTATATAAAATATAATTTGATAAATCGTATGTTCCTAATTTTTCACAAGCTTTTCTTATTGCTGTTACTTCGGCATGAGCTGTTGGATCGTTATTCTTCAAAACCATATTATGCCCTTGAACTATTATGTTTCCATTTTTATCTGTTATAACTGCTCCAAATGGTCCCCCCTCATTTGATGTATATCCATTAAAAGCCTCTTCTTTTGCCAATTTCATAAATTTGTTCATGTTTTTCCTCATTTTCTATACTTTTTTCCATAACCAATCTAAATCATTGCTTATACTCTTTTTATTCTTTTTCTTTGCTTCTATATCGTCAACCCATAAATATCCAAATAATGATATAAATATAAATACAAAGTCAACTGCTAAGCAATTGCTTAATGTTTTTGTAATTTCTGGATCTTGGCCTTTGTTAATAGTAAGTTGTACTGCATAAACAATTAGTAAAACTAAATATGCAATAAGCATTATAGCTGGAATTGCACTTTTCTTAGTTTCTCTTCCTAAATACACCATTAATCCTGTAAAAATTGTAAGCAAAAAAGCAGAAACAAAATCCGCAATGTTTAAAATAACCATTTTCTTTTTCCCCCTCGTATTTTAATTTAATTTTTCTTCAATAAGTTTAGCAAGTTCTTTTGCTCTTTTTGTTATTTCATTTATGTCTTCTCCTTCTATCATTACCCTAATTAAAGGTTCTGTTCCAGAAGGTCTTATCAACGTCCTTCCATTTCCACTAAATTCTTTTTCTATTGATTCAATTTTTTGTATTATTTCTGTGTCATTTTTATACATATCTTTTTTATTTGAATCAACTTTTGCATTTACTAAGACTTGTGGAAATATTTTTACTATATTACAAACCTCAGAAGCTGTTTTATTCTCCTCTAATATAATTTTTATTAACATTAAAGAGGTTAATATTCCATCCCCTGTAGGATTATAGTCTAATAAGATAACATGACCAGATTGTTCTCCTCCAATATTATACCCATCTTTTAACATTTGTTCAAGAACATATCTATCTCCAACATTTGTTTGAATGAATTTAATATTATTTTTTTCTGCATATTTATTTAATCCTAAATTGCTCATAACAGTTGCAACAAGTGTGTTTTTATTAAGTGTTCCATTTTTTTTCATATAGTTTGATATTACAGCTAGTATTTTATCCCCATCTATAATATTTCCTTTTTCATCAACTGCTAAACATCTGTCGCCATCTCCATCGTATGCAATTCCTAAATTAAATTCTCCTTTTACTACTTCTTCTTGAAGCATTTCAAGATGTGTTGAACCACAATTTTTGTTTATATTTATTCCATCTGGCTTGTTATTTATAATTTTATACTTTATTCCCAAATTTGTAAATACTTTTTCTACGACTTTATATGTTGCTCCATTTGCTGTATCTATTAATACTTTAAAGTCTTCTCTATTATTCTTTTCTATATCTTCATCAAAGTTTTTTCTAAAGAAATAAACATATTCATCTATTAAATCTTCTCTAATTTCTGAAACTCCAATTTTTTCATTTTTAGCAGTAAGTTCTTCTAATTTTCCAGATTCCATTACTTCTTCTATTTCTTCTTCAAGTCTATCTGGAATTTTCATTCCCTTATTACTAAAAAATTTAATTCCGTTAAATTCAAAAGTATTGTGTGAGGCAGAAATCACAACACTTGCATCTGCTTTTAGTTTTTTTGTTAAGTATGCAACTGCGGGTGTTGGTATAACTCCAAGCAATTTTACATTTGCCCCATAACTTAGAAAACCTGCTGTCATCGCACTTTCTATAAGTGTTCCTGAAAGTCTAGTATCTCTTCCTATTAATATAGTTGGTGCATGGTTTGTGTGTTTTGAAAGCACATAAGCTCCTGCTTTTGCTACTTTATAAACAAGTTCCGGTGTTAAGTCTGTGTTAGCAATTCTTCTAATTCCATCTGTTCCAAAGTATTTTCTCAATTTAATTACCTCTTTCCGAATAAACCAGATTTTTTTATATTTATTTTACTTTCAACATTTCCATTATTTATAACAATTTCAGGATTTATTACAGAAAGCAATTCTAAATATTCTTTTCCAGTTATTTTCTCTAGTTTTTTTAATATTATATTCATTTGTGCGTATATACTATTACTTTTATGGGTATCTGTTCCTAAGAAATGAATTAGTTTCTTTTTTAATAATTTTTTGACACATTTAGAAGCATCATTTCCATACTTTCCAATTATACTTCCATAGTTAGATTGAAACAAAACTCTCCTTTCAACTAATTCTTCTACAAATTTTATATCATTTTGTACATATGAATATCTTTCTGGATGTGCAATTATAGGAGTTATTCCTTTGCTTTCAAGAGAGTATATAACGTTATCTAAATATAATACTTTATTATTCATTGGAAGTTCCATTAGTAAATATTTTGAATTATTTAAAGTAGGTAATTCTTCCTTTTCTATTAATTCATAAATATTATTGCTAATATATGCTTCTGCCCCATTATATAATTTTATATTTATATTTTCAATATCTAATTTAGATTTAATTTCATTTATTATATTTTTTCTTTCTCTTTTAGTTATATCGTAACTATTTTCTATATAATGTGAAGTTGTAATAATATCTGTAAATCCCGCTTCTTTAGCCTCTTTCAACATTTTTATCGTTTCTTCCATACTTTCAGACCCATCGTCTATATCTGTTCTCCTTATGCCGGAGACATTGATGCGAATGTGGATGCTGCCAGACGCTACAGCCGCTTTGCCGTAGAACAGGGATACATTCCCATCGCACCTCACTTGCTATTTCCGCAATTCCTGAATGATGCGGACCCGAAGGAGCGCCAGCTCGGTCTGTTCTTCGGAAATGCCCTGATGAGCAAATGCTCCGAGGTCTGGGTATTCGGCAGTCGCATCTCAGCGGGCATGGAAGCAGAAATCGAAAGAGCCAAGTGGAAGAACTATCGCTTACGCTATTTCACCGAAAATTTGAAGGAGGCTTAACCCTATGTATGAAGTAATCGAAAAAAGAAAAATGCTACCTGACGGCACTGAAATCTCTACCTATACCCGTGAAGTAATCAGCGCCAACATCCTCGAAGTGGAAGCTGGCACTACCGGCTATATGGGCAGCGACAGCGGTCACGGCGGTCGCACCTATTTCCGTATTCAGGACAGCGCCAGCACTGATATGGAAATCCGCACATTTGTGGATAAGCACGGCTGCTACGGCTTTGAAGTTTTCCTCGGCGGCGACTGTGAGCTGGAAACCACTATCCGGGCGCTGAAGTTTATCACCAAGGTGCTGGAGAAGGAATCTAAGGAGGTGTATGACTGATGTTTACTATCTACTCTGCTGATGTTACCGGCAATCCCGGCAACTGCTCCTATCCCCACAAACATGTGATTTTGGATGAGGCCAGTCTGAAATCTGCAATCAGCCATGACTATGTCTGCGCTGAATATCGCAACAGTTATCGTAACGGCGAAAACTTCATCGGCAGCGACTGTCTGCCGGTGGACTGCGATAACGACCATTCTGAAAATCCTGCTGACTGGATGACACCGGATGATGTGATGCAGGCCTTTCCGGGCGTTACCTTTGCCATCCATTTCAGCCGCTTCCATAACCGTGAGAAAAACGGTAAGGCTGCAAGACCTAAGTTCCACGTCCTGTTTCCGATTGAACACTGCACCGACGCTGCGCTCTATAGCGATATGAAGAAGCTGGTCAATTCCATCTTCCCGTACTTTGATACGCAGGTACTGGATGCGGCACGTTTCTTCTTTGGCACTGCTACTGCCGAGGTAGCGCTCTATCCCGGACGCATGAATCTGACGGAGTTTCTCAATGAGGACCTGTTCGACGAATACCTGCCACAGGGCGACTTTGACCACTCCGTTATCCCGGAAGGAAGCCGCAATGCGACCATGAGCCGCTTTGCCGGTCGTGTCATCAAGAAATATGGCGATACCGAAAAGGCCTACCAGACCTTCTTGGAGGAAGCTGCAAAATGTGTGCCGCCTTTGGATAATTGCGAGCTGTCCACCATCTGGCATTCGGCCCAGCGTTTTTACACAAAGCTTTCCCAGCAGGACGGATATGTGTCACTGGAAGCATATAACGACCCTTCCTGTTATAAGCCAGAGGATTACTCCGATGTGGGACAGGCCGAGGTGCTTGGAAAATACTTCTCCAGCGAATTGCACTATTCTCCCGCCACA
>OJMO01002067.1_pt1 | contig 11603 bp, 10 predicted proteins | sample 1597241 | NCBI WGS metagenome assembly OJMO01 (sample SAMEA2452129, study PRJEB22498) | human gut metagenome | biome: human feces; feature: human gut; material: feces | place: Australia | collected 2012 | reverse complement strand
CTATATCGGCGGATGTGCAGGGACGGCGTGTACAATAACGGACAGAGAATTTTCCGTTCCGGCAATGGGAACTATGGCGCATAGCTGGGTACAGCTTTTCCCATCTGAGATTGAAGCCTTCAGGGCATACGCCGAATGCTATCCCGATAACTGCGTATTGCTTGTTGATACTTATAATGTGCTGAAGTCAGGCGTGCCGAATGCCATTAAGGTATTTGAGGAGCTTGATAAAAGGGGTTATCATAACGGCGGTATAAGAATTGACAGCGGCGATATAGCGTATCTTTCAAAAAAGGCAAGGAAAATGCTGGATGAAGCAGGATTTACCGGTCATAAAATTGTTGCTTCAAATTCTCTTGACGAATATCTGATACGCGATCTATTGGTGCAGGGAGCGACGCTTGACAGCTTCGGAGTCGGAGAAAGGCTTGTCACCAGCAAAGCGGAGCCGGTTTTCGGCGGAGTTTATAAGCTGACGGCAGTCGAAGAGGACGGTAAAATTGTTCCGCGGATAAAGCTTTCGGAAAACGCTGTTAAAATTACAAATCCCGGTTTTAAAAAGCCGGTCAGATTATTCTGTAAAAATACGGGTAAAGCGCTTGCCGATGTTATATTGCTTGCCGACGAGTCTATAGACGAAAGCAAGCCTTATGAGATTTTTGATCCTGAATTTACCTATAAGAAAAAGACGTTGAAGGATTTTTCTGTGGAAGAGCTTCAAAAGCCGGTTTTTGTAAACGGAAAATGCGTCTATAAAAAATTCTCAATAGATGAAATCAGAGATTACTGCGACAGCGAGCTTTCAAAGATCTGGGACGAAGTTAAGAGATTTGAAAATCCTCATAAATATTATGTTGATCTTTCCGCTGATCTCTGGACGCTTAAGCAGGATATGCTAAACCGTTATTTTAAGGAATTAAGCTAAATTTTATTTGCCGTATTCTGAACCGGATACGGCATTTTGATTTATAAAAAATTACTTATTAAATACTAACAGGAAGAAGATTTAAAATGTCAACGACCGTTGAATATTTGAATAGCGTATTGGAAAGACTTTCCGGCATAGACGGGATAGCTTACAGAAAAATGATGGGCGAATATGTATTTATTTCAGAGATAAGGTAGAGAAAGGTAGATATGATAACAAGTTTCTTATTAAGCCGGTAAGCGCCGCTAAGAGATTTATGCCTGACGCAGAGTTTGAGATGCTTTATTCGGGAGCAAAGGAAATGCTCAGGGTTATTGACAGTATGAATACGGAAGGCTTGAAAGATATGCTAGACGCAATGTATGATGAGCTTCCTGAATTAAATCGCGGGAAGAAAAAATAATTTGTCGTTTTTAGGTATTGCGGAATGTAATTTAATTTGGTATAATAAAAAAGTATAGATTACTTTTGGAGGAAAAAATGAATATTATAGGAATTATAGGAGCGATGCCGTCTGAGCTTGCGGATATCAGAAAAACGCTTGCGGGTTCGGCAGTTGTTAAGCATTCAGGCTTTGAGTTTTATATAAATGTTTTTGACGGAAAGCTTATTGTAAACGCATGCTGCGGTATTGCAAAGGTAAATGCCGCCGTGTGCGCGCAGGTAATGATAGACCGCTTTAATGTGGAAGCTATTATTAATACCGGAGTTGCCGGAGGCATGGACGATTCTGTAAAGATATGCGATATAGTCGTTTCAAACGAGGTTCTCCCGCATGATCTGGAGCTTAGATTTTTAAACAATTATCCCCCGTATAACAGTATTTTCAAAGCAGACGAAAACCTTGTCAAAATCGCTTGTGAAACCTGCGATGATTTTCATTATGCAAGGCATATAGGTCGGATCGTTTCCGGAGAATCGTTTATTTCAAGCAGCGAAATAAAAAAGGAAATATGCGGTAAATTCTCACCGCTTGCTGTAGATATGGAAAGCTCGGCGGTCGGTCACTGCGCTTTTATTAACGGTATTCCGTTTCTTAGCTTAAGGTGTATTTCCGATAATTCGGATGATAACGGGGAAATGTCATTTGACGAGTTTGAAAAAATTGCCGCTAAACGCGTTGCTGAAATAGTTCTGGAAATGATCAGAAGAATTTAATGGTATGATTATTTCATACGGAGGTTTGACTTGAACAAGGAAATGACTGCTGCGGAATATATAAACGCGGTTTCGGAAATAATTTCTCTTATTGATAGTCCGCCGCTTGCATGCGTACACAGCTACGGATGTCAGCTTAATTTCTCAGACGGTGAAAAAATAAAGGGAATGCTCGCAAAGATGGGATATGGCTTCACAGATAATCCGGAAAACGCCGATTTTGTTATATTTAATACCTGTGCTGTCAGAGAGAACGCCGAGGACAGGGTATTCGGAAATCTGGGATTTTTAAAGCGCTGTAAGGAACAGAATCCAAAAATGATAATTGGTTTATGCGGCTGCATGGCGGGACTTGAGCATGTAATAAAAAAGCTTGAGAAGTCCTATCCGTTTGTGGATATTGCGTTCGGTACGTCAGCGCTTGACAGACTTCCCATTCTTCTTTATGAAAAATTAAACGGAAAGAAAAAAGCGTTTGATACAAACGAATACAATATGTCAGTCGAGGGACTTGAACAGATAAGAGACAGCAGCTTTAAGGCGTCCGTGCCTATAATGTACGGCTGTAATAATTTCTGCACATATTGTATTGTTCCTTATGTAAGGGGACGGGAGAGAAGCCGTCTGCCGGAGGATATTCTCAACGAAGTCAGGGAGCTTATTTCTCAAGGGTATAAGGAAATAATGCTTTTGGGCCAGAACGTTAATTCATATGGAAATGATCTCGGAACCGGAATAGATTTCCGTATGCTGCTTGAGAGTATAAATAAGCTCGACGGCGACTTTATAATACGTTTCATGTCTTCTCATCCGAAGGACGCGGGACCTGAGCTTATAGATACGATGCTAAGCTGCGATAAGGCGGAAAGACATCTTCATCTTCCGGTTCAGAGCGGAAGCAACGATATACTTGAAAAAATGAATCGGCGGTATACTATAGAAAAATATATGGAAACCATACGCCATGCGAGAAGCATTGTTCCGGATTTTTCGTTTACTACGGATATTATAGTAGGCTTTCCGAATGAAACAGACGAGGATTTTGAAAAAACGCTGGAGCTTTTAAGGCTTGTAAGATATGACAATATTTATTCGTTTATTTATTCAAAACGCTCAGGAACAAAGGCGGCTATGATTGAGGACAGAATTTCAGACGAAGAAAAGAGCGTAAGAATGACTAAGCTTTTAGCGTTGCAGCGCGAAATTTCAACTGAAAGCTATAAACGTTTTATCGGCAGAAAAATGCGGGTTTTAGCCGATTCAAAGGGCAAGCGCAAGGGATGGCTTACAGGTAAAAGCAGCGAATTTATTATTGTTGAATTCGAAGGGGAAGAATCCCTATTAGGAAATTTTGTTGAAGTAGAAATAACCGGCGCTAAGAATTGGGCGGTTATAGGAAAAATATTATAATAAAAGGAGTTTATATAAAATGGATGTAATCAAAATGGCGAGAGAGCTGGGAAAGCTTATTCAGCAGGATCAGAGATATGACGCATATCAGAGCGCAAAGGAAAAGAACGATAAGGACGAGGAGCTTCAGCGTCTTATCGGGGATTTTAACAACAAAAGACTTGAGCTTAATATGGAAATGTCCAAAACCGATAAGAACGACGATAGGCTTAAGGAGCTGGACGGAGTAATAAAAAATCTTTACGGTGAAATTATGGTAAACCCAAGTATGGCTGAATTCAATAAAGCGAAGAACGCTATGGACGGTATGCTGGCTGAAATCAATAATGTTATTACTGCTTGCGCTAACGGAGAAGATCCTGAAACCTGTCCGTCTCAGCCGAGCGGCTGTTCGGGCAGTTGTTCGTCATGCGGAGGCTGTCATTAAGATATTAAAGTGACGCGCGTAAATTCTTGTAACGTAATGTATATGAACTGGCAATTTGACTTTTTCATTTTCTGGAAAGGTCAAATTGCATAATCGGAGGGACTTAATGGAAATCGACAGATCGAAAATTTCGCCGATGATGCGTCAGTATCTTGAAACCAAAGACGTTTATCCGGACACTCTGCTGTTTTTTCGCGTCGGGGACTTCTATGAGATGTTTTTTGACGACGCTCTTATCGCTTCAAAAGCTCTTGAGCTTACTCTGACGGGAAAGGACTGCGGTCTGGAGGAAAGGGCGCCTATGTGCGGCGTTCCGCATCATAGCTGCGATATTTACATAAAGAGGCTTATAGACGCAGGATATAAGGTAGCTATCTGTGAGCAGCTTACCGATCCTTCGGAAAGCAAGGGACTGGTTGAACGGGACGTTGTAAGGGTTGTGACTCCGGGAACTCTTATTGAAAGCAGTATGCTCGAGGATGACGATAACAATTATATATGCTGCGCTTTTTATGATAACGAGCAGTGCGGTATTTGCTTTGCCGATATTTCAACAGGAGATGTAAAGCTTTTCTGCGCAGGCGAAAAGGAAGTAGAAGCCGATATTATGGATCTGCTTTCCCGGTATGCTCCTTCGGAAATAGTATTCAACGCCGAATTTCTCTCCTTAAAGGGCGTGCTTAATTTTATTAAACTGCGTCTCGGCTGTACAGTTACTCTGCGGGATTCCGACTGCTTTAATCCTCGTTTGAAAAAGGAAATTGTTTTAAAGCAGTTTTCAGCCGCTTCGCTGGATATGCTCGGACTCGCCGAGGACGGACCTGAAACCGGAGCTGTCTGCGGACTTTTCGACTATATCGGCGATACGCAGAAAACTCTTACCGGAAGATTTACTGAAATAATAAAGCAGGATTCGTCATCTTCTATGATACTGGATATGAACGCCAGAAGAAATCTCGAGCTTACGGAAACGATGAGGGGAAAGGAGAAGAAGGGATCGCTGCTATGGGTACTGGATTCTACTCAGACCTCAATGGGAAAAAGGCTTCTCAAAAGCTATATCGAGCAGCCTCTGACAAGTCCTGCAAGAATCATAGACCGTCATGAAGCCGTGGAGCAATTTATAAAAAATCCGGTAGTTCTGATGGAGGTAAGGGCTATTCTTCAGAGCGTTTACGATATAGAACGTCTTATGACAAGAGTTATGTACAAGACGGCCACGCCCAGAGATCTTAAATCGCTTTCTATGACCTCCGCTCAGCTTCCGGCGCTTAAGGAGCAGCTTAGCAAGCTGACCGGTTCGAGACTGCTTAACAGTCTTGAAAACAGCATTTCGACACTTGAGGATATATCCAATCTTGTTGAGAACGCTATAATAGACGAGCCGCCGGTTACATTAAAGGACGGCGGAGTTATTAAGGACGGCTTTAACGAAGAGCTTGACAGCCTTCGTAATATAATGAAAAACGGAAAGAGCATTATTGCTGATATCGAGACGAGAGAGCGTGAAGCAACCGGTATCAAGGGACTAAAAATCGGATTTAACCGCATATTCGGATATTATCTTGAGGTTACTCGCTCATATTATGATATGGTACCTCAGCATTACATAAGAAAGCAGACTCTTGCCAACGCGGAGAGATTTATTACAGAGGAGCTTAAAAATACTGAAAACAGTATACTTGGAGCGAAGGATAAATCTATACGTCTGGAATCGGATATTTTCAGCGAGGTAAGGGATTTTCTGTCCACGCAGCTTAAAGGAGTTCAGAGAACGGCGTCTGCGGTAGCGGCTGTCGATGTGCTTGCTTCCTTTGCATATGCGGCTATGAACAATAATTATGTAAGACCGGAGATAGCTATTGACGGAGCTATAGATATCAGGGGAGGCCGTCATCCTGTAGTTGAGCTTATGCTTTCAGACGAGGTATTCGTACCGAATGACGTTTACCTTGATACTAAATCCAATAGAATGTCTATAATTACAGGACCGAATATGTCTGGTAAATCAACCTATATGCGTCAGGCCGCCCTTATAACGCTTATGGCGCAGATTGGAAGCTTTGTGCCCGCCTCATACGCTAAGATATCGGTAGTTGACAGAATTTTCACAAGAGTCGGCGCTTCGGACGACCTTACGGCAGGACAAAGCACGTTTATGGTTGAAATGAGCGAGGTGGCGGATATTCTGAAATACGCGACTAAAAATAGTCTTGTTATTCTCGACGAGGTGGGCAGAGGCACTTCAACCTTTGACGGAATAAGTATTGCGCGGTCGGTTGCGGAGCATATATGCGGTTCAAAAAAGCTTGGCTGCAAAACTCTTTTCGCAACGCATTATCACGAGCTTATCGAGCTTGAAAATATAATGGAAGGCGTTAAGAATTACAGCATAGCTGTAAAGAAAAGCGGCGGAGGAATACGTTTTCTGCGTAAAATTGTCAGGGGCGGAGTGGACGAAAGCTACGGAATTGAAGTCGCCAAGCTTGCCGGTCTGCCTGAAAAGGTTATAAAACGCGCAAAAGAGCTTTTAAAAGAAATGGAGAATGAGAATTCTTTGAAATCAGCCGACAGGAATGACGACGGTCAGATAAGCTTTGAAATCTTAAATCGTGATATTCTGGCAGACAGAATAAGAAAAACTAATGTAGACGAATTAAGCGATGAAGAATGCCGGGAGTTTTTAAAGGAGCTTTCAGGGCTGGCTGATTAATAAAGGGAGGTTTAAATGGCTGAAATCACTGTACTCAGCAAGGATATTTCAGAGCTTATTGCCGCCGGCGAGGTAATAGAGCGTCCCGCTTCCGTTGTAAAGGAGCTGCTGGAAAATTCAATAGACGCAGGCGCGAGTCATATAACGGTTGAAATAAAAAACGGCGGAATAACTTATATCCGCGTAACTGACAATGGGTGTGGAATAAGCCGCGATGATATACATACAGCGTTTATCAGCCACGCCACAAGTAAGATAAGCACGCGCGATGATCTCTATGCCATAGGTACTCTCGGATTCAGAGGCGAAGCGCTCGCGTCTATAGCCGCGGTTTCAAATGTCGAAGTGCTCACAAGAACGCCCGAAGAAGAGACCGGGACGCGCTATTGCATCAGTGCGGGCGAAGAGACGCTTGTCGATGATGCAGGATGCCCGCTCGGTACGACAATAGTTGTCCGTGATCTTTTCTTCAACACTCCCGCGAGAATGAAGTTCCTCAAAAAAGATGTGTCCGAGGCTAACGCGGTCGCGAGCATAGTTGATAAAATCGCGCTCTCAAACCCGGATGTTTCGATAAGATTTATAAGAGAGGGCAAGAATACACTGTTCACCTCCGGCAGCGGAGATCTCAAAACCACGGCATATGAGATATTCGGCAAGGATTTTTCAGACGGACTCATTGAGGCCGATTACAGCTTTGAATCGGTGCAGATAAGCGGACTTATCTCAAAGCCGACAAAATCGCGTCCGAACCGCAATATGCAGTTCTTCTTCGTCAACGGCAGACTCGTGAAGTCGGGTACGGCCTCGGCGGCGCTGAGCGAAGCATATAAAAATTCAATAATGGTCGGCAAGTTCCCGTACTGCGTGCTCAACATAACAACAGCGCCCGGACTTGTCGATGTAAATGTCCATCCCGCAAAGACGGAAGTCCGCTTTGCAAACGAGCGCACTGTTTTCAGCGCGGTATATTATGCCGCAAAAAATGCACTCGAACGCAGAGATGAAGCGCCGAAAGTATCTATTCCGAGAACACCGCAGGCTGAGCTCTTCGAGCCTGCTCGTCAGATGAGACTGCCGGAAAAGCAGCCTGATTTCTGGAACCGTATGTCATCTTCCGAATACCGTTCGGCGCAGCAGACGGAAAAGCCGAGATACAGCTATCCGCAGCAGTCTGCACCTGCGCCGCGCGAGAATATTGTGTCTGTCGCAAGCCCCGATAAAAAGCCTGAAACGGCAGATACAGAGCCGTCGACCATTCAGCATTTTCTCGATGCGCAGAGGGCAAAAAAAGAGGAGACGGCTGTTATTGAGCCTGAAGTGCGCACTGAACCCGAACCGATAGCTGAACCTGCTGCGGCTCCGAAAGAAAAAATAGATGAAGCAGTTCAGACTGTCGATGCAGCAGTAGAGAATAAAATTGAAGATAAACCGGAAGAGCCTCCCGTGATCGTTATCGGCGAGGCGTTCAGAACATATATAATCGTCCAGCAGGGGGAGAGCATCTTTCTTGTCGACAAGCACGCTGCACATGAGAGAATGTTGTTCAACGAGCTTGTTAAAAATGACACCAAGCGTTCCACTCAGATGCTTTTGACCCCGATAACCGTAACGCTCAGCAAAGAGGAATATTCCGCTGTGCTTGATAATCTTGATATGCTCATGCAGGCGGGATTTGCGGTTGAAGATTTCGGATATTCTGTTGTTATAGTCCGTGAGTGCCCGATGGAGATATCTGCCGATGAAGTCCCCGATGTTGTCGCGGAGCTTGCCGGATATCTTGTTGAAAACAGGCAGAAGCTTATATCCGAAAAGAAAGAGTGGCTGTTTAGCCTCATGGCGTGCAAGGCGGCAATAAAGGGCGGAATGTACACCACGGAATACGAACGGGAGCTGTTTATAAAGCGTCTGTTTGCGAGCCCTGAGATAAGATACTGTCCGCACGGCAGACCCGTCATGATCGAGATAACCAGGCGTGAATTGGAGAAGAACTTTGGACGAGCGTAAGAAAATAAAAATAGCTGCTGTCGTTGGCCCGACGGCGTCGGGCAAGACAAAGCTCGCGGTGGATATCTGCCGTGTGCTTAACGGCGAGGCGGTCTCCTGCGATTCGATGCAGATATATAAATATATGGATATCGCCACCGCAAAGCCAACGGTTCAGGATATGTGCAGGATACCGCATCATATGCTTGATTTTCTCGAACCCGGCGAAAAATACAGTGTCGCTGCTTACTGCACTGAAGCGGGAAAGTGTATAGATGATATATCAGGCAGGGGAAAGCTGCCCGTGCTCGTCGGCGGAACCGGGCTCTACTATTCTTCACTCGTAGACAATATTTCATTTGCTGACGAGGACGATGATGCTTCAATACGCAGTGAGCTTGAGCGCCGTGCGGAGAGCGAAGGCATTGAAACGCTCCATAGGGAACTCTTGGCTATTGACCCTGAAACCGCCGCGCAGCTTCACCTCAACAATCGAGGACGGATTATAAGAGCACTCGAGGTCTATTATAAGACCGGAGTAACAATGAGCGAGCAACAGCGCAGGTCAAGGCTTGTTGAGCCTAAATATGACTGCACAGCGATATGTCTCGATGTGCGCGACAGACAGTTTTTATATGATAGGATCGACCGCAGAGTCGATATAATGATCGAAAACGGTCTTATCGAAGAGGCGAGACGCTTTCTCTCCGGCGAACTCGGCAAAACATCAGGACAGGCTATCGGCTATAAAGAGCTGCAGCCATATTTCAGCGGAGAAATATCACTCGATGATGCAATAGATAATCTCAAACGCTCCACGCGCCGTTACGCCAAACATCTGTATATAGACGAAATGTCATACGACGAACTGCTAAAGACGGCAGTCGGGATAATAGAAAGGGGGATCGCAGAATGAAGAAAGTTAAAGTGAGCAAAAAAGGCGTAAGGAAAATAGTCGCTGCCGTTGCTGCGCTTCTGGCCGTGGTAGTGTTATGCTACGAGATAGGCAACTTCAACTCTTCAAATGTGAAAACCCAACCTGCTGCCGCTACAACATACCGAAACAGCATAACCGTCAAGATGTTTGCCGTGCGCGATGAGTCGCTTATAAACGGCTCTTCTTCGCTGACACTTTTGCAGGACGGCGAGCGCGTCGCGGGCGGACAGGCTATTGCGGCGCAGTTCGGCAAAGCTGATTCAGCCTCGGCATATGTCGACCTTGAAAACCTCAAAAGCGAACTTGAACGGTATGAAAACTTAAACAATCAACAGAACCTTACCGAGCTTGATATCTCAAAGATAAATCTTCAGGCGGATTCCTATTTTTACGAGATGCTCGACGATGTGCGGTCGGATAAAATCTCGGCACTTGAAGGCAGTGCGGAAAACTTCAGCGACAAGATGACCGCAAAGCAGATACTTATAAACGGCAATATAGATTTTTCGGAGAAGATAGCCTCGCTCAAATCTGAAATAGCTTCTCTTTCGGCGAAAGTCGGAACTGTCGATTATCTCAAGGCTGACGATACCGGCTATTATGTCTCGTCTGCAGACGGATATGAGAATACGCTGAGCTTTTCGGATATCAAAAATCTCAGCAGCGATAAAATAAAGGCGGCACTGTCCGCTTCTCCTGCCGCGGTGTCTGCTAATATAAAGGGCAAGCTTATCCGCGGATATACATGGTACTTTGTAGGCGTAGTCAACAAGTCCGACGCCACGAAGCTCAATGATGGAGACAGCGTTACGCTCAGATGCGACAATATGTCGCGTGACGGCATAAATGCCACGGTTTATTACAGAGGTCCGATAAACACAGATGAGACCGTCCTGATTCTTTCATCGAAGATAATGGATTCGGACATAGCGCGTCTGAGAACGGAAGATGTCGAAATAGTGATAAACGAGACTGACGGAATAAGAATAAACAAGTCCGCAGTCAGAGTTGTCAACGGAGTTCAGGGCGTGTATGTGCTTACCGGCAATATCGTCCGCTTCAAGAAGCTCGATGTAATATATACAGGCGATGACTATGTAGTCTCCAAGATGATAAAAGAGGATACATACGATGAAAATAAAGTGCCGTATCTGAAAATTTACGATGCGGTAATATTGGAAGGAAAGGATCTTAAAGATGGAAAACTTATCAGTTACTGATGCGCGTCTGAGGCTCCTTGAGGACAACCTGAAAAAGGTTCGCGACGAGATAGCCGAAACCGCGTTGAAGAGCGGCAGAGACCCGCGGGAAGGGAAGCTCATGGCGGTGACAAAGACTGTTTCTGTCGAGCTTATAAATCATGCTATTGCCTGCGGAGTCGATCTCATCGGCGAAAACAAGGTTCAGGAAGTCCTGCTCAAGCGCCCTGAACTTAATCTTGAGCACTGCAAGCTCCATCTCATCGGTCATCTTCAGAGCAATAAGATAAAAAAGATAGTCGGTCAGGTCGACATGATTCAGAGCGTTGATTCGTTCGAGACCGCTCAGCAGATAAGCCGCCGCTCGGGAGAGCAGGGGATAACGACTGATATATTGCTCGAAGTCAACATCGGTGAGGATGAAAACAAATTCGGATATTCCGCAGACGAAGTTGCGGATCAGCTCGGAAAAATATCGGAACTCCGGTTTGTCAAAGTCAAAGGTATGATGACAGTGGCGCCGAATTTTAAAGATTCTGTGAAAAATCAGTGCGTTTTTGATAATATGCACAAACTGTTTATTGACATCGGCGCCAAAAAAATGGATAATATAGATATGGACATTCTCTCTATGGGTATGTCCGGCGATTTCAAAGAGGCAATAGCGGCGGGCTCAACGCTTGTGCGTATAGGCTCGGCGATATTCGGAGACAGGCAATATTGATTTCTTTATAAATACGGGAGGAAAATATCATGGGAATCTTTGACAAGGTAAAAAACTTCATTGACAATTCTGACGAGGACACTATCGACGAGGATATCGAAAACGTTTACGATGACTCGGC
>OJMO01002065.1_pt1 | contig 11613 bp, 10 predicted proteins | sample 1597241 | NCBI WGS metagenome assembly OJMO01 (sample SAMEA2452129, study PRJEB22498) | human gut metagenome | biome: human feces; feature: human gut; material: feces | place: Australia | collected 2012 | reverse complement strand
GATTGTTTTGTCGTATCCATATACAATATTCGGAACTCGTCCTTTTTCTGCGTTCATCTTCTTTCCAAATTTTACACGCTTGGAAGTATTGGCACTTTCTTCCTGTGCTAGAGCTCCAAAGATGGTAAGTACAAATTCGCTGTTTCCCATGCTGGTCATATTTGCGGTTAAGAACTGCGTTTCGATTCCCAATGATTTTAGCTTACGGACATTTTGTAAAAGATCTACAGTATTTCTTGCAAAACGAGAGATGTCTTTTACAACAACCATATCAAATAATCCCTGCTCTGCATCAGCCATCATGCGAAGAAATTCTTTACGATTTTTAATTTTAGTTCCGGAAATACCTTCATCTGCATATAATTTAATGAGGTTGTTCCCAGTGCGCTTAGTATATTCTAAGAAGAACTCTTTTTGTGTTTCTAAGCTGTTGAGCTGATCTTCTTTGTCTGTGGATACACGGCAATATGCGGCGATGTTCATTATTATACCTCTCTGTTAATTTTAATACCTTCTGTTACATCTGCAATTTTATCGTTAGATACTAAGTTTGTAAATAAAAAGGTCTGATTTTATACCACTTTACACGCATTATACTACCAAATAGATAACTTTTTCCACAATCCTTGATGGAGTTTAAACTTTGCTGTTTTATAAAACTCTGCCAAATTCACTTTACTTCTATATGACCAATGTTCATGTCCCGAATCTAATCTTACTCCCAATGCACCGACTGCATATAATCGTTCCAATATCCAATCGTCTTCTAAATCAAAGAATAGTCCTTTTCTATTTATATAACCCATTAATTCTTGATAATCAATCCATTTCATTTCCATTTTGGGAAACACTTCATCAAATAAATAGAAGATTTGTTCATCTGTGAAAAAACCGTATAATTCATCTTGCAGTTCTTTGTAAAAATACTCAGAATAATCTTTTGTTGCATTCCACAAAATTGTTTCTGTTAAAACTTTTTCCTCCTTATGACAATGAACAGCACAAAAGTCCAAAAATGCCACAACATCTCTTGGCTTATATGTCGTAAAATTCAATAGCCAACTCCACGAATTGTAAAATTCACCTCCTTTTGTCGTAATTGATTCAGGCAGAATATCTTTCAATGTCATATTCTTTCCTACACTGTTCTGCAACCTAATATTTATAAAATCATACAATGGATACGTGTCCTTTTCATTTGATTCGTTAACCCAATTTAAAGTAACTGAACTACCGGTAACAATTTTATTCATATTCGCCCCTGAAACAAAATCAAAAACATCCCGACGAAGCAGCAGTATACACTTGCATTGTATTTCATTTTCAAAAAAATAGTCATTTAACTCTTGAATCGACCAAATAAGAGCATTTATTATCTCCTTATATTTGGGATGTTCATTCATTTTCTCATCCAATCCATCAATTATCAATTGATGAGGGCGTATATTCTCTTCTTCTATTATGTACTTAAAGGATTCTACAATACTTTCTATCTCATAATTTTCTTTATCCTTCGTGAAATATTCTTTTACTCTATCATTTTCTATTTTTATTCCCCTTTTAAAACGTTTGTCTAATATTTGCTGTAAAGTAACCTTGAAACCAAATAATTCTTTTAAATAGTTCTTTATAAAATCATTTCCTTCTTCATTACCTATATACTCTATAAAAAAAGAGAGAATCACATATTGCCAAATTGACGTAAATGGTTCATATCCTTTTCCATCCTTTGCCAATGTTGCAAAAGACTTATATTTAAATTTATTTAATGAAAGATACTTTATTTGCTTTGGATTTTTTGCCTCTAGGTAACGACCTATATAAGTTTTTCCAGTTCCTTTTTTCCCAAGGATATATTGTATATTAGCCTGTTCCTCAATTTTCTTTACTGCATTATTTAAATCATAATAATTATTTATAAACGCTTCTTTATCCTTTTTGTATTCATTGTCTGCATCAATAATACCAAAATAAACATCCGAAATTTTTATATGGCTACTATGCTTATAGTCTTTAAAAGATTTGATTTTTATATTTCCATTCATCTTACCCCACAAATACGGAGTTTGTTTACAATACCCAGTTTTCCTCTCATAATATTCCGTAACTATTTCATGTAAAAAATCTTGCAAAGATGCACATGTTAAAATATTTTCTTCTAACGCTTCTTTTGTTCCTTTAAGTGCAGAGAATAAGTAATGACTCCATACTCCATGACCAAATTCATCTTCCGCCATAGCTTCTTGATTTGAATTTGCTGCTGAAAAGACAGTCATGTATTCAGATTCAAACATAGTATTTCCACGCTTATAGGAAATAGTACTTTCGCAAGCATCAATAAACACAAGCGCATTAATTTTGGCTCGTTCTATTTCTTTTAACAAATCTCTCAAGCTATACCACGTATTAAAACTAGCAGATATATCTTTCAAAGAATCATAGCAAGATAGTCGCGGCTCATCATAAAAAGAAATTCCATGACCTGCAAAGTAAAAAAACAATCTATCCCCTTCACTCATATTTCTCACTGTTTTCTCTATTGTGTCTTTCATCTGTGCAACGGTAGCTCTTTCATTTTTAAGTAGAATTCTACTTTTTATATCATATACTTCTTGCATAATTCTGTGAAATTCTTCTGCATCTTCACACGCATATTTAGTAGTTTCTAAGTTTAAATATGTTCCTATTCCGATTGAAATTGAGTAATCCATTTTCTTTCTCCTTTGCAATTTATTTTTCCATTGTTCATTTATAGATACTAGACACCTTCTGATGTATCTCCCCCACTAGCCTATGCACCGTCGTCCCCGGACACATTTCTGATGGTTTCTTTTTACTTTCACGTTCGCACTGCTCCAATTTCTGCTGTGCTATCTGTATTGCCTTTTCCTCATCTCCCACACGGCAAATCTTTTCATACATCTTTTCATCTGCTTTAGAATACTTCTGTCCCGTCTTGCTCTCATATACTCGTCCAAACTCAGAACAGCATTTCCATGAATCCTGGATTGCCGGCATGACACCAAAATAAGCATACATCCATATTTCAAAACACGGATTCGACCACCCTACTTGTATACCTTTTTTCTCTGCCTCGGAAATAATTTCATCAAATCCTATCACTTGATCTCTGTCAAACACAATCCAAGGAATACGATATTGAGCCTCATAGACTGTTAGCTCCAGGCATTTATCAATCATGCTTCTTGTCTTTGTTTCTACGACTTTAATGACAAGTTTGTTTCTAACTTCTTCCGACAATGATTGATGCAGTCCTGCAAAAAAGCAACGTTCGGTTCCTTCAGTGTCTGTAACAATCAAGTAATATCCCAATTCCGGTACTTTGATTGTTCTTCTTTGCTCTCTTGTCTTTCTGTTCCCTGTTCTATCCCCTTTTGCCATGCTCAATACTCCTTAAACATATCAATACTCTTTAAAGTCGGAATGGCACCATACTTACCAATCAGATAATTCTTCTCATAGCTTTCGTCCTTGCGAATACGCACTCCATCCTCATCCACAAAATCTGCAAGGGAGTATAATGTTGAAACACCTCGATCATCCTTCTCAACAAACCAGATTTCATCACGACGCAGTAACTGATTTGAAAGTTGCCAGGTATCATGCGTTGTAAATACAAGTTGCGCATGGTTAACATTAATATTCGGGTTCAAGAATGTAAGCAAAAAATTTCTTACCAAAAGCGGATGCAGGCGAGCATTTAATTCATCAATGAAAAATACGCTTCCCTTTTCCAATACTTCCTGCAATTCCGGGTAAAGAGCAAACATCTTCAATGTTCCCGCTGACTCTGCACCTAATGGTATCTCTGCCATTTCATCAGAATCAATCTTCTTATGAAGCGCATTAATCTTATATTTTTCTTCATTTGATTCACCATCACTCGGAACCTTTTCTACCCGAAAATCCTTAATATGTTCATCAAAAGATGCAAAGTATTCCACAACCTTCTGCTGAACATTCTTATCATCCACAAAGCCTCTTGGCAATCTGCGTGATAAGAAAAAGTTAGTAACCGGATCACCAAAATCTGCAAATTCATTTATCATGAACCAGTCTCTGATTGCCTTACATTTGCTAATTTTTAACTTAGCTCCTAGAGAAATAATCAGCACCTGCTTTTCCAGCGCAATCTTTATATTACCCCTGCTGTTCTTCGGCAAGCCTGATAAATCCAATTCACTGTCAGAATTCCCACGATAAAATACTGTACTATACTTTCTGGCTGTCTTAGCCTTAGAGTTCAACCATTCCTCTGTTACACCTTCCTGATCAACGCAGAATCCATAATTATATGTCTTCTCGTTCTTATCTCCAGGAATAGTGAAATAGACCTCAAAACTGGACTCTGCATCTGCTGACGTCGTATCAAACAAAAACGGAGTAGGTCTATACTCCTCAAACTTCTCTTCCTCATCTCCGTACTTGAAAGAATCCACTACATACTCGGACATATACTCAAATGCACTGTATATATTTGACTTGCCACTTGCGTTTGCTCCATAAATGGCAGCAACCGGCAGTATCTTTTCACTTCCTATGGTCACAACTCTTTCAGAAAATTCTGTCATCTTAGTAGCAGACAAATCCAAAGTTACTTCTTCTCTAAAAGATCTAAAATTTTTAAAATTAAATTGTATCAACATAATTGCTACCTCATCTTCTTTTCTGTTTTTTATTATATGCATTTTTTCAAAATAATCAACACCTAGATGTGATTTTTTCTCATTTAAGTGTTGACTATTCATTTCCTTTAGATATCAAAGCAAAAAGCAAGGCTCTCACCTTGCTCCTCTTACCCCACGCATAATTTTTCCTTGTTTTCCGATAAGTTCTCTAATATGTAAGCCTCACTCTCTGCATACAATGCAGTTTTCTCTATTGCCCGCTCTACCTTCCCAGCATTTACTTCTATTAAGAGTTTACACAGGAAATCTGCAGTATCTTCCGCTGAATTTGGATTATGAAAACGATAATTTAATTTCGTCCGTTTCAAGCGAAAGCTACACCCCCTTACCTCGCCTGTCCTTCTCTCCCATACTATGAGAAGGCTTCTTAGATTAGACCAGACCTTTTTATTTAATCTAAGCATAATCCACTTGAAATCAAATTACGTTCCCCAAATACTAAACTTTTGTCCATTCCCACCGTACTTTTTCAAAAAATTTCACTGCTCCTGACTGCATCATATTCCATTAAAAGTCGTAAAATAAAAAGAAACGCTTGAAAAGAGTTTTATGTTACGAATCTTTTTCAAACGTTTCTATACCAATTCAATATACAATTTTATGATTAGCATCCGCTTCTTTGCCTTGTTCTTTCTAATTTCAAATTTAATTTTAATTCTATATTCACAACTTGGCAAGCAGTGCATTTGTACACACACAATGCGTTTTTACTTGTTGAGAATATCTCCCAATCCCTCAAAATCAATCAGAAATCTGATTGAACCATATAATTCTTTTTTCAATTTCATCCGAAAATTATATTCCAAATGTTTCAGGAGGCAAATCAATTCCTAACATTGCTCCAAATTTAAGACCAAATCTCACAAAGTTGTATGAAACAGATGTGACAACATTATCTGTTACCACAAAACCCATTTGCACTGGATTTTTTAAATTATCATCCCAACCTATCATCTGAGATAATTCTTCTTCTGAAAATCCTTCTCCCATAATCTCCTCTTTATTTACGCCGGCCATAAATGCTTTTCCTAATAATATTCCTGCTCTCACAAGCATAATCGGTGCAATAGAGATAGCACCAATAATTTTGTTATCGAACTGCTTAATGAAATCAATAACTCTCGGATTTTCTATTGCCTCCCGAATATCCATAGCCCCCGGAAGAAGTAAACTATCATATTCTTCAATGTCTAATTCGCTCAATTCTTTTTGTGGTATAACAAGCAAACCATCTTCACTTCTTATAGGTTCTTTCGTTGCTCCAAAAACAACTACTTCCTTTCCCCCCAAGACCAATACTTCCATCGCAACACTTATTTCAAAATTGCAAAAAGAATCATATAATAATACTGCCGTTTTCTTCATACGTTTTCACCCTCCTCATATTTTTTACTCATTGTCTTCTAAAATTCACACTTCCATCTCATACATATTATATCAAAATCACTCTCAGATTTCCACCTGAGAGTGATCCTACTTTATCCCTATTCAATCACCCAAACAATCTTACCTTTAAATCGTTCTACATTGTTACGTCTTTATGTACCGTACTCTTGCTAATCCCAAAATGTTTCGCCGCCTGACGCACCGTCGTATTATTATCAATAATATATCTGGCTATTTCCATAGCTCTTTCCTCAATATAGGTTTTCACAAAAACTCCCCTGCAATACTTGTTTTTACATTGTATGCAGGGGAGTTATATACTATTCTTTCAAACATTTATTGCAGCAGTTCCTGTTGTGCAGCCTGCTGCTGTTGATGATATGCATTTTTCTGTTCATACATCCGCCAGTCAGCTTCCATGATCTTCTCATTAAATTCTTTTCCATGCTCTGCCCAGGTAACTCCCACTGAAATGCTAATATTGTTGTTCATCATTTCACAGACAGATCTTACATTATCATAAAATTGCGTTTCTGTCGTATCCGGATCAAATACTGCAATGCCAACCTGAAACTGATCCATACTCTGATATTTTTCTATTTCCTCATTGTATCTGTTACGATTATCTTTCATATTTACATCCGACATGTCGATTTCAGTCTTAGCAACTCCGGTGTATTCGATCCAGAATTTTTTTCTTTTTCTCCCACATGTGCCAATCCGGTACCTTTTGTTTTCGCGGACTTTTCCACATTGTGATAATAACATTCTAGTGTTGCAAGTTCACAGATCGACCGGATCTGTGACAGGGCAGGTTTATTGACAACAATATTTTCCTCTTCCTTTGCCAGCACAAGCATATCCTTCTCTTCTGCTGCACGCTCTGTCAGATCCGCTCTGCACATTTCATACGCTTCCTGCGATATCGTTTCTGTTTCATATTTTTATTTTCAAAAATATAATCCATAGAACCAAAACCTACCGCCATGTTCTGTATCTCACTCTCCGGAAGTGTGAGGGTGATTGTTTTTGTTTCCTCCTCAAAGGTTCAATTACACATTCCATTCTACAATAAGGTCTCTTCACCCCCTGTTTTTAACAAAAGAATATTTTTTCACCCTACAGTTTCTTTACCTTAATATTTTTTCCAGCACCCTTTGACTTAAAAATAGCTTTATAATCAGAAACTTTTTTTGCCGGTACTTTAAAGGTTGCATTTTTCTTAATGTTCTTGAATGCATCCTTTCCAACACCTGATTTTTTCAGTTTTGTTGTCTTTAATGTGATATTTGCAAGTTTTTTATCACCGGAAAACGCTTCCTTTCCAATCTTGTTTAATCCGGTAGAAGATGCCGTAAATGTGGTAAGTTTTGTACATTTATAAAATGATTTATTTCCGATTGCCCTTACATTAGAACCAACCGTAACTTTCGTAAGTTTACTGCATCCGGAAAATGCGCTGTCTGCAATTGCAGTTACCTTAAATGTATATCCGTTGATTTTAACCGTTGCAGGAATAGATGCCTTTGTAATGTTTTTCTTTGCATATTTATTTACAGTTACTGTATTTTTTCCGGTTACTTTATACTTGATCTGTCCAACTGTTTTCACAGTTCCAACTGCCGGTTTTTTCTTTTTGTCTGTAGTTCCGGTATTTTCCGTATCAGCTTTTACCAGCGCCAAAATCGCTGTTTCCAGATCACTTGCTGCCTGATCTACTACAGTCTGTTCTGCTGTTGCATCTGTAAGTTTCTTTGCAGCATCGAGCACAGTCTGTAAATTTTTCCAGCTCTCTGCTGTGTAATCACTCTGCTTTAATGCCTCCGCTTTCTCGATTACAGCGTTAAGTTTTGTAACATCTGTTTTTGTTTCTTCCTTTGTCTCTGCCTTTACCAGTGCTTTGATTGCAGCATTCAGATGCTCTGTTGCCTCATCTACAGTAGACTGCGTGTGCGGAGCCGCAAGCTCATCTTTTGCCTCTTTCAATTCAACGCAAAGATCAGACCAGCTTGCTGCCGTATAATCACTCTCAGTTAAGTTCTCTGCACTTTTAATTGCAGCTTCAAGTGCCGTCGTATCCACCGTTTCCTCTTCATCCTTAACAATATTTGCATCGGTTACCTTAAATTTTACCGTGTAATCATTGTAACCAAGTGCATATACCGTGATTGTCCAGTATCCGGTTCCGTCTGTTCCCGCCGGCAGTTTACAACGCAGTGAATCTGTAAGACCAAGCTGGATTCCCTGTGCTTTGTGCATCCAGTTATCTGATGCAAACTTGGTTCCATAAGATTGAAGTGGATCGGTATAAGTACTGTCGGATCCATAATAAGTCCACTCTGCTGCCTGCATATCAGCACCAAGTGCACCGTAGCCATCCCCAGTCAGATCGACACGAAGGAATTCTCCGTAAGAACCGTTTGCCTCTTTTACCGTTGTTGTAATATTCTCTGCTGTTTTTAATGCAGCGTCCTTGATTCCGGAATCCGTTCCATTGTTTACTCTCGCAGCAAACGAAAAACTTCCGTCCTCATTTTGGGTAACTGTTTTTAGACCATTGGTGTTTTCTGTTACTTCTGCAACCAGATCCGTATAGTTTTTCAGATTTCCCTCCGAAAATCCACCGGATAAAGTACTGCCATTTTCCACTACGGTATATGCTGCTTTAAAAGCTTCATAATCTTCAGTTTTTACTTTGACTGGAACATATTTAAGTCCTGTTACCACATAACTTTCAATCTCATTTTTATCATAGGAAAAAGTCTCTCCGTTCGTCAGCACACCGGTGGCTGCTCCTGTATAATATGGCACTTTGAGCTTTGTACCATCTTTTTTTGTAATTTCTGACGTACACTGATAACTTCCCCTGTGCAGTCCGTGATTGGTGGTTGCTCTCGATACGGTATCAAATGCACCCATGTCAAGCTCAGCGCTGCATAAGCATACTGATACTCCTGCGTTTACTGCATTTATGATTCCTCTTGAACTGTATGTTGCACCGGAAACCGTATCCACATCCGTACTCTGCTTTGCAAGGATGCTCGCTGTCACACCTTCTTTTGCACGATTGAAAAAGGCTTCATCATCTGAATTACTCAAAATGTTGATCGACCGGATCGTCTGATTTTTTATCACAACTGAAACTTTGATCTTACCGGAAAATCCGTTCGCACTGCCTTCATAAGTTCCGTCTGCAAGATCAAACGCACCGTCTAAAACAGCAGCCGCTTCCGTATTTTCAATTTCCGTCTCTTCTACCGACTCCATACCGGCACTTTCGATAATAGTTTCCGTCTCTGTCAGTTCATCTTCCGACTCTGAACCATAAACCGGTGCTGTATAATCACTCAGGGAAACCACTGCACCAATTCCCACCACCGCTGCCAGAATGACGGGTACAATTCCTGAAATATTTTTCATACTTGTCTCCATACCAAATCATTCGTTTATACTTTTTTTTCAATGATCTTCGTATCCATTTCCGACTCAAAACTGTCTGCGATTCCCTCTGTGACATAGATTTCCCTGTCATCCGTCATCAGAATCATGTCAAATTCATCACTGTGATTTCTCCAATATTCCGTTGCGGCTTCTTTCCCCATAATAAAAACGGATGTAGAAAGTCCGTCCGCAAGCGTTCCATCTGCTGTGACAATGGAAACGGAAATTAACCCGTTCTCCACCGGATAACCGGTTTTGGGATCTATGATATGATGATATGTCCTGCCGTCCTGCTCAAAATAACGCTCATAACCGCCGGAAGTGATCATCGCCTTATCCTGTATGGAAAGCACCCCAAGATACTGATCTGTATCCTGTGGGTCCTGCACTGCCACGCGCCAGCTGCTTCCATCCTTCTTTGTTCCAAGTGCCTGCACATTTCCACCAAGATTGACCAGTCCGCTCTTGATCCCGCAGGCACGAAAAATGTCCATGATACGTGCAGAAGTATAACCTTTTGCGATTCCTCCAAAGTCGATCTGCATTCCGTCCTTTTTAAAAGCGATCTGCAATGTCTCTTTATCATAAGAAATATCCGATGCATCTGTCAGCGTGAGCAGATCCTTAAGTTCGTCTGCGTCCGGCACCCTGAAATTGTCATCTGTAAATCCCCATGCTTTCATAACCGGATAAATCGCAATATCAAATGCACCATCTGTAGCTTCATACAGATTCAGTGAGCGTTCCACCAGATATGCTGTCTCCTCCGAGAGTATTCCATCTCCGCTCTGATTGATTTTATATATCTCACTGTCCTCATTCCCCGTAGACAACAATTGATCCAGCCGGCTGATCTCATCTGCCGCCTGATCCACGGCCTCTGTGGCTCCTTTGTCATAAGCAGTTACCGTCATATATGTGTCCATTGCAAAGAGATCTCTGCTCGCCTCGGTATCTCCCCCATCGGTACTACAGCCACCTGCCACAACCATGACTGCTGCAAAAATCAGAAATATAATTTTTCTTTTTACTTTACCTTCGCTCATTTCCACATCTAACTTTGGTTAGTATTTTCTAACCAATTTAGTTTACAATGCACCAGACGCAAATATCAATCTGCACTTTTGAGACTTTTTCTCATTTTGATCTCCATTTCCCATGTTACCGCAAAAAAATCCCCTCACATACAGACAACAACCTGCATATAAGAGGATTCCTCAATTATATTATATTTCATTCAATTTAATTATATTTCAATGCCTTTTTGAGAGCTGCTGAAATCGCCGTTCCCACAACAAAGCAGACAATTGCCTCAACCAGTCCGTTGACACCTACAAATGCTAAAATGAACAGCAATGCATTTTTTGCACCAAGAGCTGATACAAATGACTGGATGTATTCCGTATTGTAAAATCCAATCACTAACATTCCCATAAAAAATGTGGTGTTCAGCAGCGGACAGCAAAGGTTGCTGATCGTAACAGATGCACCTGACGGCAGCTTTGTTTTACGAAGTCCTTTATAGATCAGACCTGTCAGCCATCCCATTAAAATACGGGTAGGTACGCATACTAAAAATGTTAAAAATCCGTTGATTCCAAGCAGTGCAGCACCAAATGGGCTCATGCCGAAGCACTGGATGAAACTTGTAACACCGAACACGCCGCCTAAGATTGCGCCTGCCGCCGGTCCTAACGTAACAGCTCCTACCGCTACCGGAACGACGATCAGCGTGATCTCAAGACCAGCTGTTCTGATATATCCGATCGGGGTAAAAGCCATGATGAGAATGATAGCAACTAAAAGTGCCATCTCCACAAGATACTTTGTGGAAAACTTTTTCTGAGTCATAGTCTCTTCCTCTTTTCTTGTAATATGTAATTTTACAACGTTATTAAGTATAACACTTGCATGCTCATTCCGCAATCCCGCATCCATATTTACTTCGTAATGTCATGTTTTTATTTTCATCCAATTTTTACCATATTCCATCCAATTAACTATATTTCAATGCTTTCTTCAAAGCCGCGGAAATTGCGGTTCCGACGATAAAACATACCACCGCCTCAACCAGTCC
>OJMO01002063.1_pt1 | contig 11620 bp, 16 predicted proteins | sample 1597241 | NCBI WGS metagenome assembly OJMO01 (sample SAMEA2452129, study PRJEB22498) | human gut metagenome | biome: human feces; feature: human gut; material: feces | place: Australia | collected 2012 | reverse complement strand
ATAGTAATTTTTTTATATTTCAAGGCTTTCGACAAATAGTGACAAATGTTTTAATAAAACATTAAAAAAATCTTACAAAATGTAAGATTTATTTAGTTAAAAAATCAATAACTACTGGTGAAAGTATTATTAAAAGTAATATTGGAATAAAAAATACTACTGATATAACACTTATTTTAATAGGTAATTTAGCGATCTTACCTTTTACTTCCATTAATTCTTTATTTCTTAAATACTCTAATTGATTATTTAATGACTCTATTATGTTACTACCAAATATTGATGATTCAGTAACATTAAGTATAGTATTATTTATTGATTCAGAAGGAATTCTTTTTTTCATATCTTTTAAACTTTCAACCAAGCTTTTACCCATTTTTACTTCATTCAAAGTTTTTAAAAATTCTTTTGATATATTACTATCAATATTTTTAGCAGTAGTTTCTAAAGCTTGTGCTAATGTTTTACCACTTTCTAAAGTAAGTGCTAGTATTTCAAAAAAGAATATTGCTTCATGTTCTAATTCTAAACCTCTTTTTTTAATTGGATAATCAAGTAATAAATATGTAATTAAAAAATAATAAATAATAGAAAATAATGGTGCATAAATATAACCATTTTTAGAGAATAAAATGAAAGAAAGAAAGATTAAAACTGTACCAAGTAATCTAATATTTAAGAATTCTTTAGCATTATATTTACAATCATCACCTAATAATTCTATTTTAGTTTCTACTTTTTTTATCATTCTTTTTGAATATATTTTATCTATTAAAGAAACTTTTTGCATTACATTTTCACCTTTAATACCTTTCTAACTACTAAGATATAAAGTATATATAAACTTATAATTATTACTAAGATAAATCCTCCAAAAGCAGAAGAAATAAGAGGTTTAAAATAATCATTATTTAATATATTAATAATTACTACAAATATTAATGGCATTGCTACTAACATTTTAAAGACAAATCTTGAAGAGGCTGTTAAACTATCAAGTTCATTTTTTAATTTTTTCTTATCAAAGAAAGATTTTTCTATCATTGAAAATACTTTAACAATATTTCCACCTGTTTTATTTAATAAGGTTAAGGAAGAAGCAATATATTTTGCATCCTCTACTTGTACTCTATTATAAAATCTATTAAATACTGTATCTAAGCTTAATCCATATGAAATATCTAAAGATATTTTTTTAAATTCATCAGCGATTGGACCATCCAGTTCATTTTTTACAGTTTCTATTGCTTGCATTATATTTCTACCAGATTTAAAAGAGTTATTCATTATAATTATTGCTTTTAATAAATCATCTTCAATTTTATCTTGTCTCTTTTTACGACGATATAAAATCACAATATTAGGAAGTAAATATCCAATTATAAATACTACTAAGGCTTTCATAAAATCAAAACGTAAAAATTGTAAAAATGTTGTTATTAGATAAAGGATACTGAATGCAATTCCTACTAAACATTTAATTGCTATATAATCCATTGAATCTTTTATATTACGATTATTTAAAGTTATATCACGTTCATATTTTTTACTATGCTTCTCAATAACTTTACTAATTTTTAGTATTTTGCTTAGTTTATGAACTATTTTCCAAAAACTTAAATGTAGTCGATCGAAGAATGATATTTCAAGATCTTTATCTGATAATAATGAAAAATCCGCAAATTTTCTTTCAAATTCATATGATTTTAGATTTTTAATGACTATAATTAATACTACTAAAAGCATAGCTATTATTACAAATTGAACTATAATCATTTTTACAGCTTCACTTATCATTCTAATCACCCTTCTTTAAATTTTAATTATCTGTTTTACTACTTTTCTTATTTTTTAAAAATGGTTCAAAAATATCATCAACATCGGTTACACCTCTACTAGTTATTTTCCTATATACTTTTGGTACTTTTTCATAAAGTATATACTCACCATCAACTTCATTATTATCAGTAAGACCAATTTGTTTAAATTCAAATATTTTATTAAGTTCTAAAACATCATCCTTAAAACCAGAAATCTCGCTAATTGATGTAACTTTACGTTTACCATCACTCATTCTATCTATGTTTACTACTAAATCAATTGCACTATAAATATATTCTCTAATTGCCTTTACAGGAATTTCTAATCCGGCCATTAAAATCATTGTTTCAAGTCGATTTAGAGCATCTTCGCAGCCATTAGCATGTAAGGTTGTAAGTGAGCCATCATGTCCAGTATTCATTGCTTGTAGCATATCAAAAGCTTCCTTTCCACGGACTTCACCAACAATAATTCTATCAGGCCTCATACGTAAGGAGTTAATAACCAAGTCTCTAATAGTTATTTCATCTCCACTCTCATAATTAGTTGTTCTAGTTTCTAAAGATATAACATGATTTTGTTTTAATTTTAATTCGGCTGCATCCTCAATAGTTATAATTCTTTCATCATGACTAATAAAACTACTTAAAATATTTAAAAGTGTTGTTTTACCACTACCTGTTCCACCACATACTATAATATTAAGTTTTCCCTTAACTGCTGCTTCTAAAAATCTAGCCATATAAGGTGTAAGTGTACCAATCCTAATCAAATCATCAATTGAAGCCATTGATTCTTTAAATTTTCTAATAGTTATTACTGGTCCTTTAGTAGATAACGGTGGAATTACAGCATTAATTCTTGAACCATCAGCTAGTCTTGAATCAACCATAGGATTAGCAGCATCGATTGTTCTACCAAGAGGTTCTATTAATCTCTGAATTGTTCTTATAATATGCTCATCATTAATAAAACTTACCCCTTCATCCTTAATCAATTGACCATCTATTTCAATATATATTTCATCAGGACTATTAACCATTATTTCTGTGATATTTTTATCTTTTAATAATTCTGTTAATGGTCCATAACCATTTATTTCATTATCTATTAAATTATATAAATGACTTCTTTCTAAATTAGTTAAATCATAACCAAATACAGTTTGATCTATTTCATCATTAATAAATTCACTAACTGTTTTATCACTTGGCATTTCTTTATCTATTAGATTTTCAACTATTTTAGTTCTCAATGTATCAAGTAACTTTTTATCTGGAAATATATCATAATCACTTAAATTAGAAAAATCATTTACTTTTCTTGTAATATTAAAAGCATCATACAAACTATGTTTACTCATTTTTATCACCATTTTCTTTTAATACGTCAGCTGCTATTGTCATAAATGTTGCATATTCTTTAGCAAATAAACTTGGCATTCTTTTTTGTAATGTTATGATTTCACCATTCATTATATAATCATCAATATTTTTTATAAAGAAATTAGATGATAATGTGTAATCAATATTTGCTTTCATAACATTTTTCATATCAAATAATGAAAAATAATTTTTATAAGCATTAACACTGTTATTAAGAAGTACTTTATAGTTTGTTAAATCCAAATCTCTAAATACACTGATTATTGATTTCATATTTTTTAAGTCCATTGGATCATTAGTCATTAAGAATAAAATATTATCAACTTTATCTAAAGTTACGATATTTAATTCACTTAATGTATGATTCATATCAATAAGTACTACATCATAGCTAAAACACGCTTTATCTATTATTAAATCTATATATTTACTATCAATTTTAGCTGCTTGTCTTGGATCTTTTGGTGAAGCTAAAATATCTATATCTTCATCATAATGAGTAACATAGTTTTTAAAATCAAAATGTCTATTATTTTCATAATCATCAACTAAATTATATATGGATTTTTCAGCTGGCTTATTTAAAGCTATACTAATACCACCACTAGATAAATTTAAATCTATAATTAAAACTTTCTTTTCAACTATTTTGAAAATACCAGCTAAATTTATAGTAGTAACTGTTTTTCCTACTCCACCCTTAGCAGAAAATAAGCATAATGATTTACCTCTTTTATTATTCACTGTAATCCCTCTATTCTTTTATTACTTTTATACTTTCATTTTCTTTATAAATTTTATATGAAAATTTTACTTCATAATTTTTTATTCCAATTATATTACCAAAAACACTTTTTACTTTAGCTTGATTTTTAATAACTACACTATTTGAATTTACTTTAATTACTATATTATTTGTATATATTCCATTTTTTTTATATAAATTTATTATTTTATCATTAAAATCAGTTGCATCTTTATTTTCATAAGTAGTTTTCATAATTATTTTTGTTACACTTTGAAATTTTATTTTTTCTTTATATACAAATGATGTATCTATAACTAAAGCCATTATTACTAATATAAGTGGAATTAGTAATATAAACATTATTAGTGTTTGTCCTTTATTATTAAGTTTAAACATTATAAATCACTCTTTTAACCTTAATATTATATGGATTATCAAAAATAAGATTTAATCCAGGAGTTATAATATCTACCTTTTTTTCTAAAAAAAATTCAATATAATTTTCATCTTCTTTTATTTTCAATGATGCATCATTCAAATCTTTAGTTATACTTTTTTTTATTTTTTCATAATCATATTTGTTTTCATACATCGATACAACATCATCCATTTTGCTTTCTATCTGATTGTTAAAAAACATTATTTTCCCAATATCAATCATACCAAGTAGCATAAATACAAAGACTGGAAGGATGATTATAAATTCAACTAATGCTTGTCCCTTTTTATTCACTATATCATTCCTAACTTTGGTCTTCTTCTATATCTTTATCCTTGCAGTAGGCTTCTCCAGGTTTATCGCCTTCGACATATTCTTTATCAACCATTGAACATGATGTTTTGGTAATAGAGTCTTTTAAATAGCCGCCAAAATAATTAACTATAGCTATAGTTATAACACTTATAATTGCTACAATTAATACATATTCAACTAATGCTTGTCCTTTGTTATTTTTCATACACTCACCTACTATAAACAATTATATAATAATTTACATTTTTTGTAAATTAAAAAAGACAAAATACATGAGTAAAAATACATTACTTTGCAAACAAACAAAAACTACTAATAAAATTAGTAGTTAAGTATATTAAGCTTGAACAATTTCTATAGCCTTACGCATTTTCATATCATATTTGATAAATTCAATATTACCATAAGCTTCAATAAATTCAAGTTTAGTCATACCATAATCTTTAGCCATCTCTTCTGCTTTATCTTCAGCTTCTTTATCAGTAACTTCGATTTTTTCTGCTTCGATAACAGCCTCAAGTAAATATCTATATCTTACTCTCTTAGTAGCTTCTGGTTCCATTTGTTTATGTAAATCTTCATGAGTTGTATTTGTAAATTGATAATATTGTTCAATATTTAAACCTTGAGTTTTTAATTGATCTTCAAATTGATGCATCATTCTATGAACCTCATCATCAATAATTTCTTCGTTTAAATCAACTTTCATATTTGAAGCAGCTTTATCTAAACATTTTTCAGCATAAGCTTCTTCATTTTGATGTTCTTTACTTTCTTCTAATTGTGATTTAATTTTAGCTTCAAATTCTTCTTTAGTTTTAACATCTTCAAAACCAAGATCTTTATATAAATCTTCATTAATTTCTGGTAAAACTCTTTCTTTGATTTCTACTACTTTAACATCAAATTTAACTGCTTTACCTGCTAAATCTGGAACATAATTATCTGGAAATTTTAAATCAATTGATTTTTCTTCATTTACTTTCATTCCTTTAACATTTTCTTCAAATCCAGGAATAAATGTATTAGATCCGATTTCAAGTGGATAATTTTCACCACTTCCACCTTCTAATTCTTTACCATCAACATATCCTTTGAAATTGATTACTGCTGTATCTTTATCATTTACAATACCATCCTTTTTGACAACGATTTCAGCAAATCTAGTTCTTAAGTTATCAATTTCTTGTTCAACTTCTTTTTTAGAAACTTTTACTTCGTCTTTTTTAATTCCTAATTTTGTATAATCTCCAAGTTTAATTTCTGGTTTTGAAATAATAGTAAATTTAAATACTACTTTATCTTTATCAATAGTTTTAACATCTAAAGCAGGTTCAATAACAGGAGTAACTTTACTTTCATCTAAAGCTTTTTTATAAGCACTTTCTACTGCCATATCTACTGCATCCATGTATAAAGATTCAATTCCGAATTTTTTAATATAAACATATTTTGGAGCAGTTCCTTTTCTAAAACCATCTATTTTAACATCTTTATTTTTTTTCTTAAAAGATTTGTCTAAAATAGTTTCCCATTCTTTTCCTTCAATTGTTATTTCAATTTCATGTACATTTTTCTTCATTACTAATTTCTTTCCTTTCAAAATTCTCTTGTATTATATAATAAAAGCATGAATTTTACAAGCTTTCAAAATAAAAAATTGCCTTTAGGCAATTATTTAACTTCTTTTATAACTACTGGATAAGCTCCATTAGGGCTTTCAACTTGAACAGTTTCATTTTGTTTGTGTCCTATTACAGCTTTTCCAATTGGAGATTCATTTGAAATTTTGTTTTCAAATGGATCAGCTTCAAGTGAACCAACAATTTTATATTCATCTACTTCACCATCATCATATTCAATAGTAACAACTGATCCGATAGCTACTACACCATCTTCATGATTTTCGGCAATATTGCAATGTTCAAGCTTATACTCAAGTTCTTTAATTCTTCCTTCAAGTTGGGCTTGATCATTTCTAGCAGCATCATAATCTGAGTTTTCAGATAAATCACCTAATGCTCTTGCTTCTTTTAATGCTTTTATTACTTCTGGTCTTTTTACTTCTTTTAATTCTTTTAATTCAGTTTCTAACTCTAAATAGCCTTCTGCTGTTAAAGTTATATTTTCTGCCTGTTTCATATTCATCACCTTTTTAAAATTTTCTACAAAATAATACTATAAATAATTATCTTTGTCAAATATTTTTATGCGCATCATATCATATTTATGTATAATATTATCGACTTTTAACTTAGTAATCATTTTTGGATGTCTTGCAACTTCAATCTCTTCATCATTTTCATTTTTTATTTTATTTACTTTATAAGTAAAAGTTTCAATATTTGGTCCAAAAAATTCTACAACATCTCCAATTTTAAAATAATTTCTTTGTTCTATTGTAGCAATATGAGAATTTTCATCATAATCTAAAACCATTCCTAAAAAATCTTGATTTGATATTTCATCTCTTCCTAAAAAGTATTGTTCTTTATTAGTTGGTAAATTTAAGAAGAACTGGGGAGTTGAATCTCTATTAGCACATCTATTTAAAATATCTAAGTAATACTTACACTCCCCAGTAGTTAATGTATTATTTAAAGATTTATCAATAATCTTTCTATATACATTAATTACTGTTGCTATATAATAAATAGAACGCATTCTTCCTTCAACTTTAAAAGAATTTACTCCGATATCAATCATTTCTTTAATATATGGGACCATATTCAAATCTTTTGGAGTAATGCTAAATGGTTCTTCTACACCATCAATATTAAATAACCAGCGACATATTTGAGCACAACCACCACGATTTGAATCACGATTTGTACAATAATTAGATAAAACACACTTACCACTTATTGATGTACACATAGCACCATGAATAAAGCATTCTAATTCTAAATTAGTTTCTTTTTTTATTCTTTTAATATCTTTTTTAGAAGCCTCTCTTGCTAAAACTAGTCTTGTTACCCCTAGATTTTTATAAAATAATCCCTGACCATAGTTTAGTGTTGAAGCTTGAGTAGATAAATGAACTTCATAACTAACATTTAGTTTGTGAGCTTCATTAATTACTGTAATATCACTTGCTATTATGGCATCGATACCACAAGCATCTAAAGATTTTAAATATTCTTTTAATCCCACTAAATTCTTATTATGTAAAACAATATTAACTGTAACATATACTTTTTTATGCAATGCATGGGCATAAGAACAAGCTTCTTTTATTTCTTCTAAGCTAAAATTTTTAGCGTTAGCTCTTAATGAAAACTCTTGTCCCCCAATATATACAGCATCAGCGCCATATAAAAAAGCTATTTTTAATCTTTCTAAATCTCCGGCAGGAGCTAATAATTCTACTTTTTGCATTATTTATCCTCCCTCAATTTATAAATAATTTCTTTATACAAGAATCCTTTATCAGTAGGAATATTAAGAGTTAATTTTTTATTTTTAATATCACTTATCAACTGTATTTGTTCTTTAGCGCTTAAAAATAAAGGATTAACTAAAAAATACTTAATATTTTCTAAATTTAAAAGTTCTAAACCATCATAATAATTTCTTTGATATCCTACTGTTCCAAATGCATTTTCCACCATAATAAATTTATTTTTAGATATTTTTTCATCAATTTCAACATTATTTTTAGTTGGAATGTTGAATTCTTTAGAAAAATTAGTCAATAGTGTTCTTCTAGAATACATAACAGGAATAAGTCCAAAAAGAAATATACATACTTCTTTTTCTACTTTTTTTAATATTTCTTCTATTTCTTTTTTTGTTATATCAGTAGATACTACAACACTATCATTATATTTTAGATTTTCATTAATACTTTGATAATTTGTACCAAAATGATTTTGATAATTAATAGTTATCACATTTAATTTTAACTTATTTATCAAATACAAGACGCCAAAATCATCATAAACAATTCCTTTAATTTTATCTCTGTTATCATTTAGTTTTTTTTCTAATAAATCTAAAGATTCATTATCTAAAATACGATTTATAAAAATAAATGATTCATTTTCAATTTCACCAAAATCATATGTATTATTAAAACCAACACAAAAGTCTTTAAGTGGAAAAAGAAAGTTCTTTACTCCAACTTTCTTTAAATCATCAATTATTTCTTTATCATTAACAATATATAATAATTTATTTATCATTTTTTTTCATACTCACTGAAAGTCCGTCACCAATATCTAAAAATTTAGTTTCAAACTCTTCATTTTCTTTTAAAAATTCTATATATGTTTCTATTTTATCCACTAAAGATCTTAAATTTTTACTTTCAATTGTATCTTTTTTTCCAACTAAACCATGAAATTTTAAATTATCAGTAATTATTACACCATTTGGTGCTAAAAAATATTTAAATTTTTCAAAGAATTTTTTATATTGACCTTTTGCAGCATCAATAAATATTAAATCATATGAAACATTGGATAAATTAACTTCTAAAGCATCTTGATAAACAACATTAATTTTTTTATCAAGTCCTGCTTTTTTAACATTTTTTAGGCATTCCATGTATCTATTTTCATCACGTTCTATAGTTGTAACTTTGACATCTTGAGTACTTGATGCCATAAGAATAGTTGAATAACCAATTGCACTACCGATTTCTAATACATTTGTAATATTATTGGCTTTAATATATTTCATTATAAATGCAATTGATTCCTTCTCAATAATAGGTACATTATTTTCTTTAGCATAATGTTCCATTTCTAATATTAATTCTTTCATTTTATCATCCTACTTCTCTAATTATTTGGTTAAATTCTGCACTTGTTTTAGCAAAATAAACTAACCCCGTTTTAATATCCGCATAAAAGTATAAATAATCAGTATCACTTGGATTAAAAGCAGATTTTATACTTATAATACTTGGATTACATATTGGACCAACAGGTAAACCAATTTTATTTAGATTTCTAGTATTATATGCATTATCATCCATTAAGTCTTTATATGTAAGTTCTTCGCCCATTTCTTTTTTTGAAGCATAATAAGTTGTTACATCCATACCAAGACTCATATTACTAGCCAATCTTTTATATATTACTTGGCTTACTGTTTTTCTATCACTTTCTGAATTTGCCTCTAACTCTATAATAGATGCCATTGTAAGTATTTGATGTACAGAATAAGAACTATTATTAAAATCATTTTTAAATGGTTCTAGCTTTTTATCTGTATAATCTAATAATCTTATAAAGATATCTTTAATAGAATAATTACTCATTAATTCATAGGTATCAGGTAAAATATAACCTTCAAGTCCATAATAAATATTATCACTTAATATCTCATCTGTCAAAAACCAGTATTTTTTAATCATTTCTTTTAAAAATTCTTTATCATTAATTGTTTCTATAATTTCAGCTTCACCATAGCCATATGCCTCACTAATTAGTTTTACATAATTAGCTAATCTCTTACCTTCAATTAATGTTAGATTCACATTCTCTACTCTAATATCACCATTTTTTATTTTATTTAAAATTTCTTTAACAGACATAGATTGATCTAATGAGTATTTACCAGCTTGTAAATTTAAATCACTATTAAAAAACATATATAAAATTACTGTTTTATCATTTTTTACTAATTTTTGTTTTTTTAAATTTTTAGCTATATCAACTTTACTAGTGTTAGGCTTTACTTCAAATATTATTTCATTTTTATCTCTTTTATTTACGGGTCCAAGACTTACAAAATAATAAGTTGTAAACCCTATTAAAAGAAGTGTAAAAGCAATTATACCCCCAATTAATATCTTTTTTTTCATACTAGTTCTCCTCTTTGGTTACATCTGGTAATTTAGAAAATATTGTTTCTATTACATCCCATTCTTCTTCTGTTTCAATTGGGTATAATGTTTTATCTTTACCAGTAGGATCAAAAATTGACGCATAAACTAATATATTATCAAAATCATCCTTTTGATTATCAGTGTACCCTACATAATTTTTTTTATTCTTTTCATCATAGAATTCAAACAACACTTCATATTCTACTTCTTTACCATTTTCATCTTTTGCTATTATCACATTTTTATTATTCTTATTCATTATTAATATTCCTCTTTCTGATATACGTTTCTAAAATTAAACAAGCTGCTACTCCATCTATAATTTGTTTTCTTTGTTTTCTCTTTTTATCCATTCCAATCAAGATATTTTCAGCTTGAGTAGTTGTAAGTCTTTCATCAATTAAAGTAACTTCAATATCAATATTTTTTTCAATCATTTCTTTAAATTTAAGAGATCTTTGAGCCGCGAATCCACAAGAATTATCCATATTTTTAGGAAGCCCTAAAGCTAAATTAGTAATTTTATATTCTTTTATAATTTGCTTTAATTCTTCTAATGCTTTTTCATAATCTTCAAAATCAAAACGAATTACTTTTAAAAATGATGCAAAATTATTTGTTTTATCACTTATAGAAACTCCTAAAGTTTTTGTTCCTAAATCAAGTCCTAAAAATCTCATTTTAAAAAGCCTTTTAATAAAATTGCCACTATTGATGCACGGTCGATACTTAACATCTTTTTCCTAGCATCTTTATAACTTGAAATATATCCAGGGTCATTAGTAAGAAGGAATCCCACTATTTGATTAATTGGATTATATCCTCTTTCTTCTAAAGCGTCATAAACTTCTTTTAATGTAACAAGTACTAAACTTTCTTTTATTGTCGATAAGTCATATAAACTAGTTCTATCGTCCATAATTCACCTCTTAAACTATATATAATTCTATCATTTATAAATGTTTTTAGCAAGTTTATAGTTTAAAAAAGAACTTTGAAAGTTCCTTAATTTTTAAATATCATATCTAATTTTTCTTTTATTTGTTCTTTATTAAATGGTTTTGCTAAATAATCTA